>Ga0302320_10003574_pt1 | contig 36047 bp, 28 predicted proteins | sample Bog_T0_3_FD_202130 | JGI IMG/M metagenome (GOLD analysis project Ga0302320, IMG submission 202130) | Peat permafrost microbial communities from Stordalen Mire near Abisko, Sweden - Bog_T0_3 | ecosystem: Environmental > Terrestrial > Soil > Wetlands > Peat | place: Sweden: Abisko, Stordalen Mire...
CCGGGCGGCAGCGCCTTCTATTGCATGGAGGGGCCGAACGGGATGAAGATGTACGGCCGTGCAAGCTACCTGGAGATCGTGAAGCCGGCCCGGATCGTCTACACCCAGCAGTTCTGCGACGAGAACGGCAAGGTGAGCCGCCACCCGTTCTCGCCCAGCTGGCCGGAGACGATGCTCACGACCGTGACCTTCGCCGCGGAGGGCCCGGAGCGCACGCGGGTCCGCATCGCATGGGAGCCGCATGGCGCGTGCACGCCCCTTGAGCTCGCGACGTTCATCCAGGCGCGCGGAGGCATGACGCAGGGCTGGACGGGCTCGCTCGACAAGCTGGAGGCGATCGTCGTGGCCTAGCCAAAAAAGGCGCTTCCCGAACGCAACCCGGTTGCGCCGGCTCCCCCTGCCGCTTTGAAACCCGTTCAGTTTTTGGCGCCCGCCAGCCAGTCGAGCAGCACCTTATGAAAGACCTCGGGCGCTTGAATTTGCGGCGAATGGCCCAGATCGGGGAACTCGACCAGGCGCACATGCGGGATCCGACTCGCGGTCTCCTTGCCTAGCCTCGGATAATTTCCGAGGGTCGCGCGGATCGCAGGCGGCGCCGCATCCTTGCCGATGGCGGTCGTATCCTTGTCGCCGATCACGAGCAGGACCGGCATCCGCAGGTCGCCAAATTCGTAAAGCACCGGCTGGGTGTAGATCATGTCCGTGAGCAGGGCCGCATTCCAGGCCACCCGCTCCCGTCCCGGACCCCGGTACAATCCGGCCAGCATCTGCACCCATTTCTCATATTCCGGCCGCCAGGTGCCCGCATAGTAGGTGGTGCGCTCGTATTCCCGGATCCGATCGGCGGTCGTCTGCAGCTCCTTTCGGTACAAGGCATCGATGCTTTGCCACGGCACGCCCTTGGCTTTCCAATCTTCCAGCCCGATCGGGTCCACGAGCACGAGCTGAGCGACCTCGTCGGGGTACATCAGCGCATAGCGGGTCCCGAGCATGCCGCCGGTCGAGTGCCCGACGACGGTGACGCGCCCGATGCCGAGGGACGCAAGCAGCGCGTGGGTATTCCCGGCCAGCTGTTGAAAAGTGTATTGGTAATGGGCCGGTTTGGTCGATTTGCCAAAGCCGATCTGGTCGGGAGCGATCACGCGATATCCCGCCCGGCTCAGCACCCCGATCGTGCCCTCCCAGGTCGCGGCCACGAAATTCTTTCCATGCAGCAGGACGACGGCGCGTCCGTTAGGCGTCGTGGAAGCGACATCCATATACGCCATGTGCAGCGGCAGGCCCTGGCTGACGAACTCGAATCTCCGCACCGGCCAGGGATACGCAAACCCTTCTAGTTCGGGCCCGTAGGCCGGAGCCTCATTCGACGGGCCAGGGGGCTGGGCGGTCAGGGACAAGGCGGTCGCGGCGGCGAATGCGCCCAGCAAGAACGCCGAAGCCAGCGCGCGGCCCGGCGGCCGGGATTCCCACTGGGGAAAGCGATAAGGGAGCGGATGGGACACCGCCCGGTAGGAGTAAGGTGTCCGGGAGCCAGGTCAACCTCACGCGAAGGGGATGAAGCTGGGCGAGGCGAATCGGCATGAGCGGCGAACGCTAGGTCCTCTCATTGCACTTTTGTCTCGTGCGGACGACCGTGGCCGGCGCAGATTCCGCCCTGATGAATCGAAGTTTCCTTTTCGCGGCCACGGTCATCGCCTCCCCGACGATTTTCGAAATGGTCGCCTTAGCGGATCCCATTGCAGAAACAGCCTCTCCCACCGTCATTGTGAGCACCACGGACGAGCCTGTGACGGCCGGCGAATTCCAACCCACCTGGGAATCGCTGGAACAATACCGCGCGCCCGAATGGTTTCGGGATGCAAAGTTCGGCATCTGGGCCTGTTTTGGTCCGCAGAACCAACCTGAGCAGGGCGACTGGTATGCGCGCAATCTCTATGCTGAGGGCAGTCGGCAGAATCGGTTCCACGTGGCCAACTACGGGCCGCCCTCGGAGTTTGGCTTCAAAGACGTGATCCACCTTTGGAAGGCGGAGCAATGGGACCCTGAAAAGCTGGTCGCCCTCTACAAGCGGGCCGGGGCGCAGTATTTCTTCGCGATGGCCAATCATCATGACAATTTTGACCTCTACGACAGCCAATACCAGCCGTGGAACTCGGTGAGGGTGGGGCCGGGAAAGGACATCGTGGGCGGGTTTGCCCAAGCTGCCCACCATCAAAACCTGCCCTTCGGGGTGAGTATCCACGCCGCACACGCTTGGAGCTTTTACGAGCTTGCCCAGGCTGCCGATAAGAGCGGGCCTTTGGCGGGCGTGCCCTACGATGGCCGGTTGACGAAGGCCGACGGCAAGGGCAAGTGGTGGGAGGGACTCGATCCGCAAGACCTCTACGCCCAAAATCACGCGCCGAGCGCAGGGTTCGCCATCGCGACCACCATTCATAGCCAGTGGGATTATAAGAACGGAGCCAGCATCCCCGATCTCGCGTACTGCGAACGGTTCTACAACCGCACGATTGACCTCGTGCACAAATACCAGCCCGACCTCGTCTATTTCGACGACGACGCTCTGCCGCTCTGGCCGGTGAGCGACGCGGGCCTGAAAATCGCGGCAGATTTCTACAACTTCAACCTGAAGGTCCACGGCGGCAGACTGGAGGCCGTCCTTCTCGGCAAGCAGCTCAACGCGGAAGAGCGAAAATGCCTGGTCTGGGACATTGAGCGCGGGGCCTCGAACCAGATTGAGCCGCTCCCCTGGCAGACCGACACCTGCATTGGCAACTGGCATTACGAGCGTTCGCTTTACGAGCGGAACGCCTACAAGAGCGCCGCTACGGTCATCCACATGCTGGCCGATACCGTCAGCAAGAACGGCAACCTCCTGCTCAACATTCCAGTCCGCGGCGACGGCACGATCGACGACAAGGAACAAGGGGTGCTGGAGGGCATCGCCTCCTGGATGGACGTGAATCGGGAATGCATCTTCGGGACCCGTCCATGGAAGCTATTCGGCGAAGGACCGGCCTCGGAAGGCGCGGCGCTTAGTGCGCAGGGCTTCAACGAGGGGAAAGGCAGGCCTTTTTCAGCGGCGGATGTTCGCTTCACCTCCAAAGACGGCGTCCTTTACGTGATCGTGCTCGGCGTACCCGCCGGTCCCACCACGGTCAAGGCGCTTGGCACTGCGGCTAAACTGCTGGATCGGCCCATTGGCCACGTGAGCTTGCTCGGGACGAAGGAGAAACTGAATTGGGAACAGCGCTCCGACGCCCTGATCATTCAGCCGGTTAGCCTATGGCCCACCCAGTCGGCCGTCGTTTTCGCGATCAGCCCCTAGTGCTCGGGAAGACGGCACCTTTCCTTGGAGTTTGCAATTGGATGTTTGTGGGTAGCTTAATCTCAAATCCCTGGAGTTTCAGCGCCCGAGCGTTGCCTCCTCCACAAAAGAGAATTTCTCTGAAGCGTTGAAAATCCACTACTTCGACAGCAATGCCACCACCAGTGTCGCGCCCGAGGTGTTGCAGGCGATGCTGCCCTACTTGACCGAGGAATGGGGCAACCCGTCGAGCCCGTATCGCCTGGGAAAGCGATTGGTCGAGCCGATCGAGGCGGCGCGCGCCGCGGTTGCCTCGCTGGTCGGCGCCGATTCCACCGAAATCATTTTCACCAGCTGCGGGACCGAGAGCATCAACACCGCGATTACGAGCTGCCTCTACTCGCAGCCGGCGAAAAGGCATGTGGTCACGACGGCGGTCGAACATTCGGCCACGATGAACACCTGTGCGGCCCTGGAGAGGCGGGGCTATGAGGTTACCTACCTGCCGGTGGGGCGGGATGGAGCGCTCGATCCGCGGGCGGTCGAGAAAGCACTCCGGCCGGACACCGCCGTGGTTTCGATCATGTGGGCAAACAACGAGACGGGGGTGCTGTTTCCGATCGCGAAGCTTGCCGCCCTGTGCCGGGAGCGGGCGGTTCTTGTGCACACGGATGCCGTGCAGACCCCGGGCAAGCTGGCGATTGATGTCGGGGCGTTGGGCGTCGATTTGCTCTCGCTTTCAGCGCACAAGCTGCACGGACCAAAGGGGATTGGGGCACTTTATGTGCGCAAGGGCACGCCGTTCTGGCCTTTGATCATCGGGGGACATCAGGAGGAAGGCAACCGGGGCGGGACCGAAAACGTTCCCTATATCGTGGCTTTTGGACGGGCGGCCGAACTCGCCCGGGCGATCGGTCCCCGGGACCGGCAGGCCCTCGCCGCCTTGCGTGATTGGTTTGAGGACGAGGTCTTGGCCCAGATCCCCGGCGCCTCGCGCAATGGGGCCAAGGAGCCCCGGCTGCCCAACACCTCAAGCCTCTCCTTCCCCGGAGTCGAGGCCGAGGCGCTCCTGCTCCTGCTGGACCAGCTGAGGATCTGCGCGTCGAGCGGCTCGGCCTGCACCACCGGTTCGGTGGCGCCGTCCCATGTATTGACGGCCATGGGGCTCAATCCGACGGAAGCTCGCAGCACCCTCCGGTTTAGCCTCGACCATGAAACCACCCGGGAAGACCTCGCCTACCTGATGAGCCACCTGCCGCGCCTCGTCAGCGAACTGCGCGCCGCCGCTTCACCGCGAACCATCGCCCGAATGGCCCGGACCAGAGCCGAAGCGGCCGCCCAACCGGTCTGACCGGCCGCCACGCAACCGGATGGAACGGCCAACGATCAAGCAAGAGCGCCTCGCCCCGGCTACACTCGAGGCGAAGCTGCGGGAGTACATCGCTGAAGTGCCGCTCTATCAGCCGGCGAAGCCCAGCCTCCGCGAGCACGCTACGGGACCGGAGCTGCTGGCCGCTCTCCCGCTCATCACCAAACAGGACCTCAAGAGGGATTTTCCCCGGAATTTCCTGCGGGCAGGCCAATCGCTCGACGCGCTCACGGCGCAAAAATTAGTCGAGATCGAACACACGGCGGGCACCACCGACAACCGTGCCGATCTGCTGCTGGAGTCCGGCTGGTGGCTGCGCCAGGAAGCCTGGGCGCTGGGCCTCAATGCGCGGATCGCGCGGATTCTCCGGGAGAATCCGCAAGCCCATCGGATCACGATCTCTTCGCCGGCCTGCAACGGAGAGATCACCTACCAGGGCACGCCCTCGGCCAAGCGGCGTTCCCTCGGCAATACGCGCTTCCTTAGCCTGTCGCGATTTCCGTTCCTCTTGGGCGAGGCTGACCTCGACCAGATGATCGAGGAGGCCAGCGAATGGGATCCGATCCTCTTGGATGCGGATCCGGTCTACGCCGCGGTCTTCGCCCTGCATTGCGAGCGCCGCAAGGTGACGTTTCCCCGGCTAAAGTTTATCTTCACCAGCTATGAGTACACCAGCGTGCTGCACCGCCGGGTGCTGGAGCGGGTGTTCGGCGTGCCGGTCTACAATCTCTACGGTTCGACTGAAACCGGCCATCTTTTGATGGAGAACGAAGCGGGACGGATGGTCCCGAGCGAGCAGATCGCGCATCTGGACGTGATCAATGAAGACGAGCACGGGGTCGGCGAATTGGTGGTGTCGACCCTGACCAACGATTACATGCCCCTGCTGAACTACCGCATTGGGGATCTGGTCGAGCGGCACGCCGGCGCGGAGGGACTTGCCTTCGTGCTCCACGGCCGCGCCGTGGATTCCTTGCGGCGGCCGGACGGCCGGCGGATCACCGCCCGCGAGGTCGACCAATGCTTTGCCGAGATCGAAGGCCTCGTGCACTATCGCCTGCAGGAATCCGCCCCGGGGAATTTTCTGCTCAACTACGTCCCGGAGCGGGACGGTCCCACCCCCGGCGCGTTGGACTCGGCCGTACAGAAGCTCGAGCAATTGATCAAGCCAAGCACGAGGATCGGCGTCGCTCCCATCAAGTTCCTTCTGCCGGAGTCCTCCGGCAAATTCGTGTTGAACTATCCTTTTGTTGCGCGTCCCGCCCGGTAGCCGTACAGGCCGTAGAAGGCGATGTAGGCGAAGGCGAGCATCGGCACGAGGAACGACTTTTGGAGGCCAAGCTGATCCGCCACCGCGCCCTGGATCGGAGGCAGGATCGCCCCGCCGAGGACGGCCATGATCAGCAGGGAAGAGCCCTGGCTTTTCAGCGGCCCCAAGCCCTCGATTGCCAGGGAGAAGATGTTCGACCACATGATCGAGCAGAACATGCCGACCCCGAGAACGGCCCATTTGGCCGTGTCCCCGGAGGAGAGGATCCCGACTCCGAGAAGGGCGATGATCAACGCGCTAAACAGGGTGAGCAGGCGGTGCGGGCTGGAGGCCCCCAGAAAAAAGGCCAGGAGCAGGATTCCCAGCAGAAGGCCATAGTGCCCGACATTGGCCCCGCTGCAAATTGCGTCGATCTTCGCCGCGGTGGCCGGGTCGAGAAGGGCGCCCAGGCCGGAGGCGAGCTTGGGCAGGAGCAGGATGAAGGCGAACGCGACCGCGGGCACCGCGCCGACCAGGAGCCTCTTTACGGAGCTCCGGAGGTCGCTCAAAGCGAAGGCGCCCATGAACCGCCCGATCATCAAGCCGCCCCAATAAAAGGCCAGGTAGCTGCTGGCGGTCTCATGCGAGAGACCGCCGATCGGCGCCGTGCCGAGAAAATTGACGAGCGAGCTGCCGACGGTGACCTCGCCGCCGACGTACATGAAGATCGCGATCATGCCCAAAGCCGTGTGAGGGGATTTCAGCGCCCCCAGGCCGGCGATGCGCCCGGGGTTGGTGAAGCTGGGCAGATGCGCGAACTTGAAGCAGACGGCCAAGGCGACAAAAACCGCCGCAAAACACAGGTACGGCACCTTGACCGATTCGGCGCCATGGGCGCCCGGCCGGTTGAAGACCTGGAAGATCAGATAGCCGGCGATCAACGGGCCGATCGTCGTGCCGAACGAATTGAAGGCCTGCGAAAGGTTCAAACGGCTGGAGGCCGTGCGTTCGGGGCCGAGGATCGTCACGTAGGGATTCGCCGCGATCTGCAGCAGCGCGAAGCCCAGGCCCAGCACGAACAGCGCGAGCAGAAACAGCGGGTAGGAGGCAAACAGCGAGCCCGGAAGAAACAGGGCGCTGCCGAGCGCCGCGATAAGCAGTCCGATGATCACGCCGTTCTTGTATCCGATCCGGTTGATCGGGTCGCCCGAGACGGCCGAGACCAGGAAATAGGCCAGCGAGCCCATCCCGTAGGCGCCGAAGAAGGCGAACTGCACGAGCATCGCCTGGAAATAGCTGAGGGTGAAGGCCTCCTTGAATCTCGGAATCAGGATGTCGTTCCAGACCGTCATGAATCCCCACACAAAGAAGAGGACGGTCATGACGGCAAAGGGCCCGCGGTACGCGGACGGCTCGGCCGCCTTGCTGGGCGAGGGGTTCGGATTCATTTTCCTCTCGCCGGAGCGGGCAGCACGGTGAAGGTTCGAGCGGCCGCCGGGCTGACGATCGCCTCCGAGTTGGGCGCAATTTCGGCCCCGCCATTTTCCGGAAAGAAGTGGGGGGCCACGGATGTATTCCAGCCGTCGAGCACCACCCGCGGCACATCGCCGCCGAGATCGCCCCGGGCGGCCTCGATGCTGATCGTCTTCGACTCGCCCGGCAGGAGGGAGACGTAATTGTCGCTGTAATAGACCGGCAGCACCCGCTCGTCCGTGCGCCGGCGGCGCAATTGGAGATGGGCCATCAGGGCGACGTTCCCAGACCGGTTGTGCAAAGAGACCTCGAGCAGGCACTTGCCGTCGGCATCCCGCCGGGCGACCCCGGCATCCAAAACGGTGGCCGGAAGCTGGTTCAGCGCCTGAAAATTGTCCGGATCAGCGGGGAGCGCCCGCCAGTAGAAATTATCCGAAAGGAGCTCCCCTTGGGCGCCCACCAGCTTGAGCCGGACGAAATGAACCCGGGAGAGCGCCGGCGGCCAGTCGATCGCGCCGAGGTCGGTCGCCAGGCTGGGCGCAGCAGTGCACGCCAGCTCGCGCATGGATTGCCGGGAGCCATCGAGGTTGTAGACTGAGACGACGGCCCGGGCCGATTCGAGGGGCGTCGGCCGGTTGTTGATGACCATCAGGTGCCAGTCACTCTCGTTCATCTGGATGTGCACCGGCTCGCACGCCTTCCTGGCGGCGAAGAGCGCGGCATTGGGCTCCAGGTCGTGGCTGTACAGCTGCCAGACGAAGCTCGGCTGGGCGGGGTTGCTCATCCAGGCGATCACTCCCGTGCAGGGATGGAAGAGCTTGGCGTCCCGCCCCTCGTACATGGCGCGATAGGCCTCGTAATTGGCGAGCTGGGCCTTGCGCACGAAATCGGGAAGGTTGATGAGCGCCCCGAATCGAGCCCCGAGCACCGCGGGATATTTCGCCCCGGCCTGGGCGCCGCTGCACAGGTCGTGTTCGGCCCAGTCGTCGTTCACGGTCTCCCAGTCCTTGCTCGGCATCATCGCGTGGACGGCCTCCAGCGTCGGAATGGACACGCTGCCCAGCTCCGTCTTGAACGCCTCCTTGAACTCGTAGTACTCGCGGGGAAACCGGTACCGGTAGGGCCCGCCCGAATGGACGCCCCGGCCTTCGGTGGAGCTCCGTTGATAGAGGCGGGTCGGATCCAGCTCGGCCATCAGCCGTTGGGCGGCCGAATCGATCTCCGCCGGTGGAAAGCCCTCGTTGCGCGCGCACCAGATCGCGACCGAGGGATGGCTGCGGAAGCGCAGGATTTTCTCGCGCACGTTCGCCAGGTACAGGGCGGTGTCCTCCGGATTGGGCCCATCCGAGGGGTTCGGCTGGAAAAACTCGTCCCAAAGCAGGATGCCGTACTGGTCGCACAGCTCGTAGAAGTCTTCGCTCGTGCTCTGGCCGACCCAGTTGCGGATGATCGTATAGTTGGCGAGCTGGTGCATGCGGACTTGGGCCTCGAGGCGCGCCCGCGGGATGCGCTTCATCGCCTCGTCCATGCCCCAATTGCCGCCCTTGGCCATGACCCGGACGCCGTTCACCGAAAGCGTGAGGTTTTCCGAATCGGGAACCTGGTAGGTGATCTTGCGGATTCCGAAAGTGACCTGCGTCGAATCCGAGACTCCCGCTTCGGTTTCGAACCGCAGGCTCATGCGATAGAGGTTTTGCGGTCCATAGCCATTGGGCCACCAGAGACGGGGATTCGCCAGGCGAAGCTGAAGCAGCGCCGCCGACGTTAGTTTCACCACCCGGCGTTCGTTCGGCTCCAGGGTGAGCGGAGATTGGAAGCCGATGGGGCCGCACGCTCCCAGGAGCAGACCGGTCTGACGGATCGGCGTCGCGTTGCGCACCGTGGTCTCGACCGTCAGGTCGGCCGAGTCGGTGCGGGGCAGGGGGAGGTCGGACACGACATAGGGATCCTCGATGACGACCGGGCCGGTCGCGGAAAGATACACCTTTTGCCAGATGCCCGTGTCGCGATCCCGAATGCCGGGGATCCAATCCCATCCGATCGAGGAAAGAAAAGTCGGCCCATCGATCGCGGTAATGCCTCCGTTGGGCCCCGTGCCGGCCGCGACGGTCTGTTCCAAGGGAACCCCCGGGTGGGGTTGCGGGAAAACCTGGACGGCCACCGCGGCGGATTGCCCCGGGATCACCAAGGACGTGATGTCGAACGTGCCGCGGGCAAACGCTCCCCTGACGTCGCCGGCCTTGGCCCCATTGACCCAGACTTCCGCCCGGTAGTTGATGCCTTCGAAATTGAGCCAGACGCGCCGTTCTGAATAGGAGGCTGGGACCGCGAATCGGAGGCGATACCAATAGGAAGTGCGGCAAAGGCTATCCGGGATCTTATCCGGCCGATTATTTTCGCCATAAAGAGGCTCAGGATAAACGCCGTTGTCGACGAGCGTCGTGAGCACCGTCCCCGGGACGGTCGCCCGGTACCACCCCTCCGGCGTGAATGCAGCGCGGGAGAGGGCTTCACCACCCTGGGGGATCCTGGAGGCATCCTGCAATTGCCAGCCCGAGACCAGATCGACGGGGGCGGGCACTTGCAGGCTTTGGGCCCGGACGGATTCGGCACCAAATATCCCAGCCAAGATCCCAAGGACTGCGCCAAGGCGGCGGAGGCGACTCAAACGAACCGATGGAGTTTTCATTGCGGGGTTTTAGCGGCGGAAACCTACAAGGAACGATCGTCGAGGCCTTCCTCGTTCTGTGCTCGGGAACGGGATCTTCCGCGGGGTTGCGATGCACCAGATCCATTTATGCAACGCGATTTGTCGCAGAGAATTAAGCGCTCTGCGACGCCTTTTTCAACGTCGCCTCAAAATCGGATGCGGGCAAGTGTGGCCGGGTTGGAGCGCCGGATCTACTTTTTCTTCGCCGCCGCACGCACAAAATACTTCGGATAACTGTCGAGGAAGTGTTTCCAACCCCGCTCGTGCGATTTCCCCCCCTCCGTGTCGGGAAGGCCGGAATGGACGAGGGTCATCAGGGTCTCTGCTCCCTTCCGCTTGAAGGTCACCGTGACCGTCGACTCCAGCCCCGAAGTATACGGTGACATCCAGGTATGCTGAATGCGGGCCGGCCGCTTCACCTGCGTGAATCTGCCATAGTGAGGCGTCTCGTGGACCAGCCAGTAGAAGAAACCGTCGACCTGCGGGTTCAGAATCAGCTTGTCGCCCATGTTCCAGGGGTTGCCCGGGACCTTGGGATCCAGCCAGCCGTCGAACACCGCGCTTGGGGAAGCGGGGATCGTGCGTTCAACCTTAACTTCCATCGTCTTCTTGGATTTATTCATCGTTTCTGCTCCTTGTTTTTTGCGTTTGGTTTCTGGTCTCTGAAAAACTGCTGAAACTGGTCGAGGCGCTCGTTCCAGAAGCGCTCGTACCCGCTCATCCAGCCCGCGACCTGCGCCAGGGGCTCCCCGCGAAAGGAGATGATGACTTCGCGCCCCTGTTTCCTCCGTTCGATGAGCCCGGCGCGCTCGAGCGACTTCAGATGCTTGGTCACCGCGTTCAGGGCCGTGTCGAACGGCTGGGCAACGTCCAGGAAACGAGCGGGACCGTTCGCCAACTGCCCGATGATCGCCCGCCGGGTCGGATGGGAAAGGGCGTTCAACACGGCGCTCAATTGATCCATGCAAACATTACACCTAAAGGTGTAATATAATGCAAGCCCTTTTTTCTTTTGCGCTTTCACGGCCGCGCCCTGGCTGTGGCGGGGCAAAGCCGGGTGCCTGCTGCGCTCGCGAATTCAGTCTGGTGCTGCCCAGGAGCGCGTCCTACACGGGCGCGCCGGACAACACGGCGGTGCGCCGGCGCTTCCCTAGTCGGTCAATCCCTTTCCCCGGAGGATCTGCCGCCGGCATTTCTCGATTCTCGACTCCCGAGTCTTGGATTGTTTCGCCGCGGAGAAATGCAGGATGTAGGCTCGCTGCCGTCCCGGCGTCAGCGCAAAGAAGGCCGACTTCAAGGCAGGGCTGGCTTTGAATTGCTGCTGAAGTTCCTGCGGAATGGGTTCCGGGGTCTTCTTAAAGACCACTTCCAAGCCGCTCTTTTCCGCGGCAATGGCCTCCTGGATGTAGGCCTTAACGACCGATTCCAGCGCCGCTATGGCCCGGGCCTGGGTGAACCGCATCTGACGACCGGCCTGCGTATGCTCCCCCGGCTTCTGGAGAATGCCCTTGGGATCCTTCAACAAGGATCCTTTGCAAAACATCAGCGCGCAGTATTCTTTAAATCCTTGGATGATAATAACATTATGATCCCGGAATGTGTAGCAAGGCTTGCCCCACTTTAATTCCTCGGCCAGCCCGCAGCTGAGCGCGATTGCTCGCAGGGTTTCCGTTTCTTTCCGCCAGTTTTCGGTTTCACGCAAATAGGCATCAACTTTGGGATTCATCGGGCTCTTGGGGTGGCTCGGGGAGGGTTGGAGCGGTCACTTTGCCATCAGGGACGATCGGGCTGTCAACTGTAACCGGAAGCGGCGCAGGCATCGGTGCTCGCCGCGACCGAGTTCCAAATGATGGGCGTGCTTGCAGCCGGCGCGCGGAAGGATAGTTTTTTCCCGCTCTGCGAGGTTCCCGCGAAGCGCATCCGCGCCTGCCCGGGGCTGAGCCGCCGGTGGCTGTGGCGCAATCGGCGCGCGGAGATCACGCCCGCCACTTGGTGCCCAAGCATACCCCCATGCCCCAGCTTTCCCGCCGGTCTTTCCTGAAACGATCCGCGCTGGCCACGGCCGGCGCCGTGTTTTCCGCCCGCTCCTGGTCCCAGGTCGCCGGCGCAAATGGCGACATCCGCATCGCGGTCGCCGGGCTCAACAGCCGCGGCCGGGGAATCGCGCGCGATTTTCGCGCGATGCGCGGGGTGCGCGTCGTCACGCTCTGCGACGTCGACACCGCCATCCTCGACCGCGAGATGGCGACCGCGCGCGCCGCGGGCTCCCCGGCGGACGCGGTGGTCGATTATCGCGCGCTGCTGCCGCGCCGCGACATCGACGCGTTCGCGATCGCGACGCCGAATCACCTCCACGCCCTGCAGAGCATCTGGGCGATGCAGGCGGGCAAGGACGTGCTGCACGAAAAGCCGGTCTCGCACAATCTGTGGGAGGGCCCGCAAATCCTGGCGGCGGCGAAGAAATACAACCGCATCGTCCAGGTGAACACGCAGAACCGTTCGAGTGTCGCCATCGCCGAGGCGATCGCCTGGACGCAGGCGGGCCATCTCGGCAAAGTTACCCTGGTGCGGGGCATCGTGTACAAGCGCCGGCTCAGCATCGGCAAGACGGCCGGCCCCGTGCCGCCTCCGCCCACGGTCAACTACGACCTTTTTCAGGGGCCGGCGCCGCTGGTGCCGCTGCGGCGGATGCATTTTCACTACGACTGGCACTGGCAGTGGCCGACGGGCAATGGCGACATGGTCGCGCAGGGCAACCACCAGCTCGACGTCGGCCGCCGCTTTCTCGGCGACCCGGGGCATCCCGCCGGCGTGTTCACCATCGGTGGACGCTTCGGCTATGTCGACGACGGCGAGACTCCGAACACGTTCCTGGTCCACTACGATTATCCGACCCCCTTCCTCTTCGAGGTGCGCGGGCTGCCGAAGCGGCCGGATCAGTGGAGCGGCGATGCCGGAGCCGCGCAGACGCTGGGCTCGAGCGGCGGCTTGGCCGAAACCATGGACAAATACCTGGGCCTGAACATCGGCAATGTCGTCCACTGCGAGGGCGGGTACCTGACGATTCCGTCCAACGACTACTCGCTGGCGGAGGCGTTCGACCGCGACGGCCGGTTCCTGCGGGAGTTCCGCGGCGCCGGCGATCACCAGGCCAATTTCATCGCTGCCGTCCGCAGCCGCAGGGAATCCGACTTGCACGGGCCGCTTTTGGAAGGGCACCGCTCGAGCGCGCTGGTGCACCTCGCCAATATTTCCCATCGCATCGGCAGCCGGACGGAGCCGGGCGCGATCCGCGAGCAACTGAGGGCTTGCCCGGGGCTCGCCGAGCCATTCGACCGGTTTTGCGCCCATCTGGCGGCCAACCAGGTGGACCTGGAGAAGACGCCCGCGATCCTCGGGGCGCCGCTGCGATTCGACGCGAACACCGAGAGGTTCACCGGCGAAAACAGCGCGGCCGCCAACCAGCTCCGAAGCCGCGACTACCGCGCGCCGTTCATCGTGCCCCAGCTGGCCTGAAGGCAGGCGATCACTGGCGCGCGGTCGCTCAGGCGCCGTATTGTGCGTCGCTGACCTTCTCCATCCAGTCCACGGGCTTCCCATCGAGCTGCTCTTGGATCGCGAAATGGGTCAGGGCCGTGGTAGGCGCCGCGCCATGCCAATGCTTCTCCCCCGGGGCGAACCAGACGACATCTCCCGGCCGCAGCTCTTCGATCGGGCCGCCCCAGCGCTGCGCGCGGCCGCAGCCGGCCGTCACGATCAGGTTCTGGCCGAGCGGGTGGGTGTGCCAGGCGGTCCGGGCGCCGGGCTCGAAGGTGACACTGTTTCCCGCGGCTCGGGCCGGGGCGGTGGCGGGAAAGAGAGGATCGATCCGGACGGAGCCGGTGAACCAATCGGCGGGGCCTTGGGCGGAAGGCCGGGTTCCAGGGCGTTTGATCTCCATGTTTGGGCTGGTGGGGAGTTTTTGGTTGGCTAGCGGCGGGTTGAACCGAAGGACGGGAACCATCGTAGCTGGGCTGGTACTAGGATCGAGGTTGGAGTGGAAAGTTCGTCACGCGATGAAGAAGATCGAAACCGTCAACACCGCCCTTGTCCCCGGAGACGGCCACCGCCGCGGGGCCCCTGCGCGGATCCTGGCATTCTTGCTGCTGCCAAAACGCCCTGTGCCGGGGGACCAACCTGAACGCGTGACTTTGGCCGGGAGGCGGGCATGAAGCCGGGCCCGGCTCCGACTTTGGCCGAAACGGCGCGGCCTCGTGCGGGTGAGCTCCGCCCCCGCCGGCTCGCTCCCATTGCTGGATGCAACTCCGCCGAGGTAAAACTATTAGCAAATGCCGGTCGCGGGCGAAACTGCTTCTGCGCCCCGGACGGAGCAAGGAATGGCCATTTTGATCTCCCTGGGCGCTTCAGCCGGTGGGTGGTCGAGCCGTTAATCCCCTTGAACCCACTCCCTTAATGCCGGCAAGCCTCGACGCATTCATCTTCCTCGTGCTCGTGGGCAAGGCGTTTCGAATGGCCCACAACTTCAACGAATTGGGAGCATACGGGCCCGGCTTTGTCAGCGGTCTGGTGGGTCTTTTCACCGTGGGCGCCGGCGAATTCTCGCTTGCCCGGACCCAGATCGGCGAAGCCGTGGTTGTCCTTGGCATTCTCCTCGCCTTGCGGATCGGATTGGAGGTTGGCTTCAGCGTCGGCATGCTTTGCCCCAATCGGGAGGACCCTCCGGGCCGTCGGGACTACGAGTAGGCCCGTTGGCCTCGGCGCGCGGCGTCGATCAGGCGATTTTCGCCGCCTTCCATCGCGCCAGTTCGGCCGCAACGCGATCCAGCACCCCTGTCCAAGAGCCGGCCTCGGTCTGGCGAAAGAGCCGGGCCGTCGGATACCAGGGACTGTCTTCCCGCTCAAGCAGCCAACGCCAATCTGGGGCATAGGGAAGGAGGATCCAGGTGGGTATTCCCATGGCGCCAGCCAGGTGCGCCACCGCCGTGTCGACCGTCACGACCAGATCGAGCCCGGCGAGCACTCCGGCCGTGTCGTCAAAGTCGCGCAGTTGCCCGGAAAGATCGACCACGCCGAGGGCGCCGAGCGTTTCCCGTTCACCCGGCCGCAGTTCCTTCTGCAGGCTGATCCACCGCGGCGCGGCCTGGCCAAGCGCCGGCAGGAGCGCCTCCAGAGGCAGCGAGCGATTCCGGTCGTTCGGATGCGACGGATTGCCAGACCACGCCACGCCGATTTTGGGGAACGGCGCCGCTGCGAGCCAGCCGGCGGCCGCTTCCCGCCGGTCGCTCCGCGCGCTGACATAGGGCACCGCCGCGGGCACGGAGGCCAGTGTCGTGCCGAAAGCCCTGGGCAGGCTGAGCAACGGGCAGTGGAAATCGCATTCGGGCCAGGGCTGCTCCGCCGTGCTGACCGCCGCCACCCCTTGGACCCGGCCGACGAGAGCGTGGAGGGATTTCTGCACAACGGCATGGACCCGCGCGCCCCGCTCGGCCAGCCGCGGCAGGTAGCGGGCGAACTGCAGCGTGTCGCCGCATCCTTGTTCAGCATAAACGACGATCGACTTGCCCGCCAGCGATTCGCGGCCGTCCCAGGCGGGACGGTCCTGCACCGGGCGCGGCCGCAACGCCTTAAGCCGCCAGCGAAGCTCATATCCTTCCCAGGCTGCGGGCAATTCGCCCTGCAGCAGGCGGATCAAGGAAACGTTGTAGCCGAGCTCGGCCGAGCCGGGGAGCCGCCGCAGGGCCTCCTCGTAGGCTTTGAGCGCCTCGTCCAACCGATTGAGGGCCACCAGGGAATTGCCGAGGTTGCTCCAGCCTTCCACCAGGTCGCCCCGCAGCGTGATGGCCCGCCGATGGGAGGCGATCGCCTCCTGCCAGCGCTGGCCCGCCTGGAGAATCTTGCCGAGGTTGGTGTGCGCCAGCGCGAAATCAGGCTGGAGCTCGAGGGCCTTCCCGCAGGCCGCAAGCGCCTCGTCCATCCTGCCCAGCTCGCGCAGCGCCTGGCTCCGCTTGACCAGGGCCTCCGCGTGATTCGGGGCCAGCGCCACGGCCTGGCCATAGGCCGATTCGGCCTCTTCCGGGTGGCCCTGCGACAGCAGGATGTTCCCCAGGTTGTACCAGGCGTCGGGATAGTTCGGCCGGATCCCGAGCGCGTGCCGGTAGGCGGCCAGGGCCTCCTCGAAGCGCCCCTGCGACTTCAGCGCGTTGCCCAGGCTGTTGTGCGCCTCGGCCAGCCGGGGCTTCAGGGCGACGGCCTGAGCCAGGGCAGCGGCCGCCTCGGCAAAATGCCCTTGGGCATGGAGTGCCTGCCCGAGATTGCAATGCGCCTCCGCCAGGCCGGGTTCGAGCGCCAGCGCCCGCCGTTGGGCCGCCACCGCCTCGTCGGCACGGCCCGCCGCCAGAAGCGCGTTGCCCAGGTTGGTCCAGGCCGCGACGAACGCCGGCTCGGCCCGCAGGCAGGCTTGGTAGTGTTCGATGCCCTCGGCGCTCCGGCCTTCGGTGACGGCGAGCAGGCCGAGGAGATGGAGCGCGGCCGCGTGGGAGGGCTGCCGCCGGATCACCGCCTCATAAAAGGTCCGCGCCTCCCGCAGCCTACCCGCCTGATGCAGGGCGAGGCCCCGCTGGAATTGTTCCGTGACGGGGTCGGGCGCGGGTGGCATGGCCGGAGTTCGCTGCGTCGGGGTCAACTGCCTGGGCGGGACCAGGTCAGCGGCAAGGGCGGTTTCATCCAGCGGTCCGGTTCTCGGGCCTACACCGGCTTTGCACTGAGGCCCACGGCCTGGGCCGCACGCGAGAGAATGGCGACGTCCGTGCTGCCGCGAAATCCCGAGAATGCAGCGGCGATCAACTCGCCCTCGGGGGTGAGCAGCGGGATGCCGCCCGACCAGCCGATCAAGTCGGGACGCTGGAGCCCAAAGGCGCCCTCGTCGAGTTTGCCCGCGTACACGAGTTCCTCGAAGCGCCCGGTGGGATATCCGGTGCGCCAGACCTGGAGGAGCTTGCGGGTGGCGATCTGATAGAGCCTTTGGCCGACCTCCCGGTCGCGGCCGAAAACCTGCCCGTGCACGACTCCGTCGGCCCCGAGGGCGAACGCGGCGGCGTTGCCGCCGCTGCGCTGCCCATCGAGCGGATCCTCGAGGTAAGCCGGATAGAGGCGAATCACTTCCGCGATGAGCTTGGCAGGATAGGAGTCGGGCATGGGGTCGAGCATCAGCAAGCCGGGCCGCCCCGGGACGGCAAGCCGAGAAGAACGCCGGCGTCCGCGGATCAGGATCTCCGATCGGGGCCGGCCGGATCGGAGTGGTCGCACGTGAATCGGATCAGGACGATCTCCGACCGGGTGGCCACCCGCAGGGGCGGCCCCCAGGTGCCAACCCCGCTGCTGGTGATCACCTGCAGCCCGGCGCTGCGATTTAGGCCGTAGGCGAACGGTCCGTAGACCCGGGCGACCAGGTGCGTCCAAGGCCAGAACTGGCCGTGGTGGGTGTGCCCGGATAATTGCAGCGAAATGCCGGCCTCCCGGGGGATGGAGAGGCGGGAGGGCTGGTGGTTGAGGAGGATGCTCGGGCGAGCCGGATCGAGGTGCGCTCGCGCCAGGATCTCCCGGAAGGTCCGCTCGTCCCGCGCCGCGCCATCGTGGATCCCGACAATCTGCAGGCCCTGTACCGGGACCATCTCGTTGTCGAGCACCCGGACCCCCGCCTTGCGCAGCGCGGCCAGGATCATCGAGCTGTCGGAAAACTCATCGTGGTTGCCGGTCACGAAATACGCCCCGGCCGGGGCCTGGAGCGTGCGCCATGGCTCAACGCAAGCCTCGAGGTCGACCCGGGCGCCGTCAAACATGTCGCCGCCGATGAAGACGATGTCCGGCTGCAGGGCATTGATTCGGGCGACGATGCGGCGGGCAAAGCCGACGCTGCGGATGTTGCCCAGATGGATGTCGCTGACCAGGACGCCGGTCCTTCCTTCCCATTGGCTTGGCAGGTGGCGGAGCGCCACCGTGTAGCGGGTCACCCGGATGCGCGCCGCGTGGAACAGGCCGTAGAGCGCCGCCGCGAGGCCCAGGCCGAGCACCCCGGCGCCGAGCTGTTGATTTGCGATCGGGACCCCGAGCAGCCGGGCCGCACCGGCGAGCACCCAGCACGCGAGCGCCCCGAAGAATCCAAAACTGAGCAGCCCGACGCAGACGGCGGCCGGAACCGCCGCCGCGCGCAGGAGCGGGTTCTGCAGCCGGAAGCCGAGAATCGCGACCGGAATGTAGCCAAGCGCCAGGAGCGCGACCGCCAGCGCCCAACCCACGCCGACCCCGCCCGAAAAATGGGCCCAGGTCGAGACGACCAGGCCAATCGCAAGCAGGAGGACAACGGATACGACTGCCGCCCGGCGAAATCGACGCATGGCAAACACCCTAACTGACCGCGCCGAGCCAGTAAAAGCCCAACTCCAATTTTACCCCGCCCAGTGCAGCCGGCGCCCAGGGGCGCCGCGGCTCAATAAAAGTTTCGAACCAAGGGTGCAGTCGCCGAAGGCTACAACCTAACAAGATGCGGAGGTATTATATACAATACCGCACCATTAGATAACAATAGGTCACAATATGTAACTAACGACGAGTTCCTTTGCCCCCATTCGTGAACATATAGAGTGCAAACGTTGCGAGCCAATGCTCCCCGGCATAGTCGCCGCTCGCCACCCGGGCCAGCCCAGCCTGGGCGTGACGCTCGGCCGCCTTGGGCAGGCGTTTGTTGGTCGGAAGCGCATTCGCAAGCCCCTGCAACGCCCAGGCCCGGCTTAGATTCAATCCGTCCAGGTGCACTTGTTTCGGATCGTGGCGGTCGTGGAGCCGCGCCGGGGTCAGGAGAGCGCACGCCCGGCCACCCGCCAGCCCCGGGACGAACCGTCCCAGCCACTCTCGGTATTTTGCGCCGGACAGCACCCGGGCCATCAAGTCGGCCTCGGCGAGTGCGGGCGACAGAAAGTCCTCGCCGCCCGGTTCGTATTCGAGCGGAGCCCCGGAGTCCGCAACATAGAAGTCGAGGCTGCGCGCGATGATCGCGGCCGCCAGGGCCGGCCGGCGCGCGAGGCGGGCGTAGTTGAGGGCGAGCGTCAGGGAGAAGGCAGTGTTCGAGTGGACGCCGGTCCGGACCGGATAGGGGAGCCGGGAAAGGTAACGGGGAAAACCCTTCGCGATAAAATCCTCGAGCGGCCGGATCGCCCGCCGCCAGCGGCGCCCGGAGGGGTTGCGGGCCAGACGCAATTCGCCGGCCAGCGCGAGGAGCCAGCCCCAGCCGTACGGGCGCTCGAACGAGCCCCGGCCCGATGCCCGGAAATAGGCCAGCTCGGCCGCCAGATTGCCCACGGTGAGGTGTTCGTCCAGCACCGCCCGGATTTGCCCCGCTTGCGGCAGTGCCGGGAACAGCCGCAGCAGGCGCGCGATCGTCCAATGCCCATGCACGGACGAGTGCCAGTCGAGGCAGCCGAAAAAGGCGGGATGAAGCCGGCGGGGCGCCTGGATCTCCCCGGGACCCGCCGCCAGATGCTGGTACGAGTGGGGCCACTCCCGTCCGAGCCCGGCGAGCGCCAGGGCGGCGAGTTTCGACGCGAGGACAGAGGTCAGCCGGGAGGGTGCCGGTTCTTCATTTTTTGTTCGCAAAGGGACGCAACGGGCAGGAGGCGGGCTCAGTCCTCGTTGGAGCGCACCCCGAGCGTGTCCTTTTCCCGAGCGGAGGCAATCGAGGTCTCCGCCGGCTTCGGCCCGCGCCCCGCGCGGCGGATCAGGCCAGCTTCAGCTCCCGCAGCGTGGTTCCGACGGCGCTGAGGTTTTCGGGTCGCATCGCCGCATGGCTGGTGCAGAGGATCATGCCAGTGGCGCCGCGGCGGGAAAACAAGTCTTGGTTGGATTGGTCCATGGTTATTGTCCTTGCGCGGCTGCGACGGCCGTCCGGCGGCGCTCCGCTCCGGCTCCGGCCGCCGTGATCACGGCGACCCCGCCGAGGAGCACGGGGATGGCGAGGAGGCTGCGCAGCGGAAAGGTTTCGCCGAGGAAAAGCCAGCCGGCCATAACCGCCACCGCCGGATTGACATAGGCGTACGTCGCCACCCGCGCGGGTGAATTGTGCCGGAGGAGCCAGATGTACGTTGGAAATGCGACCAGGGAGCCGGCCACGGTGAGATAGAGGAAAGCGCTCCAGGAATTGAGCGTCATCGCCGCAAGGCGGAAGCGGCCAGCCTCGTCCAGCGCCACGCTGCCCCCGAGCATCGCCGCGCCGCCGGCCAGCATCTGCATCGCCGCCGCCCAAACCGGGGCGGTCTTGGCGCCGGTGTGCTTGGAGTAGACGGATCCGAGGCACCAGAGCGCCGAGGACACCAGGAGCGCGGCGACGGAGAGGATCGGCGGCCGCTGCCCGGGCGCAAAGGCGCCGGGTCCGAAGAGGATGGCCAGGCCCGCCCCGCCGAGGACGAGGCCGGCGGCCACGGCGCGGGACGGGCGAACGCCGCCGGGCAGGAGCCAGGCGAAGAACACCATGAAGAACGGAGCGGTTCCGACCACCAAGGCGCTCAATCCGGAGGGCACGCGCTGTTCGGCCCAGCAGACGATGGCGTTCCCGCCAACCAGGCAAAGGCCGGCGAGGCTCTGGTCGAGCCACCGCGCGGCGACCGGCCGCGGGCCTTCGCGCAGGCGCAGGAAGAGGTAGAGCGCCGCTCCGGCGGCCACGAAGCGCACTCCGGCCAGGAGAAACGGCGGCATTCCCGTCACGGCCACCCGGATCGCCAGGTAGGTTGTGCCCCAGACCAGGTAGATCACCCCGAAGCCCAGGATCAGGCCAGCCCGGGCCGGAGGGGAGGGATTCATGGCGATTCGCCGGAGCGAATCGAGTATCTCTGGGTTTGCCAATCCTCGAGTCCGCCGATCGGTTCGTTGGCCCCAATCCTCCCGGGCGCTTCGGCGAAAGCCTCCCTGGTGGCAGCGTCGCCACCGGCTCCGGCAAGACCGCATATTCCCTTTACCGGCGCCGGCGCCTGGGTCCATGGTGAGTCCGCCGTCCCCGCCCTCCCTCGTGCCAGCAGCCAACCCCATCGACCGACTTTGCGCGCTGCTCCCGGCGGACCGCATTCTGCGGCGCCCCGAGCAGCTGGCCGCCTACGAATCCGACGGCTTGACGGCGTTTCGGGCGCATCCGCTCGCCGTGGTGGTGCCCGAGACGCAGGCCGAAGTGATCGCGATCGTGCGGTCTTGCTTCCGGGAGCGCCTCCCGTTCGTTGCCCGCGGGAGCGGCACCAGCCTTTCGGGCGGCTCGCTGCCGATCGCCGAGGGGATCGTCATCGCCCTCAACCGGCTCAACCGCATCCTGCGCCTCGATCCGGCCGAGCGTCTTGCGGTCGTCGAGACCGGGGTGATCAACGCGCAAGTCTCGCTCGCCGCCGCGGCGCACGGGCTGCACTACGCGCCGGATCCCTCGAGCCAGTCCATATGCACGATCGGGGGAAATGTCGCCTTCAACTCCGGCGGGGCGCATTGCCTCAAGTACGGCATGACCGCCAATCACGTGCTCGGCCTCAAGGCGGTCCTGGCGACCGGCGAAGTTGTCACTTTCGGCGGGGAAAGCCGGGAGCAGATCGGGCCGGACTGGACGGGGCTGTTCGTCGGCCATGAGGGCCTATTCGGTGTGGCCCTGGAGGTGACGCTCCAGCTCATGCCGCAGGCGGATTGCTTCCACACGGTGCTGGCCGGCTACGCTTCGCTCGAATTGGCCGGCGACGCCGTTTCCGCGATCATCGCGAGCGGCCTGCTGCCGGGAGCCCTGGAGGTCATGGACGCCCTTGCGCTGCAAGCCGCGGTCGCGGCTGTGCACGCGGACTATCCGCCCGGCTGCGCGGCGGTCCTGATCGTGGAGTTGGAGGGGCCGAAGGAGGCGGTCGCCGTCGAGCGCGCGCGGCTGGAACAGATCCTGGACGCGAGCCGGGCTTTGGAGGTGCGCGTCGCCGGGTCGGCTGCGGAGCGCCTGGCGATCTGGAAGGGGCGGAAATCGGCCTTCAGCGCGGTGGGCCGGCTCTCGCCGGACTTCATCGTGCAGGACGGCGTCGTCCCCCGCCGGCGCCTCGGGGAGGCGCTGCGCCGGATCGGCGAATGGGCGGGCGAGGCGGGATTGCGCTGCGCCAACGTGTTTCACGCCGGGGATGGCAATCTCCATCCGCTGATCCTCTTCAATGGCCGCAATCCCGGCGAATTGGAGCGCGCCGAGAAATTGGCCGGACGGATCCTGCGCTTGTGCGTCGACTTGGGCGGCTCGATCACCGGCGAGCACGGGATCGGCATGGAAAAGCGCGACTATCTGACGGCCATGTTCGGGCCCGGCGAGGTAGACTGCCTGCACCGCATCCGGGCGGCCTTCGATCCGCTTGGGATCGCCAATCCCGGAAAGATGTTTCCCACGACCGGGGCGCCGGCGCTGAAACGGCACGGCCTGCACCCCCTGGAGGCGGCGGGGGTGATTTCACGGGAATGAGCGAACTCTGGGAACCGGCGAGCCCGGCGGAATTCGCGGACGCGGTCCGGTCGGCCCCCGCCGTGCTCGCGGTCGGCGCGCAGACCAAGCCGCGGCTGTCGCTCGCGCCCGGCTTCGTGCGCCTGGGCACGGCCAAGCTGACGGGGATGCTGGACTACGACGCGAGTGAGTTCACCTTCACGGCCCTGGCCGGCACGCCGGTGCGGGAGATCGCGGCCGCCCTGGCCGAAAAAGGCCAGTATCTGCCTTTCGACCCGGCGCTGAGCGGGGCGGGGGCGACCCTCGGGGGCACGATCGCCGCCGGCTTGAGCGGCCCGGGGCGATTTCGTTTTGGCGGCGTCCGCGACTTCATTCTGGGGGTGCGCTTCGCGGATGGCGAAGGCCGGTTGCTGCGCCTCGGTGGCAAGGTGGTCAAAAACGCCGCCGGCTTCGATGTGCCCAAGTTTCTCGTGGGGAGTCTCGGCCGCTTCGGCGCCGTGCTGGAGGCGACCTTCAAGGTCTTTCCGCGGCCGGCCTCCTTTGTCACCGTCCGGGTGCCGGTGCGCGGTTTGGAGGCTATGGCGAAGGTGCTCGCGGCGGCCGGCAACACCGGCTGGGAGTTGGATGCGCTCGAGGCCGCGCCGGCCGAGGCCGCGATCTACGCCCGAATCGGCGGGCCCGGGGCCGCGCCCGCGGCGATCGCCGGCGAGATGGGTCGGCGCTGGGACGCGGCGCCCCTGCCGTCCGCGGAGGCCGACACCTTCTGGGAGGCGGCCGCCGAATTCGGCTGGGCCCACCGCGGTGGGATCCTGGCAAAGATTCCCATGACGCCGGGCCGCCTGCCGCAGGTTGCGGGCGTGGCCGCCGGCCTCCCGGAGGCCAGATTGCGGATCGGCGGCGGAGGCCAGGCCGCCTACTTTTCGCTGCCGGCCGGGGCGCCGGCGGGGGCCCTGGAGGCGCGCCTGCAGGCAATTGGCGCCGGCGGCTTGACCCTGCGCGGGGACGCGCCCTTGTGGCTCGGAGTGCATCCGCGTTTTGCAGTCCAGCGGGCGGTGAAGGCTGCTTTCGACCCGCACAACCGTTTTCCGCCCCTGGAATCCTGATGCTGCACTCCATTCCAGAGGACAAGTTCGGGCCGTTCACCCAGCCGATGGCGCAGGCGGTGGAGGCCTGTGTGCACTGCGGCTTCTGCCTGGCGGCCTGCCCGACCTACCAGGTGCTTGGCCAGGAAATGGATTCGCCGCGCGGCCGAATCGTGCTGATGAAGCAGGTGCTCGAGGGCAACCTCGGCTGGCGCGAGGCGCAGCCCCATGTGGATCGTTGCCTCGGCTGCCTGGCCTGCGAGCCGGCGTGCCCGAGCGGCGTGCAATACCGCGATCTGATCAGCCCATTTCGCGCCCTGGCGCGGAAGCAATTCTCCCGCCCGCTGGGCGAGCGGCTGCGCCGCTGGTTCGTGGCCCGAACCATCCCCTATCCGGATAGCCTGCGGACGGCCTTGGCGGGCGCGAGGCTGCTGCGGCGGCTGCGGCTCGGCCTGCCGGCGGCTTTTCGCCCGATGCTCGCGCTGGCGCCCAAGCGGCTGCCGGCGGCGGTGGCCGTGCGCGGGGCCGCGGCCCGAGGCGAACGCCGGGCCCGGGTCGCGCTGCTGGCCGGCTGCGCCCAGCAGGTCCTGGAGCCGGACATCAATGTCGCGACGATCGAGGTCCTGGCCCGCAACGGGATCGAGGTGATCGTGCCCGTTGCCCAGGGGTGCTGCGGCGGCTTGGCCTGGCACACCGGCGATCTGCGCATGGCTCGCGTCCTGGCGCGGCGCAACCTCGACGCCTTCCCCGCGGACGTCGACGCGGTCCTGACCAACGCCGCCGGCTGCGGCTCGGCGCTGCACGAATACGCGCTCATGCTCCGTGGCACGCCGGAGGAGGATCGGGCGCGGGCCTTTGCGGGGCGGGTCTGCGACGCGGGCGCGTTTCTGGCGCGCCTCGGCCTGCGGGAGCCGCTGCGCGGCTTCGGCGGCCCGCGGCGGATCGCCTACCACGATGCCTGCCATCTCGCCAACGCCCTGGGCGTTCGCGCGGAGCCGCGCAGCTTGCTGGCTGCGATCCCGGGGGTCGAACTTTGCGAGGTGGCGGACGCCCACCTGTGCTGCGGCAGCGCCGGCACCTACAACCTGGACCAGCCCGGCATCGCTGATTTGCTCGGGGCGCAAAAGGCCCGGGCCGTCGCCGCCACTGGCGCGCAGCTGGTGGCCACGGGTAATATCGGCTGTCTCATGCAGCTGCGCCAGCAGCTGGCGAAACTCGATTCGTCGATCCTGGTCCGGCACACCTTCCAGGTCCTGCGCGACGCGTACGCGTCGGCCGGGGATTGACCCCCGCCCGGATCGCCGGCGCTTTATCGCACGTCGATTGCGGCGTCGCGCTCGGGATGCGCGGATGGGCCGCTGAAGCCGGGGTAGGCCAGGCCGGTGACTTCCCGGGCCTCCAAGGCATGGGTATACTCAGGGGGCCGGTGGAGGCCCCAGGCGACGCGGCAGCCCCGCAGCATGACCCGGTCGGCGTAACGCACGGCGATGCCGGGAGTCGGGTGTTCCTCGATGGGCGGGTAGGCCGAGGTCGTGGGCCGGTTGTCCCACACCCCGCCCCGGTATTTCGTGGTGCGCTCGAGAGTGACAGCCACCTGGTCAAAGACCACGTCCTCGATCCGGCTTTCCGGGCAGCCGCTGATTCGCACGCTGTTTTCGGCGCGCCCGGCGACCCGTTCGACGCGCACGCCGCGGATCCGGCCGAGCCGGGAGCCGGCGGTGCGGGGCAGGGCGGTGAACGAGATCGCCTCGCCGCGGCCCCACCAGGGGTCGGAAAAGCAGCGGGCATTGAAGGTGATGTCGCGGAACAGGATGTCGTGCACGTCCGCTTCGTCCCGCAGTTGGATGGCCAGCGCCCGGCCGCTCTTGCGGATGGTGCAGCGTTCGAAGCGCACGTGATGAACCGGCGAAGCGGTCTCGGTGCCGACCTTCAATCCGGCGTCCTGCGTCTCGATCACGCAGTCGTGGACGTGGATGTTCGCGGTTTCGCCCCAGGCCGCGAAAGCTCGCGAAGCCTTCGCGACGATCGCGTCGTCACCGCAGACGATGTCGCAGTTGCGGATTTCCACCCCCCGGCAGTGGTCGGGATCGATGCCATCGCAGTTGGGCGCGTCGAGCGGATTGCGAATCTTGATCCCGTCGACCAGCACCTGCTCGCAGCCCACCAGATGGAGAGTCCGGATGGGCGCATCGCGGAAGGTCACGTCCCGCACCAGGAGGTCCCGGCAGCCGATCAGGACGGCGAGATTGGGCCGGAAAGGGCCCGGGCGCCACCATTCGTCCGCTTGGTCGTAGCTCGCCATGAAATCTCGAAAGTGCCCGTCGATCCGGCCGGTCCCCGTCAGGCTGAGTCCATGGGCCTGGTACGCCGTCAGCAGCGTTGCCGCGCGTTCGGCCGGGGCAGGCTCCACTCCGGCCACCCGGCCCTGCGCCGCCCGCACCGCCGCTACGACCTCGGCGCCGCCGCGGTAATCCTCCGGCCGGGTGCTGGCCCGCAGCGTCGCATCGTCCGCCAGGTGGAAATCGACGCCGCCCTTGAGCTCGAGCGTGCCCACCCGATACGTCCGGCCCCCCGGTACGATGACCCGCCCGCGGGCGGCCGCCGCAGCGTCGATCGCCCGCTGGATGGCCGCGGAGTCCAGCGCGGCTCCGTCGCCGATGGCGCCGAAATCGCGGACATTGAATTCGCGCCGGTCCGGGCGGCCCGGCGGCGGCTGGCCGCGGGCGGCGGAGCCGCCTCCATAGGCAACGGTGGCAGCCAGGCCGGCGAACAGCTCCATCGCCTGACGCCGGGAAAATCGGGGTTGCGCCATGGGGAGAGCCAACCACGGGCGCCGCACGCCTGTCGAGCGGCCTTAATCCGCGCCGAACGCGGGCAGGCGCGCTGGCGCGAAAGGCGCCGCCGAATCCAGGCCTGGATTGATTTTGGGGAGGAAAGAGCTTTCTTCCCCTGCGTCGGCGAGGTGGGCGTTCCCAATCCCGGCTCAACCCCTTTTAATCCAGCGTGACCACCCGCGAGCTTCCGTCAGCCCGTATCCTTTCGGCCTTCCGGCCTTGGGCCGGGGCTCGCTGGCCCTGGGCGACGGCCGCCGGCGCGCTGCTCTGGTGGACCGTGCCGGCCAGCCTGGCGCAGGGGCCCGCCGCCGACCTGGCCGCGGCCGACCAGGCGACCGCCGCGGGCGACTTCGCGACGGCCCTGCTCTGGACGGCCGGCGCGATGAGGATCGCCCCGGCCGACCCTTTGGTGCGTTGGCGCGCGGGCAATCTGATCCGCCAGGTGCCGCTGCTGCGCGCAACTCTGCCGCACACGGCCGGCGTGAACAGCGTGGCTTTCAGCCCCGACGGACACCTCCTGGTCACCGCCAGCCAGGACCGGACTGCCCGGATCTGGGACGCCGCCACGGGCCGGCCCGTCGGATCGCCGCTGGCAAGTCCGGGGGCTCTGATCGACGCGGAATTCAGACCGGACGGACGCGCGGTCGTGACGGCCGATCAGACCGGATCGGTCCGCGTGTGGGCGGTGGCCACCGGCCGGATGCTCTTTGCGCCGCTGGTGCATCCGGCGGCCGTGAACCAGGCGGCCTTCAGCCCGGATGGCGGCAGGATCGTCACCGCGGGCGACGATCACACGGCTCGGCTCTGGGATGCTGCCCGCGGCCAGGAAATCCTGGCGCCCCTGCGGCATGGCGACGCCGTCTCGGCCGCGGCCTTTAGCCCGGACGGGCGGCTGGTGCTGACGGCGAGCCGGGACAACACGGCCCGACTCTGGGATGCCGCCAGCGGCCAGCCGCACGGGCCGCCCCTGCGCCATCTGGCGGCGGTGCTGTGGGCGGCTTTCAGCCCCAACGGCCGGCTGGTCGTCACCGCCAGTCAGGACAAGACCGCCTGCGTCTGGGACGTCTCGACCGGGCGCCCGGCGGCCCCGCCCCTGGCGCATGCGAGCGCCGTCCGATATGCGGCGTTCAGTCCGGACAGCCAAAGCGTGGTGACGGCCAGCGAGGACGGCACGGCCCGGGTGTGGGAGGCCGCCACCGGCAAGGAGCTCACGCCGCCGCTCCAGCACGGCGACACCGTGTTGTTCGCCGGCTTCAGTCCCGACGGACAGTCGGTCCTCACCGCGAGCGAGGACCGCACCGTGCGGGTATGGAGCGCGGTGACGGGCCGGCCCCTCGGAGCGCCGATGTGGCATGGGGCTGCGGCCGGGCGCGCGGCCTTCAGTCCGGACGGCAAATGGGTTGCGACCGCCGCGGACGATGGTCTGGCCCGGGTCTGGGAGTGGGGGTCGAACCGGGAGCTGCTGGCGACGATGGCGCATGAAAACTCGGTCGAAGACGCCATCTTCAGCCGTGACGGCAGCGCGATCGCCACGGCCAGCTGGGACCACACCGCCCGGGTTTGGAGCGCGCGGACGGGGCTGCCGGTGACCCCCCCGCTGCGCTATGTCGAACAGGTGCAGTCGGTCGCCTTCAGTCCGGATGGCCGGACGCTCGTCGCCGCCAGTTATGCCAGCCCCGCCCGGGTCTGGGATGCCGTCACCGGCCACTTGCGCCTTGAATTGGCCCAGGACCGAGTCCGCTCGGCCGTTTTCAGCCCGGATGGGCGCAAGATCGCCACCGGCGGGAACGACCAGACTGCGCGCTTGTGGAATGCGGAGACCGGAGAGGCCTTGAGCCCGCCGCTGGTGCACGCGGGGGCGGTGGTCCAGGTGGTTTTCAGCCCGGACGGGCAGGTGCTGCTCACGGCCAGCTCGGATTTCACCGCTCGGCTTTGGGATGTAAGCACGGGCAAGCCGCGGGCGCCGCCCTTGCAGCATGGGTTCTGGGTCAACAGCGCGCTTTTCAGCCCCGACGGCCGCAGGGTGGTCACTGCCAGCCAGGACAAGACGGCGCGGGTTTGGGACGCAGCGACGGGCCGGGCGCTGACCGAGCCGCTTCAGCATGCCGATGCCGTGAACTTCGCCGCATTCAGCCCGGATGGCCGGAAGGTGGTTACCGTGAGCAACGACGGCACCGCCCGCCTTTGGGACGCAGCCACCGGCCGCCCGCTCACGCCCCCCATGGCCCACGGCGATGCGGTGGTCCATGCTGCGTTCAGCCCGGATGGCCGGGTCTTGGCGACGGCGAGCGACGATTACACGGCCCGAATCTGGGACGCGGAAACGGGCCAGCCCCTGGGTCCGGTCTTGGAGCAGGCCCTCAATGTGCGGCACGTCGCATTCAGCCCGGACGGCCGGCTGCTCTTGACCGCGTGCTGGGACAAAACTGCGCGGCTTTGGGATGTCGGGCCCGCCACCTGGTCAGCCGAAGACGTGGCGGCCTATGCGGAAGCGGAATCCGCATCCCGGCTGGACCCGGGTCAGGCTCTTTCGCCGTTGGATGGTCCGGCCATCGACCGGCGTTTGAGCCAATTCAAGCAGCGGCATCCGGAGGTATTTCCGCCGGAAGGCTTAACCGAGATTCCCGGCGCGCGCTAGCGCGCGGGCGGGCGGTCGCCCACCCGCGCATTTATCGCCGATCGGGTGCAACGATTGGGCCGGCCGCGCGTCTGCCTTCCCCGTACCCCGCCCAACCCCATGCGCGCTGACGAGCGAAAATCGACCGGCCGGCTTTGGCTCTCTCTTTTGACGGCCGGGCTGGGTGTCGGCTTGACGCTGGCGGCCTGCAGCCAGCTGGGCGTAGGGACCGGCAAAGTCGGCTCCGCAACCCCCGCGGCCAAGGTCGCGGTGGCCAAGCCTCCGACCCAGTTCGAACTGTTCCAGCACACGGTCCAACCGTTCCTGGAGCAGCATTGCTACGACTGCCACGGAGACGACGACGCTGAGAATGGCGTCCGCCTCGACCTGTTCGACAGCGAGGCGGCGCTGGCGGCCGGGAGCCCGACGCTCGAAAAGGCGCTCAGGAACCTCACGATCCATAAGATGCCGCCGCGGGACGAGCCGCAGCCGACGCTGGCCGAGGCGACGCCGGCGCTCAACTGGCTGCGCACCTATCTGGCGGGCGACCCCTCGGCCCCGATCAACCCCGGGCGGGTGACAATCCGGCGGCTGAACCGCGCCGAATACAACAATACGATCCGCGACCTGCTCGCCGTCGACTTTCAGCCGGCCGACGCCTTTCCCGTGGATGACGCGGGCTATGGCTTCGACAACAATGGCGACGTCCTGTCCCTGGCCCCGGTGCTGATGGAAAAATACCTGACGGCCGCCGGCGAGGCGGTGGACAAGGCGATTCTTTGCGACCCGGTTGTCCCGCCCCCGCTGCAGCGCTGGGATGCCGCGACGGCGGAAGGAACGATCCCGAAGTGCGACCCCAAGGCCACCCTGGGAGGAGGGGGCCCGGCGCCCCTGGGCGCCCAGCGCCGGGCGATGCCGCTTGGCCGGGTGTTCAATTCCAAGGGTGCAATCTATGCCGATTGTGCGATTCCGGCCGACGGCGACTATGTGCTGCGGGTGCGGGCTTACGGCACGCAGGGGACAATTGTCCGCCAGCGGCCGAAGGTGGCTTTCCAGGTCGACGGGGTTCAGGTGCAGCAGCCCTTCACGATTGTGGAAGACCAGCGCAACACCTCGGTCTATGCCCTGGAGAAGACCCACCTGCGGGCGGGCCCCCATCGCATCACCCTGGTCATGCTCAACGGACCCACGCCCGAAGAGGCGGCGATGGCGGCCATTCTGCACCCGCCCCCGCCGCCGAAGACCGAGGCGCAGCTGGAGGCGGAGGAAGCGGCCGCGGTGGCCGCGGAAAATGCGGTCGAAGCGGCGGCCCTCGCCGCGGCGTCCAATCCGCCCGCCCCGGGCGGGGCGCCGGGCGCGGGGCGCCGTCCAGGGGCGGGCCGGGGCGGGGCCAAGGGGCGCCCACCACCCGGATTCGGCGGTCCGCCGCCCTCCCCAACCGGCAAACCCACTTTGGGCGTCATCTATTTCGAGGCCGAAGGGCCCGAGGAGATCACCCCGGACCGCATGCCGGCGAGCTTCCGCCAGGTGATGGTGGCGCAGCCTTCGGCCACCGAGACCAAGGCGCAGGCGGCCGAGGCGATCATCCGCCGCTTTGCGACGCGCGCCTTCCGGCGCCCGGTGCGCGACGAGGAGGTGGCCCGGCTGATGGCCCTTTGGACCCGCGCCGACGCGGACGGGCGCCCGTTCGAACAGAGCGTGGACCTGGCGTTGCAGGGGGTGCTGGTCTCGCCCGCCTTCCTCTTCCGCACCGAGCTCGATCCGCAGCCGGGCGAACTGGGGAGGGTCCATACGCTGAACGAATACGAGCTCGCCAGCCGGATGTCCTATTTTCTCTGGAGCAGCATGCCGGACGACGAGCTGTTCGCGCTGGCCGCGAAAGGGCAGCTGCGCGCCAACCTCTCGGCCCAGATCCGGCGGATGCTCAAGGATCCGAAATCCTCCGCCCTGATCGACAACTTTGCGGGGCAATGGCTGCAGCTCCGGGCGATGGACAACGTCGCGCCCGATCCGGCCACCTTCCCGGACTTCGACGAGGCGCTGCGCAGCGCGATGACCAAGGAGACCCAGCTGTTCTTCAACGCGATCGTGCAGGAGGACCGCAGCGTCCTCGATTTCATCGACGCCGACTTCACGTTTGTGAACGGCCGGCTGGCGAAGCACTACGGGATCCCGGGCGTCACCGGCGAAGAATTTCAGCGGGTGTCCCTGGCCGGGAGCAGCCGGGGCGGGGTGATCACCCAGGCCAGCGTCCTGACGATCACCTCCTACCCGGCCCGCACCTCCCCGGTGCAGCGCGGCAAGTGGGTCCTCGAAAACCTCCTCGACGCGGCCCCGCCGCCACCGCCGCCGAACGTCCCGGCGCTGGCCGAAGGCAAGGAGCTGACCGGGACGCTGCGGCATCGCATGGAGGAGCATCGCTCCAATCCGGCCTGCGCCGCCTGCCACGCCCAGATGGACGGCATCGGCTTCGCGCTCGAGAACTTCGACGCCACCGGCGCCTGGCGGACGCAGGACGCGAGCCACGACCCGATCGACGCCGCGGGCACGCTCCCCGGGGGAGTCTCCTTCAACGGCCCGGTGGAGCTGCGGCGGATCCTCCTCGACCGGCGCGACGAGTTTGTCGACTGCCTGGTGGGCAAGATGCTGACTTTCGCGCTGGGCCGCGGCCTGGAGTCGTACGACCGGCGCACCACCGACGCCATCGCCGCGGCGATGAAGCGGAACGGCGACCGCTTCTCCGTGCTGATCGAACAGATCGTCCGCTGCGAAGCCTTCCAGAAGCGCAATGGCCGGCCAAAGGAACCCGATCCGAGCCGGACCGCGGGCGGCGGCGCCCAGCCGGCCGGCTCCGGCGGCCCGACTCCCGCGGCGGGCTCCGGGGTAACGCGAACCAATTCAATTCAGAATACCAACGACGGAAAAACCAGAGGTGATTCATGAGCCAGCTGATAATGTCCCGACGGACGATGCTACGGGGTTTGGGCACGGCGATCGCGCTGCCGGTGCTAGAATCCATGATTCCCACCCGGCTGTTCGGCGACGAGGCGAAGGCGGCGGCCAAGGCGGCCGCGGCGCCCAAGCGGGTGGCCTGGCTCTATGTGCCCAACGGCATCCACATGCCGAACTGGACCCCCTCCGAGATCGGGCCGAATTACCAACTGACGCCCACGTTGCAGCCGCTCGCGGCCTACCGGGACCGGCTGATGGTGATGAGCGGCTTGGTCTGCGACAAGGCCAACCCCAACGGCGACGGTCCCGGCGACCACGCCCGGGCGATGTCCGCCTACCTCACGGGCGCGCAGCCGCGCAAGACCGAGGGGGCCAACCTGAAGAACGGCATCTCCGCCGACCAGGCGGCCGCCGACAAGGTCGGCCACCTGACCAAGTTTCGCTCGCTGGAGCTGGGGATGGAGGAGGGCAAGCAGATCGGCCGCTGCGACAGCGGCTACAGCTGCGCCTACTCCCATACGCTTTCCTGGCGCAGCGACACCACGCCGGTCGTCAAGGACTGCGATCCCCGCTCGGTGTTCGACCGGCTGTTCAGCAACGTCGATCCGCGCGAATCGGCCGAGAGCCGCGCGCGGCGCGAGAACGACCGCAAGAGCATCCTCGACTTCGTCCTCGACGATGCCAACCGGATGCAGGGCGGCCTGGGCTATACCGACCGGCAGAAGATGGACGAATACCTCACCGCGGTCCGCGAGATCGAGGTCCGCCTGGCGAAGAACCAGGCGCAGGGAGCGACCCCGCCTCCGGCGGGCGCGGTGCGGCCGACGTTCGACCAGAACGCCGGGACGCGCAAACTGGGCGGCGCCACGACCAACGACAACTACGTGCTGCACCTGCCCCTGATGCTGGACATGATGGTCCTCGCGTTTCAGACCGATCTGACGCGCGTCATCACGCTGCCGTTCGCCGACGAGCAGAGCAACCAGACCTACGGCTGGGCGGGCGCCAACGTCCCCCATCACGGAACCTCGCACCACATGGGCGATCCGGCGAAACAGGCGATGCTGGCCAAGATCAACACCTACCACGTCACCCAGCTCGCCTATCTGCTGAAGAAGCTCGACGCGATCAAGGAGAGCAACGGCGGCTCGATTCTCGACAACTCCCTCATCGCCTACGGCTGCGGCAACAGCGACGGAAACCGGCACAACCATGACAACCTGCCGCTGATCCTCCTCGGCAAGGGGGCCGGCACGGTCCGCTCCGGCCGGCACGTCCACTGCGACGGCGTCCCGGTGACCAACCTATGGCTGTCGATGCTGGACCGGGTGGGCGCCTCGCTCCCGCGCCTGGGCGACAGCACCGGCCGGGTGGTGCTCTCGTAGGCCCGCTTACGGCAGCGGCCCGATGCGCTTGGTGTCGAGCGCGATATCGTCGTAGTAGATGTCGTAATCCTCTTTCGCGCCCGCGCCCCAGGCCCGGAAGCCGAAGGCGAAATCGCTGAAGCCCTTGACGAGGTCGGTGCCGGGGACCGCGGCGGGCGCGGGGGGCGCGGCGGGCGGCGCCGCAGCCGCGTCGGCGCCGGCGGGCGCGGCCGGCCGGGGAGCGCGGGCGGCGCGGGGCCTGAAGGTGAATGCGGCCAATTCCGCCGCCTGCTGGCCGTCGATCCAGACGATCGTGTGATCGGGATGGTCGGTGAACTCCCATTCCAGGCAGAACCAGCGGCCGACCGGGTAGGGGCTGCCCCGCGCGAGCGTTTCGCCGCGCGGCACGTCGGCGCCGTTCTGCTGGTAGGAGGTCATGACGTTCTTGCCGCCCGACGCGCCAATCTCGAGGAAGTTCGAGATCGGGTATCCGGGCGAGCCGGCGTTCAGCAGCACATCGTGGCCGGCGGGCATGCCGGGGCTGATGAAGACATAGGCGCGCCCGAAGACCTGCGCCCGCAGGGAGTCCGGCAGGTGGGTGGCGACGATGAAGCCATAGTCGCGGGTTCCCCCCTTCGGGGTGTGGATGCGGAGCGCCGATTGGCCGTGCGCCGCCTGGGCCTGCTGGACGGACACTTCGACCTTGCCGCTGGTGCGGACCGTCCAGACGGCCGGATTCAAGGCGCCGGATTCGAAATCCTCGGCAAAGACCGGGCCTTGCGCCCGCAAAGTCGCGGCGCAAAGACAGGCCAGTCCGAAGACGGCCGCGGCGCGCGCGGGGACATTCCGGATGGGGGGAGGACAAGCGCAGAGACGGCGAATGGTCATAGGGGGGATGGGGGCGCCGGCGGCTAGGAACCGGCGGCCGCCGGTTGGAGTTAGTTCAAGGCGGCCGCGCCCGCGGCGCAGCGGGCAGGATGGGTGCCGACGCGGCGATTACAACCGCTTTTTGGCGTTGCGGCGGGCCCGGCGGCCGCTCCCGCCGCCCGGGGAGAACCCCGAACGGCGGTCGCGGCCCGGCGGAGCGCCGCTGCTACGAACGCGCCGCGGCCCTTGGGCCGGCATGCACGCCCTCGGCGAACTCCTCGATCATCTTGGCGTTGAACTGCGGGATATCGTCCGGCCGGCGGCTGGTCACGAGCCCCTGGTCGACGACGACGGCCTGGTCCAACCACTTCGCCCCGGCATTGGCCAGGTCGGTCTTCAGCGACGGGAACGAGGTCAGCTTGCGGCCGCGGACCACGTTCGCCTCGATCAGCAGCTGCGGGCCATGGCAGATCGCCGCCACCGGCTTGCCGGCCTCGAAGAAGGCCTTGGCGAACTCCACGGCCTCGGGGATCGTGCGCAGCGTATCCGGATTCATGACGCCGCCCGGCAGGAGCAGCGCGTCGTAGTCCGATGGATCCGCGCCCTTGAGTTCGCGGTCGACTTCGACCGTGCGGCCCGGCGCGTGCTTCTCGAAGCCCTGCACCGGGTTCTTGTGCGGCGCGATGACGTCGGTGTCGGCGCCGGCCAGGCGCAGGGCCTCGCGCGGCTGTTCCAGCTCAACCTGCTCGAATCCGTCGGTCACGAGGATCGCCACTGCCTTGCCGTTCAATTTCTGGTCTTGCATGTGTTTCCTTTCGTTTTCTCGGGTTGCGCGGCGGCGGGCGTCGATCGCGCCCGCCGGGATCTTTGCTGGCTGCAAATTTCCGACAACCGCGGCCGGAAGCGGTTCCCCGCCGGGCAAAATGCCCGGCGGCCGCGCTCAGTGCTGGCGCCAGAAAAAATACCCTGTCATTGTAACACCGATACAGATGACCAGCCGGCGGATGATCCGGGGGTCGGTGCGCCGGGCGAGCCGCGCCGCGCCGTAGCCGCCCACGATCGCGCCGGCCATCATCAGGAGCGCCTGGGGCCAGACGATCAGGCGGGCCCAGACAAACGCGAGCAGCGCCATCGCATTGAGGGCCGCGCCGAGCACGGTCTTGAGGCCGTTCATCGCGTGGATGTCGGTCATGCCGGCGAAGCTCAAGAGGGCCAGCATCAAAATCCCAATGCCGGCCCCGAAATAGCCCCCATAGGTGGCGATGGCCAGCTGGATGAGCCAGGTGAGCACGGCGACGGGCGCGGCGCCGCCGGAGCGGACCGCCTGCGCGCGCAGGCGCGCGGATAACGAGCCGCCGAAAGTGAAGATGAGCGTGGCGGCGAGGAGCAGCCAGGGCAGCAGGCGGTCGAAGGTCCGCTGGGACGTGTGCAGCAGCACGAAGGCCCCCAGCAGGCCGCCGAGAAGGCTGACCGCCAGCAGGCCGGTCAATTGGCTCCGTTCGCGCCGGATATCCTCGCGGTAAGCGCCAATGCTCGCCAGGCTGCCGGGCCACACGGCCATGGTGCTGGTCGCGTTGGCGGCGATCGACGGCACGCCGGCGAAGATCAAGGCGGGAAAGGTGAGGAAGCTGCCGCCGCCGGCGACCGCGTTGATGGCCCCCGCGGCCAGCGAGGCGCCGAACAGGAGACCGGCTTGGGAGGGGGACATGGGAGCCCAACAATCATGCTCAGACGGCCGCGAT
>Ga0302320_10003575_pt1 | contig 36044 bp, 35 predicted proteins | sample Bog_T0_3_FD_202130 | JGI IMG/M metagenome (GOLD analysis project Ga0302320, IMG submission 202130) | Peat permafrost microbial communities from Stordalen Mire near Abisko, Sweden - Bog_T0_3 | ecosystem: Environmental > Terrestrial > Soil > Wetlands > Peat | place: Sweden: Abisko, Stordalen Mire...
AACCGAGGGATGTGCGGTTTTGTACTCGCCGAACCACTTCTGATAAATAGGCGCGGGGAATGTGGCGCCAGCCGCACTGATGGACTGCGCGGATGCCGGGACGGCACAGATGCCAGCCAGAACCGCCACACTCGCTGTAAGAATCTTTTTCATGTTTTTTCCTCTCTTCCTGACTAAGAAAAGGGGTGGACACTTTGAGTGTGCCACCCCATTGTTTCAATTAAGTTACGAATTGTTTAGAACTTCGGCATAGAGCCGGGCAAGGTGTACCGAACGTCGAAGTACAGTGTGTTGTCGTGGGTGGCCTTCGGCGCGCCGATGGCTACGTACCACGGATCGCGCTGGAGCCACTCATATTGCCCCATCACGTTGATGGCGCCATAGCGAGGATTCCGCCACATGGTCTGGTTGAAGCCGAACGTGATTTCGTTGATCGACCGGTTCTGGCTGTTGGAAGAGCCATGGTAGCCATAACCGATCAGCGAAGTCCCGTTGGCGTCGTAGGCTACGTCGCGACCAATGTAGATCCCGCCGTAATAGGCATAAAGCAGGCTGTTCTTGATAACCGCCTCGATACCATCGAGGGTGCTGCCGGAATGGATCAGGCTGAGGCTCTCGTCGCTGCGGACAATCAGATCCGGGGCCTGGCCGAAGATGTAGCGGCCGTCGCCATCGCTCCAGAAGTTGTTGGTGAACACACGGAGATTTTTGACGACTTCCGCATTGGCGTTGACCTCGACGCCGCCACCCGTAGCCCCATGTTTCGTAGTGAGCGGCGCGGTCAGGTTTGTGACCTTGAAGGTACTCTCGATGCCGGTAACTTCAAAGTGCAGGCGCGACGAGGGATCGAAAGCGACCTTGGCGATCAGATCCGGCGCTACGGTCGGCTGTCCCAGATAACCTTGGCCGGAGCACGAATAGCTCACCGCCGTGGCGGTAGCTGCCGTATTGTTGCTGCACCCGCCGAGGTTCAGACCGGCGTCGAGCTGCGTACCCTGAAGAGCCAGATAAGCGGCAGGCAATACGGCGGAGCTTCCTCCCGCCGAACCGCCCATGTATTGATCGGCCTGTTCCGCCGAGAAGCCGAAAGTTACCTTTTCGTTGGGGTGATACAGAACGCGCAGCCCCGGCTGCCGCGTCCACGTGAGGCCCGCAACGTAATTGATGTCTATTACCTGCGTGTAGAAAAGGTCGCCGGGTACGGCCGATATGCCTGTCCGGTTCGGCGTCATCATGCTCCAGCTCTGGCCGGCGAGGAATTCGATCTTGTCTTTGCGAACGTCGACCCAGAACAGCCGAAGGCGCGGAACAATCGCGCCGTTTGAAACGGCGAGGGAACTGGATCCGCTGGTTCCATTGAAGTCGAACTCGTTGTAGCCGATGAAGTGGGCACCCTTCCAGTCGCCATCCACCCGGAGACCCAGCCGCGAGTTCTGCATGCTGTAATGGTATTCCGAGATGTTACCGTTGACCGCATTGTTATAGGGAATACTGCCGAAGTTGGATCCCATGCTGGAGGCCGCGTTTTTGTCGCGCCAGAAGGGGGTTAGGTCCATGAAACCGACGGGAACGATGCAGGTATTTCCGAGCCGCAGGTACGCCGGAGTTGCAGCGTCGGGACCAGCTTCGCAGGGATTACCACTGGCCGCCGCAGCCGCCTGCGGACGCGGAGCCGGATATGCCGGAATGGCGGGCATAGCGGCCGCGGGTACCGGCAAAACCGGCGTAATGCTGGCCACGCTGCCCAGGTTCGGACGCAGCGTTTGTAATGCGTTGGTCGAATCCGCCGTCTTCTCGATCAGTTTCTGCTGCTGCTCAACCGCATGCTGCAGGGATTCGAGCTGTTTCTGCTGAGCCGCCAAAAGAGCGCGCAGCTGAGCTATTTCATCACTTGGCGATTGGTTCCCACTGGCACTCGTAGTCGTAGCCGCCGGCGTAGTTATGTCCTCTGCGGCGTTAAGAAGACTGGCCCCTAAAACAAGGCCCGCCAACAGGACGCGCGCGTGGCGCCTGAACGTTTCATTGGATTTCATTCAAATCTCCCTCATGAATTCCCCGCAAAATCCGGGGTCGAACATATATCGCGATCCGGGCGCAATAAGCACACCTATCCGCCTGATTCACCGGTGCGATCCTTAACTTTAGGGAAGATATCTACCAACGGGATGAATAGACTGTGAAGAAAATGTTACGGCGTTGCACTCAGATGGTGCAGGTTATGCCAGGTCCAGATGGTGATGCCGAACGTCGACACCTTTGATCAGGAAGAGGACGTCCTCGGCGATGTTAGTAGCGTGATCCGCCACGCGTTCCAGATTATGCGCGATGAAAATCAGATCGAACGCGGGCGCGGCGGGCGCCTGCCCCTGTTCCACCAGGTCGAGCAACTCGCGGTAAACGGAATTCTTGAAATCGTCGACTTCATCGTCGGTGGCAAGGACCAGCCTCGCCAGATGCTCATCGCGCTGCACAAACGCATCCAGACTTTTTCTAACCATGGACTCAACGGTCCTCGACATTTGGGAAATATCAACCAGCTCCGTGAACTGAGGGCGGCTCAGCAGCGAAAGAGAACGCTGTGCCAGATTGATCGCCAGATCTCCCATGCGCTCCAGATCGCTGTTGATCTTGATCGCCGCGGTGAGGAAACGCAGATCGCGCGCCACCGGTTGGTGCAGGGCGAGCAGCCGTGTGGCCATCTCGTCGATTTCGATGTCAAGATCGTTGATACGTTCCTCGGCCTTCCAGATACCGCGGCTCAGCCTGTCGTCGCGTTCCACCAAAGAGCGAATGCTGTTGTGGATGGAAGTCTCCACCAGGCCGCCCATTTCGAGCAGCTTGTTCTGCAGTTCGCCGAGTTCTGAAACGAAGGGCCGCATCGATTTGGACAACCTGGATTCGAGTTAATTCAAAAATAGCAGCTATAGAGTCCTGTGATGCAGCAGTGCGCGGAAAAATCGTACGCCACGCTACCAGAGGGCCGGCAGGCTGTGGGCGATCGACGCCGTGAGCGCCGAAATGCCGAGAAACCAAATCACCCAGGGCAAATGCAGTAAAAGCGCCCGCGGATAGCGGACCTCGACGCCCGTCGGAAACCCGCCGTAAACGGCTGTAACCGGGCGCACTCGCCAGCTGATCTCCCCCGTGCGGAGTACGCGTACTCCGGGAGTCTCCACCACCATGCCCGGTGGCGCCTTCAATTCCGTCATGCCTCTGGCTGTTACCACTGCCGGTTCGCCGATGCGCAGAGGTCCGTAGCCGAAATGCCGATCAAGCGGACCGTAGAGGAGGGCAAAAGGGATCGCCAGAATCGCACAGGGAAGAGCCATCTGCCGCAGCAAGTGGATATTTTCGGCGATCAGTTCGCGCTGCGCCCGCAGGATAATCCGTGGCTCGTCGAGAAAGAGCCGGAATTCCATCACGTGAGCCAGGATGCGATTGATGGTTCCTCCCAAACGCCCCGGGTCGGTGAAGCGGCGAAATACCCTCGTGGCGATGACGCCGTAGACCGCACTGACCGCGCCCAGTTCCGCAAACGCGTTCACTCGAGGTAACCCAGTCCCTTGAGTTGTTGCGTTACGGCTTCTTTCGATTCCGCTTCTTCAACCTGGGCCAGCTCCTTTTCCACCGCGTGTATAACGAATTCTTCAAGTGAGCTATAGCCGGCCTTTGCGGCTGCCGCACGAGCGCGGTCATAGAGCGGCTTCGTAAGATCCACGGAGGTTTTGGAAAACACTTAGTTGGGGGTGTCGAATGTGATGCTGGTATCGGCGCCGAATTTCTTATAATTACGGAATTCGATCACGTTGCGCGAACACTCGCCGGTGCCGCGTACGCAGCTGAGAGCCTCGGAATGCGAGGGCAGCAGATAACGCTGATCGGAGATGGTTACGTAATCGTAGTCCACCGCCGATTCCACCGTATCGAGCGGGAACGACCGCGGTATATCTCTGGCCGACATCTCGATGCGCAGCACGCGAAAGTTCTCCTTATCGATCCAGATGGAACCTGTATAAGCCGGGATGTAGGATTCGGATCCGGAGAAATAAACGTGCCACTGAGAGTTCTGTTTCTCGACCGAATAGTCGTAGCGGAAGGCGGGCCGGTTAACGATAGTCGTCGATCGCTTGCCATGAAAATCCGCGTCCGTCGCGGGCGCCAGAATGGCCTGCAGCACCGTGGCAAATTCGCCGGACGACCACGAGCCGGTCTTCTCCACATCCTCGCGCGAAGGCTTTCCGTTGATAAGAATGTTCTTGTAGGATTCTTTGCCGTTCTCGCAGACCACATCGGCGGTTACGATGTCGAGCGCCTGCCACGAAGTGCGGTTCCCGTGGGCGGTATCGGTTTGATAGCGGGTCGTATATTGCTTGACGATGTAGTTCGGCAGGCTCTCGGTGAACTGATAAGCCGCCTCGCGAGCACCCTCGATCACCGGATCGCCGGACCTTCCCATGGGCATTGTCTGCCGGGAAATGGCTTGACGATCGACTGAAGAGGCATCCGCGGGGCCGACTACCGGCGGCGCGGGACCACGGGTTACACCGTTCATATCCTCGGCTTTGATACTGGGCCGGAGGGTTGCTTCCGTCTGCCCCTGCGAGCCCGCGGCTGGAGTGTCGTCGACGCGCGCCGGCGCATTACGGCGGAGGACGGGTGGGCCCGGGTCGTCAGAATCGCGGGGTGCCGGCTTCGGAGCGGCGGCTGTGGCCGAATCGCTGGAACTGCTGCCTGTCGAAGAAGAATTGCGGGTCAAACGGGGACGGTCGGGATCGTCCGTCGAAATCGAAGAAGATGACGAACTCGACGACGAGGAATCGGAGCTCCGCTTAAGTACCGGGTGGTCGGAGTCGTTCGTCGAATTACCGGATGTCTGGTTGCTTGAACCTTTCTCCTGCAGGGTCATTCTGACGGCGTGGTAATAGTTCTGGTTATCGCGCGAAACGTCGATCGAAACCAGATCGCCGATATCGAAATCCCCGAATTTGGCGTTAGCGCCCGATGGCGTGTAATATCTGGTGCCGCGGTCCACATACACGTTGGCCTGCGTTCCGTCATCGGTAGTGAGAACCAATTGCGAAGTGGAAATGCGCTGCAGTTTCCCGTTCAGCGTATCCATGACCTGGTTATTCTGGCCGTTCCGGTTCCTGCCGCCACCGGGATACGGCGAGCCCATGCCGCCACCCCCCGGAAAACCGACTCCACCGCCGGGAAAACCAATGCCGCCTCCGACGCCAGGATATGGCGAACCGAACTGGGCGGCGCAGGGAAGGTCCGCAAGCGCCATTAAAAAGATCAGCGATAAGGCGAGACGCGTTACCATACCGCCTTTCGACGGCTCACCCCGGCGCCGCGTTACCGCCGCCATACCTGCCCGCGACCGCACCGACTTCGCGAAAATATCCATACAACACCTCGGGAACGCCTACGACATGACTGTAATCGACCTGCCCGCCGGGGTCAATCCCCGCGCTGGCATCGCCTTACTGTTACTGTAGCCCGCCTTACCGGGTGGCGCCGCGCGTAAGAATATTGGCCGCACCTTCGGGATGGTAGCCCGAAAAGGTCAGGTGCTCGTCGATTGTCTTGTTATGGACCATGAGAACGCGCGCCTCCCCGGCGACATCGATCTTTTCAAGCAGCCACAAACCGTTCACGACACGTGTCATCCGCAGGGAGATTTTTGCGCCCGCACCGATACGCGCCAGTATCCATCCGATGCTGATCGGCTCGATCACATGCGCTTCTGCCTGAGCCCATTGGACGTCTTGTTCATCGATCCACAGCTTACCCTCGAGGTGTTTGAGCATGGCGCCCCGCGACGTGGTGGGAACGAAACCAGCCTTGGGTGTCATGCCGAGCACCCATGCGGGGCGCCCATCCACACTTTCCTGACCTTCCAACCGGAAGTCGTAGGCGTTCGGAATGTCCTTCAGAAAAGATCGCTGATCCTCGTACTTGCGGATGCGATCCTGGCGTTCTTCGGGCGATTCGGCCTTACGCTCGCGCGCGGCCTTTTCAAACTTTTCGTCCTCTCGGCGGCGTTCTTCCGGAGTCAAAGGGCGCCCATCCTTTTCGACTAACCTGTCGTAGGGCGTGCCATCCAGAGGCGTTACTTCATAGACGTTGATTTTATTAGTTCCGTCGGAGCGCGATACATCGGTCTGCGTGCAAGCCCAATTCATACCGGCGCGCCAATCGTGTTGGTAATTCGCGATGGACTCGAGCAGCAGGGTTTTCGGGTCGGGCTGGGCGTATACCAACGGCACCAGACTTAAACCAATAACTACCGGGATCAGCTTCACAACGCGCTATGAAGGCACGACGACTGCCACCAACAGCGTTCCGGTCAACCTGTAGCTTCGGCAAAACAAGTATTGGCACGCCGAACCGTCTGGTTTCGCTCGGGGCCGGTCGAAATACAGCCCGCTTCCACGCCCGTCTGGTCCTCGAGGAACATCACGTATTCCTGTGCCGCGGGTGGCAGATCGTCCCATTCGGAAATCCCCTCGGTGGAGGATTGCCATCCCGGCAGCACCTCGTAAACCGGCTCCGCTTTCGCCAGATCGCGAACCGTGGCTGGCATCTCCCGCACGGTGACACCATCGATTTTGTAGCCCACGCAAACCGGAATCCGCTCCAGTTCGTCGAGCACATCGAGCTTCGTCACCACCATCGTTTCGAAGCCATTAAGCATCGCCGAGTAGCGCAGCAGCGGCGCATCGAACCATCCGCAGCGGCGTGGACGGCCCGTCACCGAGCCGAATTCCCGGCCCCGGTTGCGGATCGCATCGCCCTCGGCCCCCAGCGCTTCCGTAGGAAAAGGGCCGCCGCCGACACGCGTAATGTAAGCCTTGGAAATCCCGATCACCACATCGATTTTGGTGGGCGGCACACCGGTCCCGGTACACGCACCGCCCGCGCAGGCGCTCGAAGAGGTTACGAACGGATAGCTTCCGTGATCCAGATCGAGCATAGTCCCCTGGGCGCCTTCGAACAGGAGATTCTTGCCGTCGCGCATGGCATTGCCGAGCAATTGTGCCGTATCGCAAACCAGCGGCCGAATCCGTTCGGCGGCCTCCCGGTACTTTTCAATTGCTTCATCGAAATCGATTCCATCTTCAATCCCGAAGGCCCGCGCGCGTGTCCGGTGATCCTCCATCTGCAGGCGCGCCGCCTCCGGGAAATAATCCCGATCGAGCAAATCCGCGATGCGCATACCTCTGCGCCCGGCCTTGTCCTCATAGCAGGGCCCCATGCCGCGCAGCGTGGTGCCGATGGGAGTCTTCGAAGGGTTCGCCTCGGTGATTTTTTCCACCAATCGGTGCGTGGGCAGAACCACCTGGGCGCGATTGCTGATGCGCAGTTGATTCGGCACGTCGATGCCAGCCTCTTTCAACTGCCCCACTTCTTCATGGAGCGCCAGCGGATCGATCACCAGACCATTGCCCATCACCGCGGTTTTGCCGGGATGCAGAATGCCGCTCGGAACCAGCCGGAGAATGAATTTCCGGTCGCCGATGATGATGGTGTGGCCGGCGTTGTGGCCGCCCTGATAGCGGATGATGATATCGAAACGATCGGCCAGCAGGTCGACCAGTTTGCCTTTTCCCTCATCGCCCCACTGCGCGCCGAGGATAACAATGTTGCTCATTAATGACCGGAGTTCGCCTTATTTTCGCCCAAACGGGCTATTGTAGCGCACTGTGTTACGCTGGCCTCTTATGCAGCTTTCCGACGTGTTCCTGCAGTTGGGCGAAGAACACCTGCGGCAACTCGTGCGCGGCATCTCCATTGGCAAGTTGCGGACGTTTCAGCTCTACGACCGTTTTAAGACCCGCACCCATCTGGCGAAGGTCAATACGGAGAATCTGCGGAAAGCCACGCCCCGCTTCTGGCAGCGTCTGAATGAGCATGACGAGGAATTTGCCACCGACCTTTCGCAGGCCATTCTCATTGCCCACATGGACATGATTACCAGCGTGCTGAATTTTCTCGGCATCCCCAATCAGGAGGGTTTCTTCGAGAAGGATCTCGACGCCAAACCTCATCTGACGGAAGGCTGGCAGGCGCGCGCCTTTGATCGCTTCAAAACCGAGTACCCCGAGTCTCTGCTGCTCTTCTACATCAGCCATCTGGGTTGGGAACTGGGCGGAGAGACCAGCGTTTTTCTGCCCGCCGCGTAGCCCGCAATGCAGGATCTTATAGACAGCGCGCTGGCGCGCATTAACGCTTCTGTCACCGCCGAGGAACTCGAAGCCGTGCGCGTGGAAGTGCTCGGGCGTAAGGGCGTTCTGGCGCAGCTCAGCAAGGATATGGGCAAGCTCACGCCCGAGGAGCGCGCCGAACGCGGTAAGTTCATCAATGCCGCCAAGCAGACGCTCGAAGGCGCGTACGAACGCCTCCGGACCAGCTTCGAAAATGCCGCTCTCGCCAAGCGGCTCGATGCCGAGTGGATGGATCTCACAGTGCCCGCTCCCGGCGTTCGCCCCGGCTGCCTGCACCCCATCACGCAGATCCAATGGGAAATCGAAGACCTGTTCCGCTCACTAGGATTCAGCGTTCTCGACGGCCCCGAAGTCGAGACCGAACACCACAACTTCGACGCTCTCAATATTCCGCCGGACCATCCGGCGCGCGACATGCAGGATACCTTCTGGCTCGATGGCGGCTGGCTGCTTCGCACCCACACCTCGCCCGTGCAGGTGCGCGGCATGGAAAAGCTGGGACCACCGCTGCGCATGATTGCCCCCGGCCGCGTTTTCCGCAATGAATCGGTCGACGCATCGCACGAGCATACTTTCTACCAGCTCGAAGGCATGATGATCGATCGCGACGTCTCGGTCTCGCATCTCATCTATTTCATGAAGACGCTGCTCACCGCCATCTTCAAACGCGAAGTAACCGTGCGGCTGCGGCCCGGATTTTTTCCCTTCGTCGAGCCCGGCTTCGAACTGGATATTCGGTGTCTCATATGCGGCGGCTCCGGCTGTCCGGTCTGCAAGCAAAGCGGCTGGGTGGAACTGCTGCCCTGCGGCCTGGTGAATCCGCACGTGCTGCGTATGAGCGGCATCGACCCCACCGAGTGGAACGGCTTCGCCTTCGGCCTGGGACTGACGCGGCTGGTAATGATGCGCTACGCCATCGACGACATCCGCTGGCTGCAGAGCGGCGATCTGCGGTTCCTGGAGCAATTCTGATGAAAATGCCCCTAATGTGGGACAGGCGGAAGCGCCAGGTGCCCGGTGGGGCAGATTTCCGATCTGCCCGCGCGTCTAAGGGACCGTATGAAATTCTCCTATAACTGGATCCGCGAATTCGTCGAAGATCTGGACGTCCCCGCGCAGGCGCTCGAGCGCCTCGTCACCATGAAGACCGCGGAATGCGAAGGCATCGAAACGGTGGGAGCGCTCAGAGCGGGAGCGATAGCCGTCCGCATCGATTCAGTAGAACCAATCGAAAACTCGAAAAACGTAAAAGCCCTCGTCAACGGCAAAACCGTAGTCTGCGGAGCCCCCAACTGCCGTCCGGGAATCACTACCGTCTACGTCCCGCTGGCCAGCAAAACTATCGGTGGCGTCCTGAGCCAGGGCATGCTCGCCAGCGCCGCCGAACTCGAGATCAATCGCGACCACGCAGGCATTATCGAACTCGAAGACCCAATCGAAATCCCCCCACCCGACAGCGTGATCGAGATCGATAACAAAAGCATCACGCATCGCCCGGACCTCTGGGGTCATTACGGCATGGCGCGCGAGGTAGCGGCGATCACAGGCAAGACCCTGCGCGATCCGGTCAATACGGCACCCCTTCCCCCACCCGGTGCACCGGTAAACATCGAGATCGAAGACCTGTCACTCTGTCCACGCTATTCCGCGTTGGTTTTCGAAAATGTCACGGTGCAGCCGTCGCCACTGTGGCTGCAGGCGCGGCTCACTGCCGTGGGCCTCAATCCCATCAACAACATCGTCGACCTGACGAACTTCCTGATGGCCGAACTCGCCCAGCCGACGCATGCTTACGATCGCGCAAAACTCACCGGCGACACCATATTTGTGCGCTCGGCTCGCCCGGGCGAACGCACGGCCGCGTTGAATGGCGAAGAGTACGAACTGAATCCTGCGAATCTGGTAATTGCCGATGCCGGCGGATCGATCGGACTGGCCGGCGTGATCGGTGGACGCGACACCGCCATCTCCGCTACGACCACGTCAATCGTGCTCGAAAGCGCGAACTTCCATGCGTCCTCCATCCGCAAGACCTCGTCCGCACTAAAGCTGCGTACAGACGCGTCCATGCGTTTTGAGAAAGCGCAGGACCCGCATAACACTACGCGCGCTCTGGCTCGGGCACTCGAAATTCTGCCGCTCATTTCGCCCGGCATCCGCCTGGTCGGCGGACTGGCTGACCTTCGCGCGGGATTGCGTACATCCCCGCCAGTGCTGTTGGAGCTCGACTGGCTCGCCCGCAAACTCGGCCGAGTGCTCGATGCCGGCGAAGTCCGCCGCATTCTCGAGAGCCTTGAATTCGGCGTCCACCCGACCGGCCCGAAAACCTTCTCCGTCGGCATCCCCTCGTGGAGGGCCACCAAAGACATCGCCGTTCCTGAGGATCTTGTGGAAGAAGTGGGCCGCATGATCGGCTACGATTCCATCACTCCGACCGCCCCGCTCGTCCCCTGCGCGCCCTCTTACGATCCGCCCGAACGCGAATTCCTCCGCACCGTGCGCCGCACCGTAGCCGCTCAGGGCTACACCGAAGTTTCGAACTATTCGTTCATCAGCGAGGCAGACGCCCGGCGCTTCGGATTCGCCGTCGAAGATCACGTGCGCGTCCTCAACCCCATCGCCGCTGGACAGGAACTGATGCGCACCTCGCTGCTGCCTGGTATCCATCGCAATATCACGGAAAACGCCAAACACTTCGATCGGTTCCGCCTGTTCGAAGTCGGGCATGAGATCCACAGGAACGGCGCTGTGAAACCAGAGGAACGTCCGCACCTGATGGCCGCGCTCTTTGACAGAGCCGCGACCGCGAGGGAGTGGTCCGGTTTGCTTGAACTGAAGCGCACCGCCGAGTGCCTCGCGCCCGGTCTGCATATTCTCCCCGCGCAACCATACGTCTGGGAGCATCCCGCGCGCTGCGCTGAAATCTGGTGGAATGGCGGCGCCATCGGCCGCCTGAGCGAACTGCATCCCAATCTCATGGAAGCTGGTCGCGCCGCCGTTCTCGATATCGATCTTAGGCTGCTCCAGGAACTAACGCCCGCCACTGCCCGATACACGCCCATTCCTCGTTTCCCCACCAGCGCTTTCGATCTGTCGATCGTCGCCGGCGCGCGCGAACTGGCGGGAACGCTGGAGCTCGAAATCCGCCGTTTCGCGGGCGAGCTCGCCGAAGCCGTCGAATACGTCCGCGAATACCAGGGCGATCGCCTCCCCGAGGGAAAAAAGAGCGTATCGTTCCGCGTCGTGGTGGGCGCCCCCAACCGCACTCTCTCCTCCGACGAGATCGCCGGCATTCGCAATGGCATCATCGCAGGACTCACTGGACTCGGCTACGAACTGCGCATCTGAAATACTGGCGTCTGAAATACTGCGCATCTGAAATACTGTAGTTTCGGTGACTCCAGTTCTGACACATGCCTGAAATCGCCACATGGTCCGACCCCGACTTCCCGTACCCAATCGAGTACGCCCCCGAGGCGCTGGAAAAGCTCCGCGCGGCCGCGATGGAAGGGCTCATGGCGCTGCCGAAAGTCGGCATGGGAAGCGGTGGCGTGCTGCTCGGGGAATCGGCAGGCAACCGGATCACCATCCTCAATTCATTTGTCATCCCCTGTTCCCACGCCTTTGGCCCATCATTTTCTCTGACGCCCGAGGAACTGGACCACGCCCGGGAGCTGGTTGCCCAATCCGACACGTCGAAAATCGTTGGCTGGTACTGTTCCAAAGGACTGCGGCCACTTGAGGTGAGCGATAACGATCGCGTTCTCTTCGGATCGTTGTTCACGAAGCCATGGCGCGTGGGTCTGCTTTTGCGGCCCAACATGGTCCGGCCCACCACCATAGCGTTCTTCTGGCGCGGCGCGCAGGGCGAGGCTGTGAAAGGCGTGGAAGGCGAGTTATCTGCGTGGGCCGCCCCCGTGCCGTTGGTGGTCGCCGCTGACGTCCCCACCCAGAAGGCCGCGCCGGCGGAGGCCGTTGTCCCGACCCAGCGTGCCGCAGCGCCCGCCGCGGACGAAGTGCCTGTAGCGCAAAAGGCTCCGGGCCCGGCTCCCGACGAACAGGACATCGATATCAGGAAGCAGATCTTCACCATCGACCCCGAGCTTTGGCCAAGCCTGCGCGAGACGAAGCTGAAGCGAGAGCGCGAGAACATCCCCTCGAACTCTGAACGGCCGGTCATCCGGCCGCTGCCAACTGTGTCGTTTGAGGCTTACCGTGCCACCGTGGTTAAGGAGTCTCCGCCAAAGAAAGGGCCGGTGGTGGCACTCGCGGCGGCGGCGGCAATATTGATCAGTATCGCGGGAGTGGTCCTGGTGGTAATGCCGGGGCCTCATCAGGCCGCTCCCAGGCCTCCGCTGGTTCTTCATTCCACCGACGCCCACGGTGCGTTGACCATTCAGTGGAATCCCGATGGAGTGGAAGGCATCGACCACGCCTCGCTCTTCATTGACGATGGCGGCCGGCTGCATACGATCCCACTGGATCGTTCGCAATTGACTTCGGGAGAATTTGTTTATGCCAGGAAATCGAGCCACGTCACCGCAACCGTGACCGCGGATGGCACGGAGGCCACCACTGAATTCACGGCGTCTTCCGGAAAGCCCTCACCCACCGAATCGCGACCGTGACGGAGTGACGCCGCTGGAACCCGAGCGTGTAAGAACCCTGAACGATCTGCCAGCACGCGACCATGCGCAGTACGTTCTTTACTGGTCGCAGATGAACCGGCGCGTTGAGTCGAACCAGGCTCTGGCGTATGCGGCCCAAATCGCCAACGAAAACCATCTGCCCCTGCTGGTTTATGAAGGGCTCACCTGCACCTACCCGCATGCCAACGACCGGCTCCATACGTTCATGCTGGAGGCAGTGCCCGGTACCGCAAAGGATTTGAAACGCATTAACGCGGGATATTTTTTCTACCTGCGCGCAACCAGGAGCCAACCCAATGACGTGCTCTATCGCCTGGCAGAACGTGCGCGCTGCGTGGTAACGGACGATTACCCGACCTTCATCGCAGCCGCCCATAACAGTCGCGTGCCGGGGAAAATCGGCGTCCAGTACCTGGCGGTGGATGCAAGCTGCATCATACCCATGAGCCGCCATGAGAAGCGCGCTTACGGGGCATATACCATCCGGCCTAAAATCACGCGCGAACTGCCGCAATATCTGAAGCCCGTCGAACAGGTTCGTATCAAACGTGCCTGGAACGACACTCTTCTACCGCCCGGCCTGGCTGCATTGCGCACCACCGTTACGGTGCGGAACATTCCGCAGCTCGTTGCAGGCTGCGAGATCGACCATTCCATCAAGCCGTCCATCTCCTTTTCGGGAGGCGCCGTCAACGCGCGCCGCCACCTCGAAGTCTTCCTCGAAACCCGGCTTTCCCGCTACGCGCGCGAAAGCAATCAGCCGGCAAAGCATGCCACCAGCGACCTGAGTCCCTGGCTGCATTTCGGCCAGATTTCGGCCCTCGAAGTGGCGCTGACTGTGCGCGAGTACGCGGAGCAACACAAACTGATCGCCGACGATTTCCTTGAGCAGCTGATCGTAAGGCGCGAACTGGCTTTCAATTTCGCGCGCTTCACACCGAACGTCGAATCGCTCGATGCCCTGCCCGAATGGTGCAAACGCACCATGGCGAAGCATGCCGACGATCCGCGTCCCTGGCTCTACACCCCCGAACAATTGGAGCGCGCTGAAACCCACGACGATCTGTGGAACGCCACACAGAAGGAACTGCTGCTGCGCGGGAAGATCCACGGCTACTACCGGATGTACTGGGGCAAGAAGATCATCGAATGGTCGCCCACTTACGAGCAGGCGCTGCGCGTGATGATTGATCTGCACGATATCTACGCGCTCGATGGCCGCGATCCCAACACCTATACCAACATCCTCTGGTGCTTCGGATTGCATGATCGCCCCTGGGGCGAGCGGCCCGTCTTCGGTCAGATCCGCTACATGTCGCTCGAAGGAATGCGCCGCAAAACCGACACCGCCGCCTACATCAGGGATGTGGGATAGGCGCTTTCGTCTGTCCTGCGGAGTCTGTCCCTGGCAGGCTGCGGAAAAAGTAAATCGTCAGGCCAAAGGCCCGTTCCAAGGGGCTTGCAAACTGTTGATTCTTAGTGGTGGAGTAGGCGTTTTCGCCTGCGTTCTCTGTAGAAAGAGGGCTTTTCCGCAGCCTGCTGGACCTGGATAGCTTCGATGAGGTTCAGCCGGCCGTTTCGAAAAGCAAACGGTACTTTCACTGGTTTAGGATCCATCGCCCGGTTTAATCCCACCGCCTTTCAGGCGGTCGGCTTCCAGCAGCCCGTTCCACGCCTTCGACAATGGAAGGATGGCGGAATACAGGCAAAGCGCGCACGCGGTCTACGACCTGAAGTATCACGTGATCTGGTGCACGAAGTATCGGTATAAGATACTGCGGGGTCGAGTAGCGGAGCGTGCGCGCGACCTGATCCGACAGATCTGCGAGGCGCGGAACGTGGTTATCGTGAGGGGAGCAGTATCGCCGGACCACATCCATCTGCTGTTGTCTGCGCCGCCTGTTCTGTCACCGGCGAAACTTGCGCAGTACATCAAGGGGCGGTCGATCCGGAACCTGCAGGCGGAATTCCCTGATTTGCGAAAACGTTACTGGGGACAGCACATGTGGGCGCGCGGGTATTTCTGTGCGACGGTGGGCGCGGTGGACGAGGCCACGATCAAGGCCTATATCGAAAGCCAAAAGTGGGACGAGACGACCAGGGCTTCAAGATCACAGCGCCCAGCGAGCCTTGAGCCGGCTCTCAGCCGGAGCAGCCTTCAGACGGCTTCAGCCGCTACCCCGCGACTTTCAGTCGTGTTGGATTCTACCGGCTTTCAGCCGGTAGTCGTTTAAGGAATATCTGCTTCTCGCGCAGAAGTCAATCCGCGCCGAGCATCATGCCCTGCAGCCAGATGGCTCGTGGCTGGCTCGGACGTTCACCGCACCGGAGGATGGGATCGAATTGAAATCCATCGACTGCAGTTTGCAGCTTGGATCGCTTTACGACAGAGTGGTTTTTTAAGGGTGGACCTTGTACTGCGCCTGAAACGGCCCGAGCTTCGCATAGTACATCCGCGCCCTCACCAACTCCGTGATCTGCCGCACATGCCCCAGGTCGTGAAACGCCCATTCGTTCAGCAGATTTTCGACGCTTACCGCTCCCAACGCGGGATGACGGGCTGTTCGGGCGATGGCGCCGGCATCCAATTCACGCAGAAAATCCAGGTTGTCTTCGCGCTGCTCCTCCCAATGCGCGAACGACTCCTCCGCCTCGCGATTCGTATACGTGCCCGCGGCAGCGTAAGCTTCCTGATCGTAAGGCTCAACCTCGGCGCCTTTGCCCTCCAGCATCCGGTCGAGCGCGCTCCGGAAATAGTGCCCTTCAACGTGCGAGAGGTGTTCCAGAATTTCGGCGACCGACCAGCGGTCCGGCGCCGGCTTCCATTCGGCGTCCTCATCGCTCAAGCCACCCATTAAGAGGCGCAGGACCTCCGGCGTCGTGGCAAGGTGGTCAATGGCGAGGTCTTCCAGTTTGCGGGCCATCTTCGATTTTATCGCTTTCGCTGGCGATCCTAACGCGCGATCGCGATCTCCCGCGAGTCGTCGCTGATGGTGCGAATTCGTATCTCGGTTCGGCCGGCCGGCAAGAGTTCGGGGAATCGCTCCGCCCACTCGAGCAACACCAGCGCGCCACTGGAGAAAATTTCGTCGAGCCCCAGGCTTTCCACCTGCCGGGCTTCGTCGAGGCGATACAGATCCACGTGATACACGGGGTTTTCCGCGGCGCCATATTGATGGATCAGGGTAAACGTCGGGCTCGAAACCGCGTCGATGTGTGCGACGCCTCGTCCCTCCACAATTCCCTTCGTCAGCGTGGTCTTCCCCGCCCCGAGATTGCCGATCAACAGAACAGCGCCGCTGAGCGACGGCCCCAGTTCGCGGCCCAGCGCAATGGTCTCCTCTTCAGAGTTGGTGAGGTACGTTCGCGATTCCACGCATCCCCTCGGCGAGATAACTCAATAAATCGGTTGCGATGACGGACTGTTCCGAGAGATGGCGTGCGGCGATCTCTCCCGCTCGGCCATGCAGATAAACAGCGCCCGCGACGGCACGGTCGGGATCGTCCGGGAACTGGCCCAACAAGCCGCTGACCATGCCCGTGAGGATGTCGCCGGTGCCTCCAGTAGCCATGGCGGGCGACCCGGTTGGATTCACCCAGACCCGCCCATCGGGGAATCCGATCAGCGTGGCTTCGCCCTTCAGGACTAACGTGACATTGCGATCCGTCGCAAACGACCGCGCGGCCGAAATGCGATCCGCCTGGATTTCCGCAATGGTTTTTCCTGTCAGCCGGCTCATCTCGCCGGGGTGCGGCGTCAACAGGCGCAAAAACTTTCCCGCCTTCCAGTCGCTTCCCGAAAGGCAATTCAGCGCATCGGCGTCAATGACCATCGGCTTCTCGATATCGGTGAATAAGCGCGTCACCACTTCTCGCGTCTCGTCCGCAGTGCCGATTCCCGGCCCGATCGCCAATAGTGACAGCTTTTCCGCTAATTCAATAATGCGTTCGAGAGCGGCGCGCGACAGAACCCCGGTACTGGTCTCCGGCAAAGGCTCCGTCATGATCTCCGGACTATGCGAGGCTACTCCGGCGAGCGCCGATTCGGGGCACGCAACCGTTACCAGTCCCGCGCCGGCGCGCAATGCGGCAAGCCCCGCCATGGCAGCCGCACCACTCTTGCCGCGCGATCCCGCGACCACCAACACATGGCCGTACTTGCCCTTATTCGAATCGCGCACACGCGGCGCAAACAGCGACGCAATGCTCTCGGGGGTGATCAGTGCGAGTTGAATCGCTGCATCGTCCTCATACAGCGCTGCGGGAGATCCGATGGGTGCGATGCGCAGATCGCCCATCAGATTCGCGGCAGGCGGAATCACATGGCAAATCTTGGGAGCGGTGAAGGTGACGGTGGCATCGGCGCGCACGTATTCGCCTTGGATGGCCCCGGTGTCGCCGCACAATCCGGAAGGAATATCCACGGCGAATACTTTGGCAAAGGGAAATGCCCGGTTGATTTCAAGAATGGCGCTGAGCGCGGCGCCCTGGGCCGGTCCCTTCATTCCCGTGCCCAGCACGGCGTCGATCACCAGCGTCGCGGTGCGCATCTCCGGCCCGAAATCGTGATATTCCTGTACGCCGCAGGCATGCAGCATGGCGAGGTTGAGGGCCGCGTCGCCGCGCAATTCGTCCGGATCGGCAACCAGCACCACGCGCAGTTCCGGCGGATTGAAGCGCGTATAAAGTTGGCGTGCGATAGCCAGTCCGTCGCCGCCGTTGTTCCCTTTGCCGCACACCACCACGATGCGCTGGCGATCGAGCGAAGCGAAATGTTCCGCGAGGTATTCGACGCAGCGATGGGCCGCGTTCTCCATCAAAACCACGCCGGGGATTCCGGCGTCAATGGTGGCGCGATCCACCGCTCCCATCTGGCTGACTGAAAGTACTTTACGTGGGCTCAGGGACATATGTCTCTATCCTCGCGCACGCACTCGCGATGTCGACGAGATCGTGGCCTCTTTCACGACAGGTAACGTTTACAAAATCTCAAATTCGGGCCCGAAACGTCTCCCGTGTCTCTTCGTCTTTTTGGACGGAAGGCCAATTGAGTTCTTTCAGGAGGCCCTCCGGAAATCCAACAAAGTCAAAGATAAAGGAGTCAACCATGTCTATGTATTCGAGCATTCGTGCGTCGTCTCTCACTGTGACGATGCTGGCTGGATGGTTCGCATTTGCAACGGTCGCCACGGCTGCCGGCAACGTTGAGTCGGACCAGGTATCCAGGATTCTCTCCGACGCGAAGATGCAGGCGTTCCAGCTCAGAGAGGACGCCGCCCAGCTTGAAAGCTTCACGCGTTCGACCGCAAGCTGGGAGTCTCACTCCGAGGCCATCGCCAGGATCAAAGAAGACGTGAATAAAATGGGTAGTCTGCTCACCAAACTTCAGGACAGCCGCAACGGTGCGGCGGTCTGGCAGCAGACGGCCATCGACCGTGTTGCCCCGGTGGCTAAGGAGCTGGCATCGAACACGACCGCGGCCATCGAACGCCTCAATAAGAACCCCCGGCGCCTGAACACGCCGGATTATCAGAACTATCTGGAGGCAATCGCCGACTCGGCCAATAACCTGGCCGCCACCATTACGGATTTCGTCGATTATGGCAAGGCCAGGCAGCGTCTTGAACGCCTCGCGACGAAGCTCGAACTGCCGGCGGGAACTCTGTAAGGCACGGCGGTTTGCGGCGCAGCCCGGGCCTCACTGAACCGGCAAGGTCACGGGGGGCCCGTGTGCGGCATCCAGAAATCCTGCCTCATGGCCTGGGGGCAGATTTCCGATCTGCCCTCGCCGATTCGCAATCCGTGCCACTACCCACAAGGCGGTTCCCCGCAACCGGCGTCGACAGGATTGTCGACGCGGCATGGACAGGCTCGACCCGGTGCATCGACGACCAGAGCAACTTAAAGACTGGTCCGTGCGTCGTTGAACCGGGTCATGCCTGTCCCACATTAATGCCTCGCGCGATCATGACTGTCATATCGTCGGGCAACTCGGGCGCGTGGCTCCAGAGCTTCACCGCTTCCATTACCTTAGCCACCATCTCGCGCGGCTCGCAATGCCGATTCCTCAGCACCGCCTCCGCCAGTCGCTCCGCGCCGAATTCTTCACCATAGGCGTTTTCAGGTTCCGTAATGCCGTCTGTGTAGGCAATCAGAAGATCGTCGGGACAAAGCGAAATCCTCTCCTCTTCATATTGAACCGAAGCGAACAGACCTACCACGGTTCCGGTTACTTCGAGAGGCCGCACATCCTCCCCGCACACCAGCAATGGTGAAAGATGGCCCGCGTTGGTATAGGTAAGAACGCGCGACCGGTCATCGTACAAGCCGAAGAAGAAAGTCGCGTATTTCTCGGGCGCGGTATTGGCGTAGAGTTGCCGATTCACCTGTTCCACCACCTGCGCCGTCGATACCGGAACGCCGGCCGCGAGCTGCGTGCGCATGATGGATTGAATCGACGCCATCAGCAGCGCCGCCGAGATGCCCTTGCCCGCGACGTCGCCGATGGCCAGCGCCAGATTCCCGTCGGGCAGACAAAGGTAATCGTAGTAGTCGCCGGAGACGGAACGCGCGGGCTCGCAGGCGCCGATCAGCTCAATGGTTCGGGTAGGCGGCGCGGATCGGGGAAAGAGCTGGTTCTGCACTTCACTCGCAATGTCGAGCTCCGATTGCAAACGCTCCTTTTCCTTGGCGACGACGACGAGATTTTCCAGCTGCGCCGTCATCTGGTTGAACGAGGTGCCGAGGTCGGCCATCTGGTCATGGCCATTCACCGGTATGCGATGGGAAAAATCGCCGCGCCCGATGCGCAGCGTTCCTTCATAGATGTTGTGGACGGCCCCGGTGATATTGCGCGTCATGGTGGCGCTGATAATGACCGAGATCAGTTCCACGAGGGCGAGCAGACAAAGAATGGCCACGAACGCCAGCAGAACTCCACGCGCGAAGTCGAGGCGCTCGGAAAAAACGACAGAGAGGACCGCGGAGGGGCGGGTGCTCACCGATAACAGTGTCTGCTGCTTCTGATTCGGCTTGTCCCAGATGGCAACATCGAGGGGATTGTACCAGGGATACTCGAAGTCCATCGCAGTATATGCGGGCGGAACCGTGCCCGTGAGTTTGCCGACGAGATCGACATTGTTGGGCGTGTTTTGCCGATAGTTGTAAATACTGAGCGCGCCAATGCCTGGCACGAGGCTGGTCAGAACGGCAGGCGTGAGCGGGGCGAGAAGGAGCGCCCGGGTTGCGCCCGTGCGCACGAGAGACATGGTGTAATAGGCGCCGTTTTTTAAAACAATGCCAGTATAGTCTTTCCACTCAGGTGCGGGCGGTTGGAGGGTGTTCTGAGGCGGACAACGAAAAACCGGCGCGGATGCATCGTCGCTGAAAGCCAGCATTTCAAGTCCCGGAGCCCGTTCCCACAGCAAGGGAGCCAGCTGTGTGACCAAATCGTTGCGTTGGCTCGGCTGCACCTGGCTAAGAAAACGCGCGGGATTCTCCAGCATGGCGGCGCGACGCCCCAGTTCCGAACTCACGAGGTAAGTTGCCACCTGGCCGACGACGATCCACGCGCCGCAGTAAGCCAGCGCCAGAATGAGAATGATCGGCACTGCGCCGACGAACACATAAGTAACGATCAGCCGGTTACGCAAACGCCAGATCAGTTTCGATTTTTTGAGGGCCAGGCGGCCGAGGCGAAACAATCCGTACGCCGCAAGCACCAGCGTGATCAGCACCGAAAGTGCTGTTGCCTTCCCCGTCACCTGCAGAAGAACATCGAGGAGGACGAGCGCAATCAGCCCATACAGCCGTACGCGTTGGTTTTTCGCTGCTCGGATGGGCACGTTCTTTTTCAGGATACGTCGCCAGTGGCGGGTTCGTCGGGTTTTGCGCTGTGCGAAATGGCGGGAACTTCCAGCTCCGGCAGTTCCGCCTGCTCCGTCAGCGCGTGCTGCAGAATATCGAGCGCGATCTCAGGCGAATCGGCGAAATGGAACAGTTCCAGATCGGCCGCCGCGATGGTGCCGTATTTCACCAGCGCATCGAAGTTGATGATTTCCTTCCAGAAGGCGCTGCCGTATAAGACAATGGTCATCTTCTTCGCCAGCTTTTTGGTCTGCACGAGCGTGAGGATTTCAAACAATTCGTCGAGGGTTCCGAAGCCGCCTGGGAAAACCACCAGCGCTTTCGCCAGATAGGCGAACCAGAACTTACGCATGAAAAAATAGTGGAATTCGAAGTTCAGTTCGTCGGTGATGTAGGGGTTGGGAAACTGCTCGAAGGGCAGGCCGATGTTAAGGCCAATGGTTTTGCCTTTGGCGTCCATGGCGCCGCGGTTGGCCGCTTCCATAATGCCGGGGCCTCCACCCGAGCAGACCACGAACCGGTAGGTTCGCTCGCGGAACGTTTTGGCCCACGCGGTCAGCATCGCGGCGAGCGTGCGCGCTTCCCTGTAATACTGGCCCAGCGGTCCGTCTTCGCGGATACGCGCCGAGCCGAAAAATACGATGGTGTCGCGAATGCGCTGCCGGCGGAAATGCGAAAGCGGTTCCAGATACTCCGAGATAATGCGCAGCGGCCGCGAATCGGGACCTTTCAGAAACTCCTCGTTCTTATAGGCCAGAGGAGGCCGCGGCCGGGAATTTGTCGGATCGCTCATGATTTGGTGGTAAAGACTTCGATTTTCCGTTTCAATTCGCGGACCGTGCGCAGGATTTCCGGCAGCTTCTGGAACGCGGTTATGGCGCGCAGCCACTCTGATGCGTCGAACGCCGGCGATCCCGAAACGCGTGTGTTGGGCGCCACATCGCCGCCGATACCGCTCTGCGCATAAACGATGGCGCCCTCATGAATCGTAAGATGGCCGGAAATGCCCACCTGTCCCGCCAGCAGCACGTTTTTCTCGAGGATAGAACTCCCCGCAAGGCCGGTCTGCGAGCAAATGATATTGTCTTCGCCGACCACGCACGCGTGCCCGATCTGCACCAGGCTGTCGATCTTGGCGCCGCGCTTTACGCGGGTCTCGCCCACGGTGGCGCGATCGACCGAAGTCAGGCTCTGAATCTCCACATCGTCTTCGATCACAGTGACGCCTGATTGAACGATCTTGTGATGCGATCCGTCGGCGCGTTTGGCAAAGCCGAAGCCGTCACCCCCTACCACAGCGCCGTTTTGCAGAATCACGCGGTTACCTACGCGGCAAAACTCCCGCACTACGGAATGGGAATGAAGCGTCACATCGTCGCCGAGCACCGCGCCTGCATACACCACGGCGTGCGGATGCAGCACGGCATTGCGTCCGATCACCGCGTTCTCACCGATCGCGACGAAGGGTCCGATAGAGGCGTTCTCGCCAATCTGTGCAGTAGCGGCAATGGCGGCCAAAGGATGAATCCCCGGCGCGGGCCGCGGGGCTTGATAGAAAAATTCCAACGCGCGCGCGAAATCGTGATAGGGATTGGCCGAGATCAGCGTTGCGATACCTGGCACCGTTTGGGAGGCCAGCACCGCGCTGGCCCGCGTATTCTTCAGCTTCGGTGCGTACTTCGGATTGGCCAGAAAGGTCAACTGCCCCGCCCCCGCCTGTTCCATCCCCATGACGCCCGAGATTTCAATTTCACCATCGCCCTCGAGCCTGCAACCGAGGGCCGCCGCCAATTCACTGAGTCGCATGGCCAATCAACAGATTACGCCACCCAGTGCCCCGAAGGATTCGCCCGGCTCAGTCCGTGATGCTGGCGGTATACGGTCCTTTTTGGCCCCGGTGCAGCAGATCGGGTAAAAATTCCCGCGCTACATTGCGCCCCGTGTGATAGAGAAGGCCCAAGGCACCGCGCTCCAGGCCGTCGCCCCAACTGTTGTAGCCTCGCGGCTCCCATGTATCGGCGATGAGGCCGGCCGCGAAGTTGCCGCCGATCTCGGAGACGTTGATCATTCTGCCACCGGAATCCTTGTAGGCGAGGAACGACTGCATAACTGCGTTGCGCAGGCGCGGCATGAACTTTGCGTCGGGCATGCGACGGTAGCGCGGATCCAGATGGAAGCCCAAATCGAAGCCGAGGGCGACGGTATTGTGCGCCGCGGTGAATCCCTCCGCTTCGCCGAAGCGCTTTGCGTAGCCTTCCGCGCCCTGGCCCCATTGCGGCGGGATATCGCGCCATTGCGCAATGCCGGCGCCGAATGCCGATGAAACCAGAGTCACCGGCTCGATCAGACGCAGGGCGCGCCGCCGTACCTTTTGCTCAGGAGTGAGCGGCTCAAGCGTCGGCACGGACACGGCAACGGGCCCGCCAGCCGGCGCGTTTAACGCCGCAGCGGCAACACCGGGGGCCTGTTCCTGGGCAAGCGCCAAGGAAGAAAGAACAACTAATAAACCCAACGAAAATCGTAGTGTCACGGCCCTGCGACCTCATCGCATTGCCGTCCCTCACAGCACGGTTATCGCCACGGAGTTTGCCGCGACTATGCGCTCCGTGCCATAACGCTCACTTACGCCAACTTTACGCCACAGCGAAATCGTGTTGGCGCCGGTGATGTGGACCGTCGTGTTCGGTGGTGGATTTAAAAGTCTCGTAGCGCCCATCGCCTGCCTCCAGATGGACCGCGGCGAGCAAGGCATTCTGTTCATCCTCCGGCATGGGTTTGAAGTTGCGCGCGACTTCGATGGCCACGCGCAATTGCGCCATGTCGCGGATCCCCACCACCTGGCTCACCGTCGGCTGGCTCAGATTGAAGCGCAGCAGATTCTCCGGCGTAATTTCAGCGCGGTGACCCAATCGTTCGAGGATGCGCCCACCCGGCCAGCCACCGCCGAAGCCTTTCATCCCGATCGGCGCGGCACCGATTTCGCGACACCGCGGAACCACTTCATTGAGGAAGCTGCGATACTGCGCATCCATGATGTTGATGGGCATGAGAACCGCATCCCAGAGATGTGGCTTGCCCAGCATTTTTGCATGGATACGCGGATCTTTGTGGCCGGTGAAGCCGATATAGCGGACCTTGCCGGCCTGTTGCGCCTCCAGTGCGGCGCGCATGGCACCGCGCTCGAAAATCCAATCGGGATCGTTATCGTAATTGCACTCATGGAACATCCACAGATCCAAACGGTCAGTTTGGAGGCGGCGCAGGCTGTCTTCCAGATTGCTGAGGGAACCGGCATAATCGCGCTCGCAGTTCTTGCTCATAAGAAAGACGCGGTTACGTTTCCCGTCGACCGACAGAGCGCGGCCCATCACCTCTTCGGCGTAGCCATCGTGGTAGTCCCAGGCGTTGTCGAAGAAATTGATTCCCTCGTCGAGTGCCGCGTGCATCAGCCTGATGGATTCGCTCTCATGCACCTTCTCGAGAGCCGTCCGCGCCACTGAATGCCACCCGCCCAGCGTAACGATGGAAACCGGATCTCCCCCGCGCCCGAAGGGCCGTCGAGGCATCCCAGCGTCAGTTCCCTGCACCTGCGAAGCCAGCGCTTCCGCCGAAAGTTTCTGAATCAGTTGTGATCTCACTTTTCCAGTTTCGCAGGCGGGGTAACAGGATTCGTAACGCCTGACGCCCCGCGGGCGTCGTATAGTAGCATCAGTACACGTCCTGGCGGGATCCATGTCGTCCGAAGGGGAAAACAGTTGCGCGGTTCTGATCGTCGACCAACAACCGGAAATCCTTGTGCTGCTATCCGGAATTCTTCAGAACAACGGATTCCGCACTCTGCTCGCCCGCACCTCTTCAGAAGCGCTTGATATCGCCCGGCGCGACTACCTTCAGATAGATCTGATGGTGTGCAACACCCGGATCGACAACATGATGACACCGGACCTGCTGACCGCGCTGCGGGAAATCAGGCCTGGACTGAGGGCAGTCTGGATGTCCGCATTCGTGGAAGGTGGAATGGTTCGGATGAGCCTCGCGGCGGGGTCCGGAGGATCGGATCGCGATCTGATTGCCGCGATTCGCGCCGCTCTGCGGGCTCCCCGGACAGGCGCCGGCGCCGCCGATTGAAGACAGATTCCGCGATACGGGCAGGACGCCGCTGGTAGCCGCACGTCCCGGAGTTCCGAGTCATCGGCTATTCTTAGATTTAACGTGATGTTTCGTCCCTTTTACCTCGGGTTCCTGCTGGCTGCGGCGCTGCTGGCCCAGGAGGCGGCCGATCCCGCAGAAGAGGCGTGGAAAAATCTCTCGCTGAAGGCTTTATATGCCGCGGGGGGGAAGGACTACGCCAAGGCGGAAGACTTTTTCCTCAAAGCGGTGCATGAGGCCGAGCGCTTCGGTCCCATGGATCCCCGTGTAGGCACCACCCTTAACAGTCTGGGTCTGGTCTACCGCGCCGAGAAGAAATTTTCCGAGGCGGAAGGTGCCGATCGAAGGGCGTTGGCCATCCTCGAAAAAACCTATGGCGAAGACAGCATCGATGTGGGCAACGTCAATTACAACGTCGCTTCGATCCTGATCGATCAGGGGAAGGCTCCGTCGGCTCTGCCGTTTCTCGAGAAGAGCCTGAGGATTTACGAGGCTCAGTTTGGCGGTAACAGTATCAAGACCGCATCGGTGCTCTGCATGATGGGAGATTCCTACCGTGCCCAGAAGTTCTGGCAGCAGGCGGAAGCGCCGCTCAAGCGATGCGCCCAGATCCGCGAGGCTGATGGCGGGATCGTCAACGCCGACCTGGGCGAGGCGCTCAACAGCCTGGCCCTCGTTTATATGCAGGAAGGCAAGTATGCGCTGGCCGATTCTCAGTTCAAACTGGCGGAGAAAATCCGCGAGCGCACGCTGGGCATTATGAGTCCCGAACTGGCCGACACCCTCGAAATTCACGCCACCATGCTGAAGCAGATGGGACGCGATCAGGAGGCTGACAAAGACTCCACTCTGGCGGCCGCGATCCGCCGCGCCGAAAAAAAGACAACTAAGTAAGTCGCAGAAGTTTGCGTACACCGCTCCTTCACAATCGCGGCTCGGAAGCCTTATCGAGCCCAATGCAGGTCGGCGAAGGCCAGGTATTGCTCCCAGTCGAACTCCGTCACATCGTGCTTTCCGGTGCGCACATGGTAGCCGACGTCGTGCATGATGGGCGTATTCACAGGCGGCATCCGATCCGTACCCAACCCCTTTCTGCCGAACAGTGCATAGACGCGACCCACGTTGGCGGCGCTCAGAAATTCGCCCTTTGGATCCGAACCCTGGTCTTCCTCGGCGCTGGCTACGTAGAGCGGCCGGGGGGCGATCAGCGCCAGCAACTCGTTTCCATCCACAGGCAGTTTCTCGGGATGCCCCGTGTATTGTTTGTAATTGGCGCAGAACCAGTGCGGAAAGGCCGTATTCAAATGGTCCGTGGTTTCCCCGTAGCCCCGTTTCAACAGCGACGCTCCGCCTTTGCCGGATTCGTTGGAAATCACCATGGCGACGCGACGGTCCTGCGCCGCCGCCCACAGGGCCGCTTTGCCGAGACGCGAATGCCCGATCAGTGCAATTCGCCTGGGATCGATGGCCGGGTCCGTCAGCAGATAATCCACCATGCGGCTCAGGCCCCACGCCCAGGCACCGAGCGCGCTCCAACGGTCGGGATCGGGCAAGACCGAGCGCACGCCATATTGCATGCCACCTGGAAAATCCGGCTCGATATCGTAGTAGTAAGCCGTAGCAAGGCCGTAGCCCGCGGCGATGATCTTCTCCACCTGCCAGCGCGCTGCGTCCGTCCCGCGCGTTCGGTTGTCCGGGGGCAGCCGTATCATGGCATCCCCGGCGTCAGGATTCTTAATCCATACCTCGTGCGGCAAAATGCCAGGGTCCTTGTCGACGGTTTGGTTGCCGGCGAAGTTCAATCCCAGAAACACCCCAACGCGGGCCTTGGCATTCGACGGCAGATAGAGCAACAGATGGATCTGCGGGCCATCAATGCGCGGCGAGAAGTAGAGGGTGACCTGCTTGCGAATCGCCTTGCCACCCAGCGCCTTCCCGTCCACCGACACCTGCTCGATGCGGACGGAGGGACTCTCGCCGGGAGTTTTCCCGTAAACCTGATCCTCAAAGAGGGCCATCAACTCCGGCCTGCGCCGTTCCACCCACGTCTTTGAGTCGGTCACGCGCTCGCCGCTTTCGAGTGTCAGTGGATCCGGGATTGTGTACGGTGGAATTTTACGCTCGTCGTAGTTATAGGAAGGGCTTTGCGCAAAGCTCACGCAACTGAACAGCACCGGCAAAAACGCAGGGAGCATAAAACGCTTTACCAACCGAGATCGCAGCGGAGTGGCTTAATGGCTGCGAATGAAGCCGTAGAGCGCGAGCAAAATGACAATGGCACCGAATGCGATGAAGCACATGCGTTCCGCGCGTGTGACGGTGTTGCGCGGACGCGTTGGAGTAATGGGCTGCAGCATTCCCATGGGAGTAAGGCTGCGCAATTCCTCGATCAGACGGTCGAGCCCGGACCACAGGCCCAACAATATAGCCGCAGTTCCGGTCAGCAGAGCGACCCCAATGGTCTTCGATAACATTCCTGTAACCAGTGTACTCCCGATTGGCCTCAACTCGTTAACCCTGGTTAAAGCGAGCACAAAAAAGCGCCCGGTTGGACGCGGCCCGTTGCGCAACCGTTTCTCGAACGTGGTAGAGTGAACAGCAAAGCGAGGGCCAGAATGAGGGTGCGCTCAACTGCAGTTTTCCTTCTCTTCGCGGTGTCTTTGTCCGCTAGTGAGGCCCTGGACCGGGCTCACCATTTTGAAGAGGCCGGCGACTCCGCCGCGGCTCGCGAGGCCTTCACCGCGGCCATTCGCATGACTCCCAATGATGCCGAGTTGCTGGGTGGCTACGCGGAACTCCTTGAGCGCTATCACGATCCGGCCGCTCGATCCCTCTACCGCCGTACCGCCGAGGCATGGAAAAAGGACGGCAAAACGCCCAATGCCATATCCGCCTGGCGGCGGGCCGTGCTGCTGGATCTGATTGCCGGCGACAATAAAGCGGCTGCGAGCGATCTGGCGGAATACCGGTCCTCCGGGGGCACCGGTCTGCAACTCCCGCAGGCGCCGACGGAGGCGTCGGAACCTGTCCAAATGGTGGAGATTCCCGGACCTTTGCGCTCCTTCGCCCGCATGGTGGCGATTTCCGTCGATACGGCCCCGGAGGAAGTGCTTCCCGCCATTGCCCGTAATGTGGTTACCAATGGCTACCAAGCGTCCCGCAATGCCGATGAACTCGAAGAAACCGAGTATCTGAAGCTGGTGCATCGCTATTTATCGCAAGCGCGCGAGCTGGACAAGCTGGCCGGCGCCGATAAGGTAATCCGCGTTCCCACCTGCGAATCGACCCAGACGAACGACCTGCTGCGCATCCTGGGATTCCGTATGCGGGGCGGCTGTGGGAGCGAAGTGGTGCTCGAGACGGTGAACGCGCAACGCGCTTTCCTGACCACAGATTCCGGCTTTCCTCTGGCGGAACTCGAGCAGGCGCTGCGCACCGATAAGCCTTTCGCGTGGGATTTTCATCCCACCCGCGTCCCGGTGCTTTACTCGGCCGATTACTGGGTCAGCGCTAAAGAAAAAGCCCAGGGCGACTTCCTCGACGCTTTTCTTGGCGATCCCGGGCTTTGCCGGTTCTATCTGGGAATGTCGAAACTCGATCCCGAAACCGCCGAGGCCCTGAAAAAGGCCAGTACACCGGTGCGGCTGCGAGCGTTTTCGAGCGTGCTCGATTTCTTTGGCGGGAATTTCGAAATCCGGCAGGGTAAAGCGATCGTCCCCGGTGGCGCCCGATCGGCTGCCGCATGGGCCGAACTGGCCGGCGCCTCCACGAATAACGGCGCCGAGTTTTTTGAGAAGCTGATGATCCGCGACGACGGCTGGCTGGCCAGCCTTTACGACGCGCTCGCCCGCATCCAGGGTCCCGTCCAGGACTATCTCACCGACCCCACGCGCATGAAGCGTTTCTATGCCGCCATCCGGGGCAAAATCACCACGCCGGGTCCGGCGCGCCCCGTATTCCGATCGAACGCCGATATGATGCTGCTGACCACGCGCCTGCATATCGACCCCGACGGTAGCGCACACATTCCGGGCGGTCTGGAAGTCTGGCGGATGCTGTTCGCGCGCAACGTTCGCGGAAAATATGACGCCAAACTCAGCCGTGCCGCCTCTGGCTGGCGAGACCCGGATGACGTTCTCGAAGCGCTGTTTGCCCTGTGCCGCAAACCCGTGGATAACGACGCGCTAAAGATGTTCATGGCGCTGACGGACATCGACCGCGGCCGTCCGCTGCCGCTGGCGCCGGCCACCGTAGACCGCCTGATGAAGAACTGGAGCTTGTACTCCGCCCAGTACTCGATTTTCGCCGATGCTCCGACGGTGAGCGATAAGACGGTAATCGCCTGGCTCGATGCCGCCGAGACCGTCGACAAGATCCGCGACACCGAATTCCGCCAGGATGCTATCGGCACCATGCAGGGCCTTACCGGCATCTGGCAGATCTTCTGCCGCCAGGGGAGTATCCCATCGACTAAAGCGGATGAGACTCTGGCAGGCCTGGCCGCGCCGTTCGCCACATTAAAGAACGGCCGCGATCTGTTCGACGCCGGGCGGCATGGCCTCACTCTGCTGGTCAACGCGGCCCCATCGGCCACGGCCTCCGGCACTTTGCAGGATCGCCTTCTCGCGTTGCTCGCGGGAGGCGCCAATGTGGATCAATCCGATTCGCGCGGCACCATCGTCAAGGAAGAGCAGCACATCTTCGAATCGCAGAAACTACTGCCCGCCGATCTGATCTTCGAGCTCGCCGACAATCTGGAGGGCGTCTCGAAAGGCGACAAGCTGAACGCGCAGCTTGCCTCCCGCATGGCCGCTCGCGTGGCCGATATCCAGTTGCCGCGCAGTTCCATGTCGGGCGCGGAGAAGAATTCCGTGGCCTTCGGGTTCTACGTCGACAAGCACATCGACGATGAACGGAAACTTAACTTCCGGGCCATGATCGATAAGGCCTCAAAAGATCCCGAGAGACTTAAGGACATCCGCGGTTTGCTCGCCCCCACGCTGCGCGACACCATCGTGGGCTATAACTACATCTTCTACGCGCCGCCGGGCGCCCAGATTCTGCTGACCAATCCATTGTTCGTGCGCGGCCACGATTTCATCGGGATGCAGGGCGCGAACCACAGTTGGCGGACTACCGAACCTTATGGCACCGGATGGCCGTCGAACGCCGGCGGACGGCTGGTGGGATCGCTCGCCGGCCTGCCGTACGCACTGGCGGAATCGGAACAGAACTTCCTTGTTCCCACGCAGACCCAGGCGCTGATCTGGGGAGATCTGGTGCCGCAGATGATGCTGGCCGCCAAGACTCCGCGCTTCTGGGGCGTGAGCCCGGTGCAGATGCATTGGGTGGGGCTGAATATGCGCTTCGCCGAAACGGAAGTAGCCGAAGCCGCGGTGAATCCGGCGGAGCGCGATGCGGTCGTCAATGCCATCAACGCCGCAGCCAGTCCCTGGCGGGCTTCGCAGGTACGCAACGCCATTGCACGGGGTGATGTGCGCGGGGCACTCGATATGCTGACGCCCTCCGAAATGTATGCCATGGCGCGCAGCCTCTACGGCAAGACCGGCGCCACGGCCTCAGAGAGCCCCGCCGCCAAAGAGATCGCGCACTACAAGACTATATCGGCTGAGTTGGTGAGCCCCAGCGAAATCTCGCGCGCCTGGGGAACACCCAAGCCCACGCTCTCTAATTCCTACCGGTCGGAGCTGCTGAATCTGCGCACTTTTCCGACACTCATGGGATATTCGAGCCGGATTATGGCCGAGAGTTGGGAATCGAATCTGTTGTATTGGGCCGAAGTGGGGGATGAAATCGGCGCACGCCCCGCGCAGTTGAACGTTCTGGTTCCCGAGTGGACCGAGAAAGTGGTGGAGCGTATCTTTGCCTCCCATCTGGAGGATTGGCCCGCGTTATTGAAGAGTCTGCGGTCGGTAGGGGATGAAGTCCGGGGACAAAATGTGCTGGCGCTCAGCACTCAAAAACCGGAATAATATAGGAACCTCAGGAGAGAAAATGAGCGGGAGAACGGTCAAACGGCTGGCAGGGGTGGCAATGATGGGTGCTCTGCTGGCCGCCGGCGGCGCCGGGATCTGGGTGTTTGCGCAGGAGGCGCCGACGCCCGTCTTCAAGTCCAGAGTGGATCTGGTAGTCCTCAGCTTCACGGTGACGGATAACAAAGGGAAGTACGTGAACGGTCTGAAGCCCACAGACTTCAAAATCATGGAGGATGGGATTACGGAGAAGCTTGCCACGTTCTCCGAGGGCACGCGGCCGGCCATGCAGATTCTGTCGGACGGGACCATGAAACCGCTGCTGCCCAGCGCGCCTGAGGCACGTGAAGTCGGTGTGGTCGCCAGCACCGGCGAGCACGGCGATGCGTTTGTCGGCACCAATGTTTTCGTTCTCTTCGACACCAGCAATTTCATGTATCGCGGCTTCGTTTATGCCGAGGACGCCATTGCCGATTTCGTGCGCGGCCTTGATCGCGCCGATTCGGTGGCGGTCTATACGTTCAGCCGCAATCTGTCGCGCGCTGCCTCGCTGACCCCCGACCGTAACGATGCCATTACCGGTCTTCGTAAGGCGGTGGCTGGCGACGATACCGCGCTTTATAACGGCCTGCTGCTGACCTTGCGCGATGCCGCCAAAGTGCCGGGCCGCAAGGTGGTGATTGTGTTCTCGAACGGGCCGGATAATGCCAGTATGGTGGCGCCCGACGACGTGCGTGCGGTGGCCGAGGACGAAGGCATCCCAATCTATGTGATCTCGACTAACGACGTCAATAAGGACCCGATTTCGTCGAGCGTATTCCGCCGCATCGCGCAACGCACCGGAGGCAAGGCGTACTGGGCGAAGACATGGCAGAAGCAGGTGGAAGCCTTCGATCAGATCCGCGAGGATTTGGGTAACTCCTATACGGTGACGTATTATCCGGCGAACAATCCGAATGAAGGGTTCCGCAAGATCGCCATTCAGATTGTCAGCGATACGGCGAAGCACTACCGGGTGCAATCAAGGCCTGGGTATCGCCCGCGCTCTTATTAGGAGCAGAATACCCCAGCGGTTGATCGTTAGTCAACGCTGGGCGGCTTGATTCGATCTATCACAAAAATGGGGACCGGCCCTTTTTGGGATTCAATACGCAACCCCAGTTCTTCGCTGAGAGCCGTAAAGATGACGGGAGTATCGGCGAAACCGGACCACCGCTTCCGGGCTCGGCAGGTTGCGCCATGTCGTTGCTCCACTCAACCGTGAAATCGTACCGGCCGCTCAGCCCGGTCTCGTCGTGCACGGGGCCGCCCAGAACCATTTGGAGCGATTGAGCGAGCGCGTCCATCGTCGCGGTTGTGCCAACAAGGCGGCGCCCTGCCGGAATGTTGTTGATATTCATGGTCTGAATCCTCCCCGGATGTGCAGGCGGCGGCAGTTCAGGGCCATTCTTTGCCACCTTCAACGCGTAAACCGGCAGTTCTTTAGTTTCCGCATGGCGGACCAGATCGAAGCGATCGCGGTGAAGTTGATCTCGAAACGTTCCGAACGGGCCCACGCGGGGATGCCAACCAGCTGATAATCGGTGATACCCCAGGCAAACAGCACGGCCTGCAGCGTCGTTACGTTGCGAGCCCTCATTCCTCCGTGAGCACCGTCGCTGAAGCCGGAGTCATGTCGTCGGGTGCGGCTCGGTGGATGGAAACGACATCGTAACCAGGTTGCGCGAGACATCGCGAAGGGAGCGCAAGAGAGGCGGCAGCAACAAAGCCGCCAACGGATACCGAATCGGGGGATTCACTAAGCCATCGTATCCCTGACGTCTGGGACGGCTCAACGTTTTTCGAGTCGCGAAATTTGTTCGCTGTGGGTCGCCTGCGTTTCGGCGTAATGGTCGAGCTTATTCTCGCTGCGCATAAGGATGGCCGACAAATCCGCCTTTACCTCGATCACCGAAGACCGGAACTCGGCACGCAGCACGTCACGCATGTCTTCGGTGCCCTTGCGGTTACTGTACATCGCGCCGAAGATGGCCAGCAGCGTGATTACCAGCGTGAGTAACGGCATGTCCGTCATTGTGCGAAAACCAATTGCCCAAACCGCGCCGGAACATGCGGATTCGGCGTTGGCTGCAGCGGATCCGACCAGTTGCTCATGCGGCGATTCGGTTCCACGCCATCCCAGCGATTGATATTCGCCGACCATACCGTGCCCGGCGTCGGCCGTGGCGCCAACCCATCGAAATTCGACCACGGAATAGCCACCTCGAGGCTCCAGCCCTTATCGGTGTCGCCGCGCATATTCAACGTGCCCTCGATGAACGTTGCCAGGTGAACACCCTTCAAATCGAATTGTTTGAACAGATGGTTCGACTGATACATCACGTAATCGTAAAGCACGGCGCGGACATTCATTTCCAGTCCGTAATAGATCCCGGTCTGGGAAGGCATGGGATTGATGAAAATCTCCACGGCGTCGTCGCGGTAGGTGGGATCGTCGTGCTCGGTGTAGAAGGCCACAATATCGGTATCCTCGCATTCATAGGAAACGTAGAGGTTGTCATCATCCCAAAGAAGGCGCGCGATAGTTTTCTGTTTGGCTCCGGTCTGGGCGTCCCAGGGAAAAATCAATTCGATCCTGCCGGCCGCAGCCCAGGCTTTGTCGTCCGGTTTGCCATCGATGACGATGGGCGACGAGGCGCGCTTGACTTCGTAACGGGGGATCGCCGGTTGGGCAACTAAAGGCGCGGCCAGACATAGCAAGGCAGGAAGAAATCGCATGGAACTACCTTACAGCAGTGCGCCCTTACAGCAATGCGGTTACAGTTATACTCGACGCTTGGTGGCGACCGTATTTTTAGCTCATGCTTCAGCCGATCATGACTACGCAACGCGCCTCGCAGAATTCCTGGAGTTTGGCTGCAATGTGACTTGCTGCGTGGACGACGCGCAAATCGGCGACAACCAGGATTTGATCGCGAAAGCGGAGGAAGGCCTCTGCGCCGATGTACTGTTGCTGCTGATGTCTCCGTCCTCCTCTCCTCCACGGTGGGTACGGGAACGTTGGGAGCCGGTGCTTTTCGATCAAGCCAAACAGGAAAAGGTGGAAGTGGTGACGCTGCTGTTGCAGGAATGTTCATTTCCGCCCCTGTTGCGGCGCCGGAATTTCATCGATGCAAGCACCAACCGGCTGACTGCCTGGCGATTTTTGAAGCGCTGGTTCTGGCTGCGGCAGCGCGAATCCCACGCGATACCGAGGCGCGAGTTCTCTGGCGATCTGGAAGATTTGTATGTGACTCTGGCCGATCGCGCCGGTACGATGCACGTCAATGGGGCCGCTGCGGCGCGGTTCGCCCAGGAAGCCGGCGAGGAGTTCGAGGCAGTGTTGTGGGTACCGTGCCACGACCGCACCCTGGCCCAGGCCGCCGGAGAACTGGGCCGTACACTGGGTCTTACGCTCGACCGTACGGCGAAGGAGAATTGCGGACGCATCCGCGAGTTGCTGACCACCCACCGGTGTCTGGTTGTGCTGGATGCGCCGACTGCTGAGATTTCTCGGGAACTGACTGCGGGCGGCCGCACGTCGACAGCGATCACCGACGACGTTGTGAGAATCCTGAAGACACCGGAGACTGTGGCCTGGGCCAGCCGTTTGGTCGCGGAGCGGCGATTCGCCGAGGCGTACGAGTTGCTCTACCGGCGGCTGGACGCGGTGGACGATCCCGACAATTGCGGCCGCGAACTCGCCTGGATCTGCGAGCATTGGGATCGCGTGGACGAAGTGAATGTGCTGCGGCTGAACTATGGTCGAGGGGAGGCGGAGCAACTTCCGCTGTTTTGAATCCGATTGAATGCACGTTAACGCGTGTCACACTATTTTTGCGGCCAGCCGCAACGTAACGCTCGCCCTTCCTGAAGATCTTCGTCGCCGCATGAAAAGCGTTGCCGCGAAGACGGATACGTCAATCTCCGCTTTGCCTGGAGTGAACGCGACGCTGTTGCGGAAAGCCCTGGTTGCGAGGTTCAATCTGGCCGACAACGTGGAGGCAGTGGCAGCGTTCCTGCAAAAATACGCAACCGTACCGATGAGTTTTTGCAGATGCCTGCCTGGTCCGCATGTGCGAGACGATCCGTTGATACTCACAGATTCCGACTTCCACGTCTATCCCCGTCACCGCAGGCAGGAGGTTCCTGTATTATTCCCGCGATGATCCGGCCCGGTTGGGTGTGAATCCAACCTGAAGTTTGAAAATTTGGCTCCCCAGTCTGGACACTTCTCGAACTCGCCAACGAACGTCGCAGTTTCCGTTTCCGGATGAGCCGTCATCCGGCCGCAAACCGCGCGGATAGCCCTACCCTCCGCGACAAAGGCGCAAGCTATTTCTCAGAACCCGCTTGTGGCAAGCTTTGGCAGGTCGGATCGGGATGCGCGATGGCGCCAACGCAGGCACAAGGGAGCCTGAGACTGGGTTATTGAGTTAAATCGCGCAGATTCCGACACACGCTGGTTTCTATTGTGCTCCTGTTGTAGAGGCTAAGCCGGAGAAAGATATGGCATCTCTGGCGTAAGTCCAGTCGACTCGTTTGTGGTGCCCGGAGTGCCCCTGCGTATTTAGAGGTTTTTGAAAGATGTATCGAGTTGCGTACTTGAGCCTCTTCCTTATTTTGCTTTCGTGCGGAACCAGTCGCTCCCCAAAACCGGGCAACGGCGATACCGTGGGTGCTACGAAGTCCGAGGAAGTGGCTGGGCTCGGGGAGGAACTGGGCACATCCGTTCAGATGATTGACTCCTACACCGTGGCGTGTACGAGTCCGTATCGCGCGACCGTCGGAAAAGCATTCAAAGTGCAGGTATATCTCAAAGACGACGCGCCGACGAAAGTCGAACGCGTCACAATGGGCGGCAGCGAAAGCATCACATACGATCCCGATCATTTCGTTTTACATAAGGGGACCCCGCTATTCGTAACTGCGACAGTCAAAGACAAAGGCTTCGGGCTGGCTTATGTCGAGGCTATTGGGCCTAAGATTGGGGATTTTTGTGACTTGACCATAAACATTGGGTGTTAGCGATCATCTGAAAACGTATTTTTCTGGACCGGCAAAGCGGGCGGTGCAGCAATGCGGTTCAGCTTGAGACGCAGGTACTCCAGGTAGTTGGC
>Ga0302320_10003576_pt1 | contig 36043 bp, 25 predicted proteins | sample Bog_T0_3_FD_202130 | JGI IMG/M metagenome (GOLD analysis project Ga0302320, IMG submission 202130) | Peat permafrost microbial communities from Stordalen Mire near Abisko, Sweden - Bog_T0_3 | ecosystem: Environmental > Terrestrial > Soil > Wetlands > Peat | place: Sweden: Abisko, Stordalen Mire...
AAGCCGCCGATCCCGTCCGCGACGCGCAAGTCTACGTGCAGGGCGGACGCAAGCCCGCCGGCCGTCGTGTCGTCGAGTGGGCCCGCGAAGCCGAACAGCGCGGCGCCGGCGAAATCCTGCTCACCTCTATGGACTCCGACGGCATGCGCACCGGCTTCGATTGCGAGCTCACCGCAGCGGTCAGCGAGGCCGTGAGCATTCCCGTGATTGCCTCAGGCGGCGCGGGAACTGTGGAACATTTTGTCGATGTCTTCGGCCGTGGCAAGGCCGATGCGGCGCTCGCGGCCAGCATCTTTCATTTTGGTGTTTCCAGTGCACGCGCGCTCAAGCAGCAACTAAGCAATGCCGGCATCTCCGTGAGGCTTCCATGCTGATTCCTTCCATCGATTTGCTGGGCGGTCGCATCGTCCAGCTTGTGCAGGGCGAGAAGCTTCGCCTCGCGTTTGACGATTTCGAATACTGGATTGAGAAGTTTTCTCGCTTTCCGCTGGTCCAGTTGATCGATCTGGATGCGGCGATGCGCCAGGGCGATAACTCGGCCCTTGTTGCGCAGATCGCCAAGCGGTTACCGGTTCAGGCCGGTGGCGGCATTCATTCGGTCGAGCGCGCCCTGCAGGTGCTCGACGCAGGCGCGAGGCGCGTCATCATCGGCTCGGCGCTCTTCACCTCGGAAGGGGATGTCAATACAGCTTTCGCAACTGAGCTGGCTGCCGCCGTTGGCGTCGAACACATCGTCGCCGGCATCGACACAAAAAACGGCCGCATCGCCGTGAAGGGGTGGAAGGCGCTGGTGGCGCTCACGCCGGATGAAGCCATTCCACAGCTCGACCCGTTTGCCTCCGCATTCCTCTACACGCACGTCGACGGCGAGGGCCTCATGCAGGGCTTTCCCATCGAGACAGCCGCGCGCCTGCGCCAGCTCACCACGCGCCAGCTCATCGTCGCCGGCGGCATTCGCAGTCAGCAGGAGGTCGATGCGCTGCAGGCCCTTGGTGCTGATGCGGTGGTGGGCATGGCGGTCTACACCGAACTCCTCGCAGTTTGATGCGGGCCCTCCCTTTCAAAGCAGGATGGGGGGCCGAGGATGGGGCAAAAGCGGATATGGGCTATGCTGGTGACAGACGCTTCCCCACCCTGTTATGAAAGGAGTCTTCAATCATGCCAACAAAGCAGAGCGGGATAAGGCTGGCAAAGCGGCTGGATGAGGTTGGATTCTCCGACATTGTGCAGATCCGCAACAAGGTGATGGAACTGCGCGCGGGCGGCCTTCAGGTGCACGCCTTGCACGGGGGCGAGCCGTTCTTTGAGACACCGTCCGACATCAAGTTCGCGGCCATCCAGGCACTGGTGGAGAACCAGACCCACTATGCGCCGTCGTCTGGGGTGCTGCCCCTGCGCAAGGCGCTTGTCGAGAAGCTCGCGGCAAAAAACGGCATTCATGCCGGTACGGATGAAGTCATTGCCACGGTGGGCGGCTCGCAGGGATTGTATGCTGCGTTTCAAAGCGTGCTCGATCAGGGCGACGATGCTCTGGTCTTCTCGCCTTACTGGACGCCGATCGGCGACCTGGTGACGGGAGCGCAGGCACGGCCGCTGCGTGTGCCCACCAGCACCGCGCGCCGCAACGGCATCCGCAATACGCTCGCGCAGTTTTCGACGCCGCAGACGCGCGCCATCTACTACAACACGCCGCAGAATCCCAGTGGCCTGGTCTTTACGCGCGCCGAGGCGGAAGAGGTCGCAGCCTTTGCCATCGAGCGCGATCTGATTGTCATTGCCGACGAGGCCTACGAGGACCTGGTCTACGACGACGATCATGTATCCATCGCTTCGCTGCCCGGCATGGCCGAGCGCACTATCACCTGCTTCACCTTCTCGAAGACCTATGCCATGACCGGCTGGCGCGCCGGGTATGCCGTGGCGCAGGAGCCCTTCATGACCGCGCTGCGCAAGATCGTTCTCTACTCCACCAACGGAGTGGCCACGCCGGTGCAATATGCCATGATCCAGGCGCTCGCCACGCCCGAAGCGCAGATCGCAAACATGCGCGAGGAGTATCGCAAGCGCCGCGACCTGCTGGTCGCCGGCCTGAATGAAGTGGGATTGGAGTGCGCATCGCCCGCAGGCGCATTCTATGCCTTTCCCAACGTGGAAAAGATCCACAAGAACAGCCGCACGGCCGCGCAGATTCTGCTGGACAAGGCGCATGTCGCCACCATTCCCGGCTCGGTCTTCGGCGCGCAGGGCGAGGGCCATCTGCGCTTTAGCTACGCCGTCACCGTGAAAGAGATCGAAGACTGCGTGGAGGCGCTGCGCAAGTTCTTCGCTTAGCCGGCGCTCCTATTCCTGCGGCTCACCCACCGCGCGGCTGGTCTCAACGCGCGAGGCTCGCAGCAGGCGTGCGATCTGTTTGAGATGCAGCTGCACCGCATAGGCGCGCAGAATCTCGGCTTGCGAAAATCCAATGCCGGTGTGCCGCACCGCATCCATACGAGCTTCAAGCTGCTCAATATCCTCTTCCAGGCTCATCTGCGGCGGAGCCACATCGAAGCGCCATGCGTGGATGCGGCCAGCCACGTGGTGAAAGCCGCTGCGAATGTCAGCAGCCAGGTTGCCCAGGGCGGGCTCCAGTTGCTGCGCATAGGCATCGTGATGGCCGTCTTTGACGGAGAATTCGAGGGCCACCAAGGCGTCATAGAGTGAGCGGCCAAACTGCGAGAGCATGTTCAGCCCCTCGCGCCAGCCTGGGCCGCCGGATGGCTCATTGCGCGCGGCCGCCAGCAGTTGATTATTGCCCCGCAGCATGGCCAGCGCATCTTCGCGCAGCGCAGGCAGGTTCTCCGCGGGCGCCCCGCTGAACCCCTGCAGAATGGCCTCGAAGAACGCGCCCAGCACCAGGAACTCCTGCGCCAGGCCGTCGCGGAGCCGTAGCCGCGCGCGATCGGGAAACACCAGCGTGGTCACGGCAAGGGCCACCAAAATGCCCAGCACCACTTGGCCCACGCGGTCCAATGCCAGGCTCCAGCGCGGCCCCGTCTTTTGTACCAGCATGACAATGGTGATGGTGACGCCGGCCAGCCGCGAACTGCTGCGCAGCCCCAGCAGTCCGCAAACAACCACCGCAGCCACCACCGCCAGAATATAATTCCACGGAAGCGTACCAAATAATGAAAAGGAAAAACCCAGCACCGCGCCGATCAGTGTGCCCAGAATGCGGTCGCGCGAGGCACTGATCGTCGATCCAACATTGGACTGCAGCACGATGATGGCGCTGATCGAGCCCCAGTAGCCATCGTGCAGGCCGAAGCGCAGCGCCAGCCACCAGCACAGCGCCGCTGCCAGCGCGGTTTTGGCCGCATGAATGAGCAGCCGCTGCCGCTCCCAGGAGAGCATCCCGGGCTTCCCCGCAGGCTCCACGCCCAGCTTGATGGCAAGCTGCTGTTGCGACCACGTCTTGTTTGCCTTCAGGCGCATCGTCGCCCGCCCGTCCTTCCCCCCGTCCTTCCCCAAGGCTATCAGCTTGCGAGCCCAGCAGGACTCGCCGTAAATCGCCTTTCCCGTTTAGCATCATGGTATGGACCCAGCGTTGAGCAAGCCGGTAGAAAGAACAGTGCGAGTTGGCTATCCAACCACCTTGGCAGCGGATCTGCTCGATAATTTCCCCTCGGAAGTCGAGATCGTTCCGTTGTCCGACGGACCCGGGCCGCAAGTCGACATCGAGGTGTGGATTCCAGACCCGTATCCGACGCGCGCCATGCGTACCTGGCCCAAGCTGCGCGGCGTCCGCCTGGTGCTTTCGCTGATGGCCGGCACCGAGTGGATTCCCGGAACCGTTGGCCCGCATGTCACCATCTGCAACGCACGGGGCGCGCACAACATCTCCACCGCGGAGTGGACAATCGGCACCATCCTTGCCATGCTGAAATACTTTCCTTTCTTCCTTGAGATGCAGCGCGAAGGCCTGTGGAAGCGCCGCTTCGAAGCCAGCGCCCGCTACGCTGCCATCACCGGCGACACCAGCCCGCTGTACCCGCCCGTAATGCTGGAGGAGCTAACCGGCAAGAGAGTGGTGCTGATTGGCTACGGCTCCATTGGCAGGGAGATTGAACGCATGCTCGAGCCGTTTCATGTCGACCTGGTGCGCGTGGCCCGTACCGCGCGCGTCGGGCCTGAAGTTCATGCCGTGGGCGATTTGGACAGCCTGTTGCCGCAAGCGCAGGTGGTCATCCTCATTCTGCCTGCCACGGCCGAGTCGCACAAGCTCATCGGTGCGCGCCAGCTTGCCCTCATGCCGCAAGGCGCGCTGCTGGTGAACGCCGCGCGGGGGCCCATTGTGGACACGGATGCGCTGGTTGACGCATTGAATTCAGGCTGGATTCGCGCCGCTGTCGATGTCACCGATCCGGAACCGCTCCCCGAGGGCCATCCGTTGTGGAGCTGTCCTAACCTGCTCATCACGCCCCACGTGGGCGGCTCGAGCCCGCAGTTTGCGCCCCGCGCCCTGCACATCGCCGCGGATGAACTGCGCCGCTATATCGCAGGCGAGCCGCTGCAGAACGTCGTTCAGGCGGCGATTTAGTTTGCGATTGGCGCCGCGCGGCGCCAATCGCGCAACCCCAAAACGGCCAGCGCTACAAGCCCGACAGAGAGCACGGCCGTAAGCCACAGGCTTTTGTACGCATACTCGCCGATGTACACGCCGTCTATCACAATCCAAAGCCACCAGTTGGCCGTGTGCTTTCGCGCCTGCCACCAGCTCGCCACCAGGCTATAACTCGTCAACGCCGCATCCAGGTGAGGCAGCGCCGCGCCCAGCCGCACCATCAACCACCCCAAAAGCACCGCGCCAATAGCGCCCACCGCCAGGCCCGCGACCCATCCCCGCACGCTCAGCGGAACCACGCGCACTTCACCATCGGCGCGCACGCCGCGCCACCAGTGAAACCACCCATACAAAGTGAAAGCCACAAAGAATATCTGCAGCAGAGCATCCGAGAAGAGACGCGCCTGATAGAAGACAACAAGGTAGAAGATATCCGCCGCCAGCACCACCGGCCAGCAGATCAGCAGGCGCTTGGTGGTCAGCCAGATTCCCACCCATGTAGTTACAAATCCCGCCAGCTCCACCCAGTTCGCGGCAAGATAGTTCGAAATCGCCATCCAAGTGGTCATGACCCGCTTCCCGGCCGGGTGCGCTCCGCGGCCCATCTGCGCAAATCATGCAGCAACTTTTCGCCGGCGCCGCTGCGGAACCAGCGCGCATGTCCAACCAGCCAGCCGTCATAGGCCAGGACCGCGCGCTCTTCCGCGTGCAGTGCGCCCAGAAAATAGTCGGCCTCCGACAGCGCAAACTCTGCATGGCACAACGCTGTCATCGGCGCCAGCGCCGCAGCCTCTTCCTCGCTCAAGGGCCGCACCGATTCATAACCGTCCAGAAATGCGGCCAGTGCATCCATGTGCACGGGGACGCGACCGGGGTGTGCGGGGTCCTCGACCAGAACAAGCCACTCCACGATGTTGCGCTCGATCGCATGAGCCAGATCATGTACGGCATTGGTCCGGTCAGCCAGACCGAAGTCGATGATCGCCACGGCCTGCGCATCGTCTGCCACATTGCTCCACAGCAGGTTCGACGCGTGCAGATCGTTGTGCGTCCACAGCGGCCGGAGCGCAGGCAGCAGCGGCAGCAACTCTGCATGAAACGGCGCGAGCAGCTCAAGCGCCTCCTGCGCGCACGCCCGCAACGCCGCATGGGTGGCGATTGCGTCGCGTGCTGCCAGGTAGCGTTTCAACTCCGCAAAGGGATCTTCCGCGGCGAAGATGCTGAAGCTCGCCACCAGCGGGCGAGGCCTGCGCGGCGCCGCATCAAATCCCTCTGAGGCGCCGTGCAGACCCGCCAAGGACTGGCCCGCGGAGCGCGCATGCGCCACTGTGCGAAATGGTGTCCACGAAAGCGCGTCGTGATAAATGTCCACGCCGGCGGCCGCCTCATGCACCTCATACGTCCACTCGCCGCTCTCCATTGCCGACTCTCCCCGCGCGTTTGCAAAGACGCGCGGCACCGCCGCTCCATGCTTGCGCAGGGAATGCAGGAAGCGATGCTCTTCCAGCAGTCCCTCCCGATCACGCACGCGTCGGTGATGCCGCTTGATGAAGACTCTTCCGCCTTGCGTCTGCACCACACTGGCCGCTGAAAACGGCCGCGGGCTCACCGACAGAATCTCAAGCGGCTCGTCCCGTCCAGGAAACTGCCGCAACAACGTGCGCACTTCGTCCATCGCCAGAGGAGCCCAGTCGGGCTCTACCAGCGCGCCGTCCAGTCCGTGCGCTCTCACCGTTGCGCTCATCGTACGATCATCCCTCACCCGAATCCGCGAAACCAAAAGTCTGCAAACTCAAAAAGTGTAATGTGCTGAGAGCCGCACCGTGGTTGGCGCGCCTAGCCAGAGGAACGTATCGCCATAGCTCGCGCCCGTGTCCGACCAGTAGCGTTTGTCGCCAATGTTGTCGGCATAAATCCTGAAAGTCATGCGGCCCTCGTCGCCGCCCGGCGTGTAGCGCGCGCCCAGGTTGAACAGGTTGTAGCCCGGCACGCTCACCAGGTCGTCGCGCGTAGCTTCCTTCCGTCCGGAGTAGCCCCATCCCGGCATCAGGTGCAGGCCGCGCAGGTGCGGCAGCGCCAGGTCCGCGAACAGAGTTGTGCGCAGGTGTGGCACATTGAGCACCTGCTTGTTGTCGAAGGCCGCCGTCCCCGTGTCGTCAGAGATGGCGCGTATCGCCGAGGCCGAGGCCGTCAATCGCAGCCAGGTCGCCGCCTTGCCCTCTACATTCACTTCAATGCCGTCGTGCGTCTCGCGGCCCTCGGATTCAAAGCAAACGTCTCCCGGCCCGTAGAACTCGTTCGCGTCGCAAAATTTATCCGGAGCCTGGATCACCTTGGGATAAAAGAACGGCGCGCGCATGCGATAGAACGCCGTGGTGAGCAGGATGCGATGTCCCGGTTCGAACTTCGCTCCAATCTCGGCTTGCCGCGTGAGGAACGAGGCAAGAAACTGGCTCCCGTTGTCCACCCACCACGGTGCTTGCGGCCCCAGCGACAGCACCACACCATAATTTGCATAGAGCGTCACGCTGTGTGCGGGGTTGAAGGTGACGGCGTATTGCGGCAGCCACACAGCCTGGTCGGTGAGGATGGGCAAAGTGGGAACGGAGTAGATCGGCTGGTTTGACGTGTCGTAGGTTGTCGGGCACGGATCAGTAGCCGGTCCTGGTGCATTGGCGACAGTGCAGGGGCTTGTGGCGGCCAGCGAGTAATTATGGTCGCGCAGGGAATCTTCCCGTCCGCCTACGAGCAGTTGAATGCGACCCGGAAGATGGATGCGGTCCTGCAAGATTGCGGCGGACTGGTGACTGTCTTCCCATAGCCTGCGCGGGCCGGCGGATTCAACAGGGATATCGATGGGAGCCGGCGCGAGGGGCTGGTAGATGTTCTCCGAACCGACGTAGCTGTATACAGCGCCGTCCTGAACGATGCCATCGGGCGAATACGGATTGGCAAAGGTAAAGAATCCAGGCTGCTGCACACTGCGCAGAAACAATTCGCCCCCCGCTGCCAGATCCTGGGCGATGGCCCCAGTCTTGATGTGGCCGGTGATCAGCGCCTCGGCTTGCGCGTCGATGCGCAGTTCGCCTGGATCACGGTAGTCGTAGATGCCGTAGGTTCCGTCGGGACAGAAGAAGTACGCGGGCGCGTTTGGCGCATTGGGACAGTCTGCATTTCCGTTGCCGTCGAGCGACGAGCCATACGCATAAATCACGTTGTCGTCAATGAGCGAATGGCTCAAGCTGGCCGCGGCAAAGGCCAGCCAGTTACGCGGCAGGTTGTAGTCCAGGCGCGCGCCGGTGTTGAAGGTGTCGTATGTGTCCGGCAAGCCCCACGGCTGATCGCCCGGCATGGTCGAGGGGTAAAGCTGGTTGATATCCGGTACCGTGGCGCCACCCAGCAACTGGTAGCCGCTGGCATCGCGCTCCACCTTGTGCTGGTACTCGAAGTCGCCCTTCAATATCGCCTTCGGACCCAGCTTCCAGTCGGCCGCGCCCGCGCCCGCCGCGCGCCAGCCGTTGGTGTCGTTCACATAGCTCGCAATTCTTTCCGCGCCCAGGTTCGCGCGCACACCCACCTGCTTCTGCCGGCCAAACAGAGATCCAAGGTCCACCGCTCCATAGGCACTGCCGCGGTGATCGGTTGCCAGGTCGAGCGCCTTGATGGCCGCCGGCCGCTTGGTCACATAGTTGATGAGCCCGCCCGCCGAGGCCACGCCGCTCTCCACGCCCGCGATACCCTTGAGCAGCTCGACGCGCTCCTTGTTTTCGAGCGGCACATCCTGCTCTCCGGCGATGGTCATGCCATTGATCTCAAGCCCGGTGGCAAGGTCGATGGCGAAACCGCGAATCTGATAAACGCCGTAGTAGCCCACTGGCACATAATCGTCGCCGATCGACGCGTCGTTCTTGACCACGTCAGAGAGCAAACGCGCCCCCTGGTCGTTGAGCAGATCGCGCGTCACCACGGTCGCCGAAAGCGGCATCTCCTTCAGGGTTGCGCCGTCCAGCGTTCCCACGGATACAGCATCCGGCAGATAGTCGTCCTTCACTTCGCCGTGGACAACGACGGTCGTCGTCACGCTTTGCACCTGCTGCGCGGGCGGCCTGGCAGCATCGCCCGGCTGAGCCGGTGTGGTCGCCGGGCTCTGCGCATAGCCGAATCCTCCAGCGCCCAGGCAGCACGCCAGCAGAAAAGCCCGCGCAATCGAGGCGCGGCGCAACGTGCGCACATGCCCAGACACCGTCCGCAATTGGCCTGGATTGAGATTCGAGGTAGTGCAGCCAGCTTCAGACATGGTTTTCCCTTGTTTCTTAGCGCTTGAAACAAGAGAACTCACGCTGGAATTTCGAGGAAGAAGGCCTTTTCAGACCCCGGGAAACTTCCCACGCCGGCATTATCCGGATCGGGTTCTAGGGTATCTTCTCAGCCCCACTCCGTGGAGCACCCCTGTTTCAATATCCTGATTGAAACACTCCGCGCCCGGTTTGGCAAATTGCCCGGTTCATCGCATCGACACAGCCAAGTGCGGCGGGACTTCATCCTCGGGGAAATATCCGCCTCAGCGTCAGCGCCACAAGGAATCAACGAGAGCGCGATAAGCGCCGAGTTGCGGCATGGCAAGGTCCTTCACCTTGGCCGCATCGTCGGCGCGCCGCACCGTCAGAGCCTCGCGCGCATGCGGCAGGGCCAAAAACTCCTCGGCTTCAATGGCGTTCATCGGTCCGCCCTGCAAGGCCAGACTCAATTCCGAAGCAGGCGAAAGCGCTGCCCGATAAGCCGGCTCAGCAAAGCAAAGGTAACGCTTGGCCTCCACATGCAGGCGAATGGGATCGAGGACGGCCGCGGGCAGGTGCTTGCCCAGAGCCGTTACCGCGAGTTCCTCGTGCTGCGTGTCGACGCCCCGCGCGGCCACGTCTTCGCCCTCGCTATGCAACAGGTGACCCAGGTCGTGCAGCAACGCGGCTGCAACCAGAGCGCCGTCGCTTCCCTTGCGCTGAACAAACCATGCCGCCTGCAGCGAGTGCTCCAGCACCGTGACCGGCTCGCCAAAGTATGCCTCGCCGCCCCCGCTCGCGAGCAATTCAAATACTTGATCCACTGAGGAAATTTGATCCATCCTGTTTAACCCTCCACTGCCCTGGGCACGCGAAGCCGCTGATGGGCCGCGAGCACCAGCGCCACCAGCGCCGTCAGCAAGGCAACACCCGCCAAAGACAGAAATGCATTCTTCCAGCCGAAGGCCACAGTAACTCGCGCCATCGTATCTCCGGAGAGCCAGCCCGCCAGGTAGCCCACGCCGTCAATGATTCCCGCGGCCGTGGCGCTGCCCCGCTTGCCGCCGAAGTCCAGGCTCATGGCGCCGGCAAGATACGAGTACGGCCCAAGCAGAAGAAATCCAACTAGGGTCACCAGCACGACGGGTGTCCATTGGCTGGCATGACCAGGCGTACGCGCCAGAACGACAAGACACAACGTGCTCGCCGACATGCCGGCCACCAGCACCAGGTTGCGCCCATTCAGTCCCAGCTTGTCGCTCACCACGCCGGCCAGCAAAACGCTGATGCCGCCAAAGAGCGGAAACAGCGCGCTGCGCGCCGCCGCCTGGCTACTGGTCAGGCCCACGAACTGCACAAAATAAGTTGGAGTCCAGAAGTTGAACGTCTCGCGCAACAGCGTTGTGCCCAGCGAAAGCAGACACACTAGCCAGAAGGGGAAACTGCTCAACAGCGGGCGAAGAATCGCAACCAGGCCGGGATGCTGCTCGTCCTTACGTTCGCCGTCGGCTCCATACACATTCAACGGATTGGCCTCAGGGGCGGGCAGGCCGCGCTCTTCCGGAGTCTCGCGCAGAAAAATCAGGTTGACCACAAGTAACGCGGTCAACGAGCCGGCGCCGGTCAGGAACACGCCTCGCCATCCCACCCCGTGCCCGAGCAGCTCGCTCATGACCCAGCGGCATGCCGCGTCGCCAAAAAGAAAGCTCAGGCTCAGCACCGCCATCACTGTGCCGTAGGTCGAGTAGGAGAACCAGCGCGAGGCCACCTTGACGAGCCCAACCCAGCCCGCGGATTGAAACAGCCGGTTGCCCACCCACGCCAGCGTAAACAGCGGAAAACCACCGCTGAGCACGAACAGCAGCGTGAACAGGATGGAGCCGGCCATGCCGGCGAGGAAATTGCGCCGCCCGCCAAACATATCCGCCATGGATCCGGAGACGAACTTGCCCACGGCATATGCCACCGTGCCGGCCGATGCGATGAAGCCGAGCCGCACCTGCGCCTCGCTTGCCGGAATGCCACGCTGCGCCAGGTCGTGCATCAGGTCGGGCAGCACCACAGACAGGTTCGAGCGGCAAAAATAATAGCCCGCGTAGCCCACGCCCAGCAGCAGAATCGTGCCCGCATGCCAGGCGGTGAAGCGAGGCTCCCGTCCCGCCTGCTCAGGGGATTCCTGTCCTGCTACGGCAGTTGCGTCTCTCTGCACATCGGCAGACTATCATGAAGGTGCCGCACCTCATGTTAAGCAGAAGTCCGTGAGCATCCGCCTGCGGCCACTTGCCGTTTCGCCGCGAAACCTTTTCGTGGAAAATTCCTCGTTCCGCGCCGGCGCAGGCGCTACATTTGAAGTGAAAACAATTGATAGGCGAAGAAAGACGTCTCTTCGGGCAATTTTTCTTGAAAGGTCTTCTCATGCATGGTTTTTCTTTCCCCGTACGTGTTCGCCGTCGTGCGGCTGCGCGATTGCTGCTTGCCTGTTGTCTGCTGGTGCTCACCGTCGCGCCGTCGCTGGCCCAATCCACATTCGGAGAAATCTTGGGCACGGTGCACGACTCCAGCGGTGCCGTGGTGTTGGGCGCACAAGTCATTCTTGCCAACACCGGGACCAGCGCCACACGCACAGCCGTGACCGACGAGAATGGAAACTACGCTTTTAAGAACATCGACGTGGGGACGTATACGCTCACGCTCACTGCGCCTGGCTTTGAAAAGGAGTCGCTTCCTGCCATCGCCATCACCGCGCGCGAAACCCGCCGCCTGGATGCAGTTCTGAAGCCCGGCGCCGAGGCCCAGACCGTCGTCGTCATCGAGGATTCAGCGCCGGTGATCACCACCGAGGTCTCCAACCTCGCCGAAACCAAGATCGGCGACGAGCTGGTTGAGCTTCCCGTTGCCATTTACTCCCGCTCCACCGGCTCCACAAGTCCCATCTCCACGCTCACCACCGAGGCCGGCGTGCAGACCGACGACAGCGGTCAGCTGGCCGTGGACGGCACCACCGCAGCACTGCTCTCGGTCACCATCGACGGCATCTCTTCTGTCGGCGTCGAATACTCCGGCCCGGTGAACGAGATGTTTCCCTCCTTCAATTCCATCGAAGAGATTCGCGTCTCCGAGTCCAACAACTCCGCCGAATTCGGCGGCGTGGCCGACATCACCACCGTGTCCAAGGCAGGCACCAACCACTACCACGGCGGCGCATTCGAGAACAACGAGAACACCGTCTTCAATTCCAACAACACCTTCGCACTCTCCAAGCCCAAAATCGTCATGAACGACTTCGGCGCAACCCTCGGCGGCCCGGTCAACATCCCGCACCTCCTCAACGGCAGCGACAATACCTTCTACTTCATCAGCTTTGAAGACCTGCGCCTGCCGCGCGAAACGCCGATCGTGCTCAGTGTTCCCTCCACGGACATGCGCCAGGGCAACATCGGCGCTTATCTCGACCAGACCTACTGCGAGCCCGATCCTGCCGCTCAATGCCCCAACGGCTACACCGTTTATAGCCCGGACGGCTCGGTGCTCACCAACTCGCAGACCAACACGCCGGTCACGCCCACCGCCATCGCCACCCAGCTGCTCAACGTGCTCATGCCCACGCCCAACCTGGGCGCCGCTGGCGCTTTCGCCAACAACTACCAGATCAACTTTCCCTCGCCCATCAGCTCCAACCAGGGAGACGTTCGCCTGGATCGCACGCTCACCTCCAAGCAGTCCATGTTTGCCCGCTTCTCCTACAAGAATCGTCAGGTCACCACCGCGCCTTCCGCCGCATGCACATTCACCTATTGCGCCGAGGCCGGCAGCCCGCTGCAGGGCGCATACAACACGCCGGAGATCGACGAGGGCCTGACCTTCGCCTACAACTACATTCTCACCAGCAAGCTGCTCAACGAGTTCCGCGGCGGCTACAACGCGCAGCACACCTCGGAGACGCAGAGCTACTCCACGACCGATCTCCTCAATCGAACCGGCACGACCGCGCTGCAGCCGGACACCGCGTGGTCGGAAGCGCCGCAGGTTCTCATCAACGGATTCATGTCCACCGGCGCCGGCAATCCAGGCGTGCAGCGCGGCCAGATTATCCAGGCGCTCGACAACCTCACCTGGTCCACCGGCAAACACTCCTTCAAATTCGGCGGCGACTTCAAGCGCATCACCGACCACGACGACAACGTCTTCGGCAATTACCGCTCCGGCTGGTATGTCTTCGATGGGTCTTCGTCCATTGTGCAGGGAACCGCGGGTCTGAGCGCGCCCACTGGCGAGTCTTACTCCGGCTTCCTGCTCGGCTACCCGGACTACACCGAGTTCAGCTCCACCAACGATCCCACCATGAATGGCCAGGGCTATTCCTATGCGTTCTTTGGCCAGGACGACTGGAAGATTACGCCTCGCCTCACGCTGAATCTCGGCATGCGCTACGAACTGCATCCGCCCATCAAGGAGACGCACTACAACACGGCCACCTTCTTGCCCGCCTACGACGGCCCGGGAACCATCTCAGGCTCAACCGCTGCCGGCGCTGTTGTTGTCTCCAACGGCCAGGCCGTGTCGCAAGCCTCTTCCGCTCTGCTGGGCGCAATCTCTCCCACCCCCGTCATCACCGCCGCGGACGCAGGCATTCCCCAGGGTCTGCGTTACACCGACCATACCGACTGGGGCCCGCGCCTAGGCTTCGCCTGGCAGCCTTACTCGAACGGAAAGACCGTGCTGCGCGGCGGCTGGGGACGCTTCGTCGAGTCTCCGCTGGGCTTTGCGCTGGTCTCCGGCTGGGCGGTGCACTCGAGCTATGTGGCCACCTACAACCAGGGCTATGAGCCCGACGGGATCACGCCGCTGATTTCCTTCGCCAGTCCCTTTTACAGCGCCAGCGCCGGCAGCGCCACGGGAACCGCCGGCTTCTACTACGCCTTTCCCGTCCACTATCGTGACCCGAACGTGCAGCAGTGGAATCTGACCCTGGAACAGGACTTCGGCCACTCCATCGGCGCGCGCTTTTCTTACACCGCCAGCCACGGGCAGAACCTTGAAGCCATGGTCGACCTCAACCAGGTTCCCGCCAATCCCTGGGGCTACAACAACACCGAGCCAGGCGCCGCTGCCGGCGGATCATGCCTTGCGGACGGCTCCTCGCAGGCAGTTGCGGCTCATACCGCAGGAACCTGGGTCGCCGATCACCGTCCCTATCCCTGCTGGAGCGTGATCCAGAGCGTGACCAACCAGGCGGAGAGCAACTACTCCAGCGGCGCAGTCGAGGTCTCGCGAAAGAGCGGCAAGTCGCTCACCTTCGACGCCAGCTACACCTTCACCCGCGATCTATCCAACGCCGGCGGCGCCACCCCCAACGCCTTCGCCGTCGCCGGAGGCAGCTTCCTCACCGACCGCTTCCATCCCGGCCTCGACTACGGCAACGTGATCTACGATCGCAGGCATCGCTTCCTGGTCACCTATCTCTACGATCTGCCCTTCGGCCACGGCCAGCGCTGGCTCAACTCTGCGTCCGCGCTGAATCGGTTGGTAGGGGGCTGGCAACTGGCCGGCGTCACCGTTTTCCAGAGCGGCCCCTTCCTCACGCCCTACCAGCAAACCATCGATCCGGCCAACACCAACATTCTCACCACGGTCGGCCAGGCGCGCCCCGACCAGCTGCGCCACGGCTCGCTCTACGCGACGGCCCGCACAACCTCCCAGTGGCTCAACCCCAACGCCTTCCCTTACCTGAACCTCCAGAACGCTGTCGGCAACGGCATTGGCCGCTTCGGCAACGCACCCGTGGGCGGCGTGGTGGGCCCAGGCACGGAGATTGACTCGCTCTCGCTGCTGAAGAACCTGGCGATCTGGGAAACGAGCAGGTTTCAATTCGGCGTGGAGGCGGCAAACCTGTTCAACCACCGCAACTACGAGCCGCCCAACATGCAGGTCGACTCGGCAGCGTTCGGCTCCATCACCGCCCTGCAAACAGCCGAAGGCGCTGGCCCCCGCAGCCTCGAACTCTCCGGCCGCATCACCTTTTAGCCTCCCACCTGCGTTACCGCCCCTCGGGAGATCAAACACCCTCGGACGCTCTTTCTCCCGGAGGGAGAAGCGATAATAGCCCAGGACGGCGTCCGCCGCGGCGGACGCCGTCCTGGGTCAGAGTTCAATAAAAGCCTCCGTCCCGTAGGGACGGTGCGAAAACCATGGAGTTACGCCGGGTGGCGGGTGCCCCACCCTTGGGAGGTTTTTATCCCAAGAGTGGGCCAGCAAAACCCTCAATGAGCCACGGCGAGCAACTGATCTCTGACCCCTGATCTCTGCTCTCCGCGCCGCTACTTCCCCGTCCCCTCCGTCAGCGTCGCAATCCGGTCCGCGCCCGGTACGGTGAAGTGCTCCACCTTGCCGCTGGGCCAGTGCACCTCAATCGCCTCCACCGTCGCCGCCGGGCCAAGCCCGAAGTGCGGCCGCTGATCGTTCGACGACATGTAGCTGCCGCCGCTGATCACATCCCCGCGCTGCTTCATCCCGTTGGCGGTCACGTAGACGGTCGCGCCGACAGCATCGCGCGGACTCTTGCCGCCGCCCACCAGCTTCAGCCCCAGCCAGTGGTTGTGGTCCGGGTTCACATTGCGCAGCAGCACCGGGTGCCCATCCATCACGTTGATCACCGCGTCCAGCTTGCCGTCGTTGAACAGGTCGCCCACCGCCATGCCGCGCCCGGCAATCACATCCGCCAGCCCCGTGCCCTCCACCGCCGGAACCGCCTCGAAGCGCTTGCCCTCCATGTTGTGAAAGAGCATGGGCCGCTCCGCCCAGCTGGTGCCCCAGGCATATTTGTCTGCTTCGGGATAGACGTGCCCATCGTCCATCAGAAGATCTTTCCAGCCGTCGTTGTCGTAGTCGAGGAAAGAATCACCCCAGCTGAGGAAGGGCACAGAAACCTCGGCGATACCCAACTGGTAGCTGATATCCGTCAGGTTGCCGTCGCCTTCGTTGCGGTAGAAGGGCTTGTAGTCGTCTGAGAACGTCGTATCGAAGATGGCCAGCTGTCCGTTGTTCTGGTAGTCCCCCACGGCAATGCCCATGGACGCGGTCTCGCGGCCGGCCTCGTTGAGCGCGAAGCCCGAGGCGTAGCTCACGTCGTCAAACGTGCCGTCGCCCTTGTTCAGATACATATAATTGGGCGTCGAGTCGTTGCCGACCAGCAGATCCACCTTGCCGTCGTTGTTGATGTCGACGAAGACCGCGCCCAGGCCGTAGTAGCCGGGCTTGTCGTCCACGCCGGCCTTCTCGCTGACGTCTGTGAAGGTGCCGTCGCCGTTGTTGTGGAAGAGGTGATCCGGCTCGCCTTTCAGGCCGCGCGGCCCGCAGGCAACCTGCTCGCCGCGGAAGGTGCAGAAAGCGTTGTTGCCGCCGTTCTCCTTGCTGTTGGGCAGGTTATTCCAGTCCCAGTGAATGTAACCGGCGACAAAGAGATCGAGCCGGCCGTCGCCGTCGTAGTCGCCCCACGTGGCGCCGCTCGACCAGTTGCCCAGTTGCACGCCGGCCTTGGCTGCCAGATCGGTAAAAGTGCCGTCGTGATTGTTGTGGTAGAGCCGGTTCTTGCCCACGTTCGACACAAAAATGTCGGGCCAGCCATCGTTGTCGTAGTCGGCAATGGCCACGCCCGTGCCCCAGCGGTCGTTGGTCACACCGGCCTTGGCGGCCAGGTCGGTAAAGGTGCCGTCGTGGTTGTTGTGGAAGAGCGCCGCGTGCGGCGGCGTGGCCTTGCCGGAGAGCGCTTCCACAGTGGAACCATTGACGATGTAGATGTCCAGCCAGCCGTCGTTGTCGTAATCGATCAGCCCCACGCCCGAGCCCTTGGTCTCAATGATGTAATCCTTGGCAGTTGTCCCCATCTTGTGGGTCCACTTGGTCAAACCGGCCTTCTCGCTCACGTCCGCAAAGACGATGGGCCCCGTTTTCACAAAGCCGCCCGCGGTGATGGGCCGGTGCTGCGCGTCCGCTCCGGCCGCGGCGAATCGATCGGCAGTTGCGGCGTGGGGAGCCGAACCGGGCGCTGCGGCTTGTGCATACACAAGGCAGGGAATTCCCGCGGCCAGCAAGGCCAGGAAAGTGGTTGCACGAAGAGCCGTAAACATGGCAGCAAGTATACGGTCCGAGGCGCGAGCAAGTCTCGTCCGAAGGGTGGAGACTTCGGCATCCGGCAGAAAGCTCCGGCACGCCGCCGCCGAGGGAAAAAGCTGCAGGATGGGCGCAAAGAATCCTTCCCGAGCGCTACAATCGACGGCATGACACCGCGCCTGATTCCCCGTATCCGGATCGCGCTCGCCTGCGCCGTGCTGCTGCTGGCCGCGCTCAACGCCACTGCAATACGGGGCCAGGCCGAAGCCGACGCAAGCGCTTCGGGTCTCCAGGTGCGCAGCGCCGAGTACAACGCCGACACCAACACCATCGCCGTTGCGCTGGCCAACGAAACCCAGAAGTCGGTCACCGCCTATGGTCTGGACATCACCGTAGCCTCTGGTGGCAAGACTCTGGCGCATACGGAATACGGCAACGATCTGCTGAACCTGGTCCTCAACGGACGTGGCAAGAAGGGCGCCGAGGAGTCATGGGTTGGCGCCATCCAGCCGGGAGACATCCACACTGACTCCATTCCCGCCAACGTTACGGCTGCCCCCGAAGTGGCCGGCCCGATCGAGGTCCACGTCCAGGTCATGGTAGCCCTCTGGTCCGACGGCGCGGTTGAGGGCACAAATCAGTTCATGATCAAGCAAATGCAGGATAGCCGCCTGGCGACACTGCATGCCGAGGAAAAGGTGCTGGCCCTCCTCCACGCGCACAGCGGAGACGGCGATGCCCAGGCCAGCATTGCAGGGGTCTTGAATGACCTGGCGCTGCTCACCAAAAGTCCACAACAGGCATCCGATTTACCCGCTTCGGAGATACTCAACAGCACCGTTCTGAACGACGCGGTTTCGAATCTTACCGAGATCAAATCGTCCGCCAACACGGCAGCGCAGTTGCGGGTATACGCAGCGGACTTTGCTGCGACCCATCAGCGCCGCGTCGTCTTTTTGCAGTCCATGGGCCAATCCTAAGGGTTCTCCGCTCAAGGCCGTATCCACATAGAAGCAACCTGTAGATGCGAGATCAATAAAGGAACTGTCATCCTGAGCGAAAGGGGCCCCAAGCGCTTTTCAGCTTGGGGGTGGTGAGTCGAAGGATCTGCGGTTGCTTTTCAAGGTTGAACCGGCGCCCTTCCAATCTGCCTTACTCCTCGCCAATCTCGTAAGGAATGGCGAACCGCCCAATCTGGATGATCGCCTTGTCGCCCGGAGGCCAGATGTGCAGGCTCTCCACGCGGCTTGATCCAGCAATGCGATGCGCCTCGCAACTCCCCACCAGTTCGCCCGTCGCAGCCTGGTTGAAGTGAAAGTTCAGAGCATCGTGGGTCCTGGCGCGCTCCCACCCGAAGGCATACTCGCCCGGCTTGAGCGCGACGCCGCCGATCTTTACCGGCGCCTGCACCACCAGGTAGTGCGAATACTTGCCGTCGGCTGAGTAGCCAGCCGTGAGCAGCACCACGCCTGCAATGAAATGGCCCTTGCCGTTCACAATGCCAGATGCAGTGCGCATCTCCGTCTCGATATGTTCCTTCTCGACCGGGGCGCGCGCCGGCAGCAGCGAGGCAAGCTCGGCGTCCGTCGCCTGCCGCCACGCCGTCTTCTGCGCCCCGGCAAACGAACACGAAATAAGCAGAATGATTGCAAGAAAAGTAAGTTTCTTCATGATCTTGGTTTCCTCAAAGACTCGAGCGGAACAATCCCGCGTTGAATCGCCGCGGTGGCTGCCTGGGTGCGGTCGGTCACGCCCAGCTTGCCTAGCAGGCTGTTGATGTGCGTCTTTACGGTGGCCTCTGAGATTTCCAGCTCCGTGGCAATCTCCTTGTTGCTCTTGCCCATCACAATCTGCTCCAGCGTGTCGAACTCGCGAGGCGTCAGCTCCTCGGTGCCCATGCGCTCGGCCAGCTTTTCGGCAATGGCCGGCGGTATGTGCGACTTGCCCGCATGAACGGCGTGGATGGTAGCGATCAGCTCCTCGCTGGTCATGCCCTTGAGCAGATAAGCCTTGGCGCCGGCCTGCAGCGCTCGATAGATGTCCTCGTCGCCGTCATAGGTGGTGAGCACGATGAAGCGCGCCGCCGGCGTCTCCATGCGCAGGCGCTGAATCACGTCCACCCCGCCCATGCGCGGCAGCCGAAGGTCCATCAGCGTAATGTCGGGCTGGTGCTTGCGGAACTGCGTGATGGCCTCCACGCCGTCGGCGGCCTCGGCTACCACCTCCAGGCCATCCACCACGTTGAGCAGCGCCACCAGCCCCTGCCGCACCACATGGTGATCCTCAACAACCAGCACGCGAATCGATCCCTTGGTCACTGTCGCTCCTTCGTCTGCTCCTGCATACCACAAATGTTGGGTGCCCCATCCATTTCACAGTCCCATCGTGAAATGGGTGGGAAACCACAGCGCTACTCCCCGCGCATCTCTCGCCTCGCAGGCACGCGCAGCCACACTGTCGTCCCGCCGCCGGGCTCGCTGCTCACGTCCAGCACTCCGCCAATCATTGCCGCGCGCTCCCGCATTCCAGTCAACCCGAAGTGCCCCGGCTCCGGCGCCTCGCCAACCGCAAACCCCTGGCCGTCGTCGCGCACTTCCAGCGCAATCTCGCCGGGCCCGTACTCCAGCTGGACGACGAGCTGCCGCGCGCCGGCGTGCTTGCTCACATTATGGATTGCCTCCTGCGCCACGCGCAGAATCTCTCGCTCGGTGCCCGGAGGAAGCGGCCGGTAGGCGCCGAAGATGCTGAAGTGCGCCTCGAGTTCACCGCCGCCCGCGGCCTCGACCATGCGGCGCAGCTTCACCGGCAGCGTGGTCTCGCCCGAGTCCTGCGAGCGCAGCGCCCAAATGGACTGCCGCGCGTCGGCCAGCCCCTCGCGCACATAGCTGCGCGTCAGGTCCAGCTGCTTCGCCGCCGCTTCCACCTTGACCATGCGCAGCAGCTCCGAGAGCACCTCCAACTGAACCGAGATACCCACATACCCCTGCGCCAGCGTGTCGTGAATCTCCCGCGCAATGCGGTTGCGCTCGCCCAGCACGGCATTGAACTCGCGCTCCGCCCGCTTCAGCCGCAGCCGCTGCGCCAGCACCACCACGCCCACAGCGGCCAGAATCAGCAGCGCGTAGAACCAGAGCGTTTGATAAAAATGCGGCTGCAGTTCAAACGTCAGCGCCGCACCGGCCGTGTTCCAAAGGCCGTCATTGTTGGCCGCCTGCACACGAAACGTGTAATGCCCCGCCGGAATGTTGGTGTAGTAGGCCGTCCGCCGCACCCCGGCCTCAGTCCAGCCGTGGTCGAAGCCTTCGAGCATATAGCGGTAGCGCACCTTTTGCGGCGCCACAAAGCTCAATCCAGCGTAGTCGAACTCGAAATGCACATGTCCCGCTGGAATTCGCATGGAAGTGTCCGCCGCATGCAATGCCATCGGCGCATCGTCGATGGCAAACCGCTCCAGCGCCACCCCCGGCGGCGCTGTGTTGACCGGGAAGTGCGCCGGGTCCACCTCCACCAGCCCCTTGGGCGTGGCAAACCACAGGTGTCCGTCGCGCGAGCGCCACGCCGAGGGATGGCTGTTGGTTGCCGTCTCACGGCTGCGCAACCCGTCGGCCGCGCCAAACTCCATCCAGTGTGTGCACCCGGCCGCGCCGCTCATGGCGGTGCAGTCGCAGCGCGCAATGCCGTTGCCGGTGGCAAACCACAGATGGCCGCCGTCGTCGTCCAGAATCGCGTGGATCGTCGTCTGGTCCAGCCCGTCGCCCTTCGCAGCCGAGAACTTCTTCCCATCCCACACGTTCCAGCCGTGATCCTGTGTCCCGATCAGCAGCGTTCCATCGCGCCGGGCCAGCAATGCCGTGATCACATTGCTGCTCAGCCCATTGGCCGTCGTAAAGTTCTCGATTCTTCCCGCACGCAGACGCGACAAGCCCGCAAACGTCGCCACCCACAAGTCGCCATGCGCATCCCGCGCCATCGCCCCCACCAGGTCGCTGCCCAGCCCATTGGCCTGGGTAAAGGTCTCCATCTTTCCAGCCGCCGGCCCGGGCGCAGCTGCGCCGCTCCAGTGTGTGAGGCCGTGCCGCGTCCCAATCCACAGCGATCCGTCGGCATCCACCAGCAGCGAGCGGATAAAGTCGTCGGGCAGCCCATCGGCCGAGGTATAGGCGTCCACCGCGCCCCCGCGAATCCGGTTCAGCCCATCCGGCGTGCCCACCCACAGGTCGCCGTTGGGCGCCGCCGCCAGCGACAGAATCACGTCGCTCAGCAGCACGTCGCGCACCGCGTAGGGGCTGGCCGCGCCGGCATCGCCACTGCGCGGCAAGCCGTTCAAGCCGCCGCCGGCCGTTCCCACCCACAGCTTGCCCGCCGCGTCCTCCACCACCGTCGTGGTCTGGTCGGAGCTGAGCCCCTCGCGCGCGCCAATGGTGTGGAACCGCTGATCGCGCAGGATGTGCAGGCCGTCGGCCTCGGTGCCGGCCCAAATGTTGCCCTCGCGGTCTTCCATCAGCGAGAGCACAGAGGCCTTGGCAAGCGGATCGGTCACCGGCAGCCGCTGCACTCTTCCATCGATCCACCGCGCAAGGCCCAAATTGGTCCCAATCCACAAGGCGCCTTCACGGTCGGCAAGCAGCGCCTGGATGCGGCTCCCGGGAAGCTCATGGCCAACGGCGAAGCGTGCAACCACCCTGGACCCACGCATCACCTGCAGGGCGTTCTTGTTAGCCAACACCAACTCACCTGATGGCGCGGATTGGGGTAACCATCCCAGCGCAGGTATCACCCCCACAGAAGGTCGCGCGCCTCCGCCGCCTATCGCGTCCACCGTCCAGTATGGGATAAACCGGCTTCCATCAAACCGCGCTTGCGCTTCGTCTGTCCACACCCAGAACTGACCGAGTTGATCCTCTCCCAGCCCACGAATCCCACTCCCCGGCAGCCCGTCCTTGGTCGTGAACGCTGTAACAACCCCATCCTTCCAGCGCGCCAGGCCGTCACCGGTCCCAATCCACAGCGCCCCGTCCTTGGCGGCCAGCAAACACCGCACATCGTTCCCCGGCAGTGCCGGACTGGTGTTCTTGTCGAAGACCTGGAAGCTGTTGCCGTCGAACCGGACCAGCCCCACCTCGGTCCCCAGCCACACGAATCCATCCCGCGTCTGCGCCAGCGCCTGCACCGTGTTCTGCGGCAGCCCGTTCTCCATGCCCCACGCCTGGCGTCCATAGCTGGCCAGCGGCGTGGAGGGCTCGAGCGCCGGCCCCACGCACGACGCCCCCAGCAGCAGCGCTGCCGCCAGCCCCCAGCGCAAGCCAAGCGCCGGCCCCGGCAAGCCGCCGAGCCGCAGCCCGGCATTGCCCCTCGCTGCATTCGAATTGGCGCGGTCTTTGGCCACGGATGCGGATGGAAGTGTTTTCCGGCAAACCCCGCCCGGCGCAAGTGCCAGCGCGCGCATCGCTCAAGACAGTCTGGAACATTGCGGGCGACGCGAAGCCGGTCACGCAGGGTGCAACCAGACTACCGCACAAAGACGGACGCCAGTCTCCACCCATTGATGGAGCCCGCCGTCCTCCGAATGACTCAAGACACGACTCCGGCTTCGCGGTACTCTTTGGTTGTCTCCTGATTTGTTTCCTGAACTGGTCACTCACAGGTTCCTTTCTCGGGTGGCTGCATCATCACTGGGCAGCCACCCGATTCCTTTTTGCGGTCGCCTTTCCGGGGATCGCGACCATTCCGCGCGGGCGCCGTTTCTTTCTCCGCTTCAAATGGCCGGCCCGAGTCAATAGAATGGTGTCGGCCATCGCCGCCGGGGGATTCTCTTGCTGAAAAAGACTCTTTGCCTTCTCGCCTTCGCCTTCACCCTTCAGCCCGCCATCTCCGCCCTGGGCCAGGCTGCTTCCGTGGCCGCCGCGCCGCCGGTCCAGATCGTGATCGAGAAGGGCGTCGCCATGAAGACCCGCGACGGCGTCACCCTGCGTGCCGACATCTACCGCCCAGCCGGCGAGGGCAAATACCCAACGCTGCTCGAGCGCACACCCTACAACAAGGACGGCGCCGCCGACTTCGCCCGCAAGGCTGCCGCGCGTGGCTACCTGGTGGTTGTGCAGGATGTGCGCGGCCGCTACACCTCCGAGGGTGAGTGGTATCCCTTCAAATACGAGTCCAACGACGGCTACGACACCGTGGAGTGGGTCGCCGCGCTGCCCAACTCCAACGGCAAGGTGGGCATGTTTTCCGGGTCCTACGTGGGCGCGACGCAGATGCTCGCGGCCATCGCCCATCCGCCGCACCTGGCAGGCATTTGCCCGGTCGTGACGGCCAGCAACTACCACGAAAACTGGACCTACCAGGGCGGTGCCTTCGAGCAGTGGTTCGACGAGTCCTGGACCTCAGGGCTGGCCCAGGACACGCTCAACCGGGCCATACGCGAGGACACCAATGCCCTCACCGGCAGCGCCGTTCTCCCGCTCAACCTCTACCCTGTCTTCAACATCCACGCCGCACAGGACGGCACCAACCTGACCCACTCCCTGGCGCCCTACTTCCTTGACTGGCTCAACCACCCCACCTACGACAGCTACTGGAAGCAGTGGTCCATTGAAGACAACTACCCGAACATCCAGGTTCCCGCGCTCACCATCGCCGCCTGGTACGACATCTTCCAGGGCGGCTCGCTGCGCAACTACATGGGGATCAAGGCCCACGGCGGCTCTGACGCGGCCCGCAACGGCCAGCACCTGCTCATCACCATCGGCGGCCACGCCGGCGGCGGGCGCAAGATCGGCGAAGTCGACTTCGGCCCCGCCGCCGAGGCCTTCGACGAAAACAACGTCACAATGGACTGGTACGACTATCTCTTCCAGGGCAAGCAGAACGAGTTTTCCGGCAGTCCGGTCAAGATCTTTGTGATGGGCAAGAACATCTGGCGCGATGAGGACAGCTGGCCGCTGGCCCGCGCGCAGTCCACTCGTTACTATCTGCACTCCGTCGGCCGCGCCGGCACCGCCTCAGGCAACGGCGCTCTCTCCACCACTGCTCCGCAAGCCGAGCCCGCGGACAGCTACGTCTACGATCCCGCCAATCCGGTCCCCACCGTCGGCGGCCCGCTCTGCTGCGACTCGCAGCATCTGCCCGCCGGCCCGCGCAACCAGAAAGATGTGGAAGCCCGCCCCGACGTGCTCGTCTTCACGACGCCGCCACTCGAAGAGGATACGGAAGTTACCGGCCAGGTCACCCTCGATCTCTTCGCCAAGACCTCAGCCGCCGACACCGACTTCACCGGCAAGCTGGTCGACGTGGGCCCTGACGGCGTGGCCATCAACCTGACCGAAGGCATCCTGCGCGCAAAGTTCCGCGAGTCCACCACGGCCGCGCCCAAGCCCATTACGCCGGGTCAGGTCTACGAGTACAAGATCGACCTCTGGTCCACCAGCAACGTCTTCATGAAAGGCCACAGGATTCGCCTGGAAGTGAGCAGCAGCAACTTCCCCCGCTTCGACCGCAACCTCAACACCGGCAAAGACGCCAGCACCGACAATATCTTCGTGAAAGCCACCAACACCATCCTCCACGACGCCGCCCATCCCAGCGCGGTGATTTTGCCGGTGGTGCCGCAATAGTGGCCAGCAGTACCCCGAGCGCCAGAAGTTAGACCTCGGGCACTCAGACTTTTGTGGCTAGTCAGATCTGGGAACCGCCTGTTGGGGCCTCACCTGTTATTCGGGTATTCGTCAGCTTTGTAGCCCGGAACTTTGCAACCGCAACCCTGGCGGAAATACTCGAGCTCCCAGTGTGCTCTTTTCAATCCAATAGTCTCATCGACCCGAGAAAGAATCTTGCAAAACTCGCTCGGTGAAACGCTTGCAGTTGCCATTTCATTGGAAGCATAGAGGGTGATAAAGAGATTCTTGTTGGGATAGACCGTCTCGAATGGTTCAATCGGACTTGCCGGCGACGACACTTGCCAACGCAGATTACTGTCCTCCAACTTGCGCACAAGAGACTTCATCTCCAAAAGGGAAATATACGGAGACCGACCATGCTCATCGACTGGGGCTGTGTTCCAGTTTGGGCTTCCTGGATCGGCAACTCGAAAGATCACAGGAGGAAGGACATAAGTCGCGTTGAGTCGCATGTACTGGAAGCGGGCAACTAATTTATCACTAACGGTCAGCCCCGGAATCCCCGCAAGATTCTGAGCCGCGGTGCTAACAGGGAAAAGGAAATACAGAACAATCATCAATAGCGTCAAACTGACGAAAAGTGATTTGCATCCCATCGAATGCTCCATCCTGAATATTTTGACGTGTGCGAAGCCTGTTTATAGCCGGGTGCCCCAGCCCTTGCTATCCCAAATCGCCGGGTGCCCCATCCATCGAGCGTCCTTTGCTCGATGGGTGGGAGAGCACGAACTCTACCCCACCGGCTGATTCGCCGACACGCTGACTTGTTGCCCAGCTACAAGTTCTTTCGCCGCTGCCCGTCCCAGTCGAATGCAATCCGGAATGCCGATGCCGTCGTAGGCGTTGCCAACCAGCCGCAGGCCAGGAAGCGCGGCAGCCCGCGCCGCAATCCGCCTGGTCCGCTCCTGGTGCCCAACCGCGTACTGCGCCATGGCCCGCCGCCAGCGCGAAACCTGCGTGAGTTCCGGCGCGGCGGTGATGCCCAGAATCTCGTTCAGCTCGCGGCGCACCGTCTCGACCAGCACCTCGTCCGGCTCGGTGAGCAGCGCCTCGTTCTTCATGCCGCCCAGGAAGGCCCGCAGCACCGCCTTGCCCGGCGGGGTGCGGCCCAGAAACTTGCGATGCACAAAGGTGCAGGCCAGCATGGAGCGGCCCTCACTGGCCGGAACCAGGAACCCAAACCCATCCGGCAGCGCGCCGAGAGTGGCTTCGTCGTAGACCAGGTTGACGGTGATCGACGACGAGTAGGGAATTCCGCTCAGGTCTTCACTCAGCTCCGCGTCCGCCTCCTTGAGCATCACGCTGGCGGACCACGCCGGCGAGGCGACAATCACCGCATCGTAAGTCTCCGTCGCGCCGCCCGCCTCCAGCGTCCAGCCTTCGTCCACTTTTCTGAGCGCGCTGACCGGAGTCGCAAGGCGAACCGAGCCCGGCGCAAGCCGCGCCGCCAGCGCGTCCACAAATTGCTGCATGCCGCCACGCAGGGTTGTAAAGATCGACCGCGCCGCCGGCCGCCCATTGCTGCCGCCGTTGCTGTTCGCCGCTCCGTTGTTCTTCGCGGCCTCTTTGGCCCGGGCCCGCATTTTGCGGTGCGCCGCCAGCATGCCGCGCGTCAACGAGCCGTACTCGCTCTCCATTTCAACAAGCCGCGGGAGCACGGTCCGCGCGCTCAGCTCCGCCGCATCGCCGCCGTAGATTCCCGAGAGCAGCGGATCCGCCAGCCGGTCCACGGCCTCGATCCCAAAGTGCCGCTCCACCAGCGCCGCCACGGACTCATCCTGCCCGCTGGGCCGCGGCGGATGCAGAAGCTCCAGGCCCATGCGAATCTTGGTGGTCAGGCTGAACAGCCGGGTCAGCGCGGTCGGAATCAACTTGGTGGGCACCAGAAACATCAGCCCGTCCGGCAGCGCCACCATGCGGTTTTTTACCAGGATGTAGGTCTTGCGCGCCGCATCGTTCGACGGGATCAGCTCGCCGCCCAGGCCCAGCTCGCGGCACAACTCTGCCGCAGCAGGCTTCTCGGTCAGAAAGGAATCCGGCCCCCGCTCCAGCACCACGCCATTCACGATCTCTGAAGCCAGCGAGCCGCCCAGCCGGTCGCGCGACTCGAACAGCGTGTATTCGACGGCTACTCCGCCGGCGCGCGCCTTTTCCAGCTCATAGGCCGCCGCCAGCCCGGCTATCCCGCCGCCAATGATCGCTGTCCGCATCGCTTGACTCACCCCATCTCCCACCCAATCTTAGGGCAGTTGCCGCCTGGAATTTGTGCCTGAGGAAAAGAACCTTGCAATTCACGGGAAATCTGCCTTACATAATTAGAATCAATCCTCCCGCACAGTGTTGCATGTGATTTAGATCACCTGGATTGCAAGAATTGGACGGCAAGCACGAGGCAAGAAGAATGGCACACGAAGAGCGGCGCAAATAAAGAGGAGGCTCATCGGGAGCCCCCACTTTACCTTCCAACTGTTTTTCTTTTCGGAAGCCCTAAGTAAGTTCCATTGACCGTGTTTTGAAAGGGTGTGGCTTCAGCCACGCCGCCTGACGGTTGCATGAAATATCGGGCTTTAGCCCCCGAGGTAAAGAGTTTTCAATCGTGTACATTCCCTCAGCGGCTAAAGCCACGCACTTTCCCATTTTGCCCTGCGGCACGGCTAAAGCCGTGCCCTTTCAAAACGTCGACTTGTGCAGAGGTTCTTTAGAGCGTGACCAGCGGGACGAGGTCGGCATTGTGGAAGGCCTCAGCCTTCTGCTCCAACTCCGGGTCCCAATTCTTGGGCTGGTAGATGCAGCAGGGCTCCGGCGCCAGCGGGTCGCCGGTGAGCGCATAGGCGCGGGCGCGCGAGCCGCCGCAGATCTCCTTGTACTCGCAGGCGCCGCACTTGCCCTCGAGCTTGCTGGTGTCGCGCAGCGACTTGAAGATAGGCGCCTCGCGATAGATTTCGGCGACCGGCGTGTCGCGGATGTTGCCCGCATGAATGGGCAGAAAGCCGCTCGGATACACATTGCCCACATGTGAGATAAACATGAAGCCCTTGCCGTCGTTGACTCGCCGCGTGGCCCAGCTGGCGGTGCGGGTCTTGGCGTCGACCGTGGGAGCGCCCGGTTCGTACTTGGCTCCCGCCGCAGCGTGCGGATGCCCGCTGCCGTGGCCCATCTTTCTTTCCTCAAGGTTGTGCTGCAGCAGGTAGCGGCGATAGTGCATCGCCTCGGTGGTCTTGATCTGGAAGCTCACCCGGTGGCTCAGTTCGTAGATCTTGCCAAAGACATTCTCGAATTCCTCTCCCGACAGCAGGTCGGCCTGCTGGCCGCGTCCCACCGGAACCAGGAAGAAGACGTTCCACATCACGATAGCCAGCTTCTCGAACAGCGCGCACAGGTTGTCCAGATCGTGCGCGTTGTGGCGGCTGATGGTGGTATGCACCTGGATGGGAATGCCCGCTTCGTTGGCCCACTCGACCGCCTGAATGGTCCGCGCCCAGGCGCCCGGCAACCCGCGGAAGGTATCGTGAATCTCCGGCGTGGACCCGTCGAGCGAGATGCCCAGCCGAACCAGCCCGGCTTCCTTCAGCTTGAAGATCGCTTCGCGGGTGAGCAGCGGTGTGGCGCTAGGCGTAAGCGCAACCTGCACGCCCTTGCCGGCCGCGTACTGGATCAGCTCAAACACGTCTTTGCGCTTCAGCGGGTCGCCGCCAGTGAACACAAAGATCGGCACGCCCATCGCGGCAATCTGGTCAATCAGCTCTTTGCCCTCGGCATTGCTCAACTCGTCCGGGTGCGCAATCGGCTGGGCCGCCGCGCGACAGTGCTTGCAGGCCAGGTCACAGGACTGCGTGACCTCCCAGATGGCCAGGAAAGGAGTTTCGTCAAAGTTCAATCCGCCCCGGGCGGGTATGTTGTGCATCGGCTGCATAGGGCCTCCAAGGTGATCGCGGCGGACTGGCGCTTCAATTCAGGTTGGGCGCCGGGGATTGAGCGATTCACCAATTCTTAAAGAAATCTCAGACACCGCCGATAAGGTCATTTCCTGAGTGGAGGAAACCTCATTTGAAACCTTCCGGCACGGAATCTCGAGTTCGGAAAAGCGTGCATGAAGTTCGAGGGACCGTGCGGCGGCGCCACGATTCCGCTCTAGAAGAGCAGGGCGGACGGGGTGCAGGCTGTGATTGGGATCACTTTACCTCAAACCGCTTGCAGTCCTTTTCATCTGCTGCTGTACAAATTCCCGAATTGGGCGCACAATCCGACTCAAGTGAACGATCGCTCTCGGACCTGCGTCCTTATTGGTTGAACGATTGCACGGAGCACGCCGGAAGCCGCAGCATGCTTAGTTAACTTGTGATGCAACGCACCCTGACCTGTGCGGCCGGGCACCGTAGACCATAAGCCGCCTTGCTAATGTATTTTCGCACCTCTAGGAGGTTCCCATGGCAGCCGTAATCAAGCCGGGTTGGAGCAAACCCTCCACCATCCTGTTCGCATCGGAGATTCCCGCCAACCAGAAGGCATTCAATTTCGCGCTAGCGCAAGCCTCCGAGTTTGGCGCCGACCTCATCCTCTTTCACGCTTACGACACGCTGGTTGTGGCCGCATCGGAGACCTCGGGCATCCGCTACTACGACTACGCCGCCGCTGCCCGCACCGAACTTAAAAGCCTTGAGCCGCTGGCCCAGCGCGTGCGCCAGGCCGGCATCCACTGCGAAGTCATTGTCCGTCCGGGCTTGCCCGCCGATCAGATTCTGTCCTTCCTCCGCGAGCGCGAGATCGATCGCATCGTCATGGGCACCCACTCGCCGGGTCCCATCGGCAAACTGCTGGTGGGCTCGGTGGCCGAGGCCGTGCTGCGCACCGCCCGGGTTCCGGTCTGCATCGTCGGCCCGGAGACGGTCGACGGCGAGTATCGCAAATTTGCCACCCGCACCATTCTCTGCGCCGTCAGCATGCAGCAAGCCAGCCACACCGTTGCCGAGTTTGCCGCCGAGCTGGCCGCTCAGCACAGCGCGCGGTTGATTCTGCAGCACGTGATCAAGCCCCAGGAGCGGCAGGAGGTTCTGGCCGGCAGAACGATCGACCAGATCGAAGCCGATCTGCTGGCGCTGGTTCCGGCTGAGCTGGCGGGCAGAATTACCTTGCAGACTATCGTTGTGCCCGGCGACCCGACCGAGGAGCTGCTCTACCAATCGCGCGCCCAGCTTGCGGATTTGATTGTGCTCGGCGCGCAGGGTGCGTCGGCCTTTGCCGCCATCACCCGCCACGGCGTGGTCTACAAGGTGTTGGCCCACGCGCATTGCCCGGTGATCACGCTTTCGCCCGCTGTGCTGGCAGCCTGCGGCCTTCCCGGCGAAAAGCGCCACGCGTCGGAAGTCTACATGGCCGGCGTGTTCTAGAGTCCGTTTAAGAACTAGCGGTCATGCCCTTTCAAGACTTCGAGTTTTTCTACAGGCTCTTAGAAACTTCCAACCACCGGGGATGGGTTCGAACGGGTCCATCCCCGGCGACGTTCATCGCCTTCGCCGCGCCGCGTTTTTCCCCTACTTCGCTTTCACCGCAGCCGTCTTCGCTTCGGCAGCGCAAGCGGATCCTCCGCAGAGCGCGCCAGTAATGCCCTTGCCTTCGGTGATGGTGAAGATGCGGTCCTCGGCGGGCAGCTTGACCGTCTCCTTGGCGCCGGAAGGCCAGTGAATCTCCGCCGTTCCGGCGTCCGCCGCATCGCCCAGCCCGAAATGCAGCCGCCGGTCGTTCGACGAGATGTAGCTCCCGCTCGAAAGCACGTCCTGGCGCTGGCGCATGCCGTTGGCGCTCAGGTAAACGGTGGCGCAGGTGGCATCGCGCGGACTCTTCGGCCCTCCCACCAATGCTAGCTCAACCCAGTGATGACGATCGGGGTTCACGTTCCTCAGCAGCACCGGCGGGCCGTCGACTGGATTGATGACCACGTCGATCTTGCCGTCGTTGAACAGGTCGCCAAAGGCCGCGCCGCGCGCCGGAGTCACCACCGCCAGCCCCGATCCGTTGACCGGCGGCACGTACTCGAACTTCCTGCCCCTTCCAGTTCCGTCCGGCACGTTGTGGAACAGCAGTGTCCGCTCGGCAAAGGTAGTGCCCCAGTCGTACTTGTCCACCTCCGGGTAGACGTGCCCGTTGACCATGAAGAGGTCCAGCCAGCCGTCGTTGTCGAAGTCCAGAAAACCGTCGCCCCAGCCCACAAAGGGAATGCTGATCTGGGCAATCCCCGCCTTGTAGCTGACGTCGGTAAAGCTGGAGTCGCCGTCGTTGTGGAAGAGCACCTTGTAGTCGTCGCCGAAGTCGGTGACGGCGAAGTCCACCAGGCCGTTGTTCTCGTAGTCGCCGGCGGCAATGCCCATCGACGCAATCTCCCGCCCGTCCTTGTTCAGCGCGAAGCCGGAAACATAACTCTGGTCGTCGAAGGTGCCGTCGCCCTTGTTGATGTAGAGGAAATTCGGCTCCGAGTCGTTGCCCACCGCCAAGTCCGGCTTGCCGTTGCCGCTCAGCGAGATGAAGATGGCCGTAAAGCCGTAGAATTTGTCCTTGTCTTCCACTCCGGCCTTGACCGTGGTATCCGTAAACGTCCCGTCGCCGTTGTTGTGGTACAGGTGGTCGGCCTCGCCCTTCAACCCGCGCGGGCCGCAATTGACGGCCGCGCCGCGATACTGGCAGAACGCGTACCCCACGGCCTTGCTGCCGCCAATGGGCAGATTGTCGCGGTCGAAGTGAACGTATCCGGTCACATACAGGTCCAACAGCCCGTCGCCGTCGTAGTCGCCCCAGCTTGAGCCCGGCGACCAGTTACCCAGCGTGACGCCGGCCTTTTCCGCCACATCGGTAAACGTTCCGTCGTGGTTGTTGTGGTAGAGCCGGTTCTTGCCGTAGTTGCCTACATAAATATCAGCCCAGCCGTCGTTGTCGTAGTCGGCTACGCTCACGCCGTAGCCCCAGCGGTCGTTGGTCACGCCGGCCTGCGCGGCCACATCGGAAAACGTCCCGTCGTGGTTGTTGCGGAACAGCGCCGCCTTGGGCGTGGGCTCCTTGCCGTCGAGGGCGTCAAAGGTCGAGCCGTTGACCAGGTAGATGGAGAGCCACCCGCTGTGGTCGTAGTCGATCAGAGCCACGCCCGAGCCATTTGTCTCCAGGATGAACTTCTTCTCCACCGAGCCCATCTTGTGCACCCAGCCGGTGAGCCCCGCCTGCTTGGCCACATCCTGAAAAACCACCGTGCCGGTGTCCACAAATCCGCCCGCGGTGATGGGCCGTTTCTCCGCGTCGTAGACGGGCGCAGCGCCCACGCCGCCGGCAATGCCGCCCATGCCATTCTGCGCGGCGGGCGCCTGCTGCGGAGCCGTTTGCGTGCCCGTCTGATTGATGGCGTCTGTAGCAGGCGTAACCGCCGTTGCCACCAGCACGCTGGGCGTCGGAACGCTGGCGCCGGTTGGCTGCTGACCAGCCTGTGCCAGGCAGTCGCCGGGAATGGACAAAACCAGAATGACAACGCCGGAAAAGAGTCCTCGAACACCAGCCAGCAACGCAAGCCCTCCACGGCTTGCAGTGTATCGTAACCAGCTCCGGCCCGGCTGGCCTGCCGCGCAGGCCAATTGCGAACAGCCTCCACGCGGCGTTGCATCGTATCGTGAGCCAAGCAGGGCAAAGGAGGACGAGAGCCATGATCAAGCGAGGAGTCGAGGCGCAGCCCCCAACCGTGCACGACCATTTCGGCCGATTCGCCGCAGCAGCTTCAAGCTGGCTCGGTTCCACATGGGCCTTTGTGGCCGCAGGCGTGGTGATCGCAGCCTGGGCTGCCACAGGGCCGATCTCTCATTTCTCCGACCGCTGGGCGCAGGTCATCAGCACGGCAACGGCCCTGATGACCTTCCTCATGGTCTTCCTCATCCAGAGCGCGCAGAACCGCGATGCCCGCGCCATCAACCTGAAACTCAACGAACTGATCCGGGCCATGGACAGCGCCCGCAACCAGATGATCGACATTGAGAGGCTGACGGATCTGGAACTGGATGCGATGCAGGCAACGTATGAGCGGGTGAAAGCGGCTTCGGTCCAGCGCCAGGCGCGGGCGCCCGGCAGCTCTACGATCCCCACCAACGGAAAATGAATGGGAGATCGCGTCTGAGTTCGCCCAGGTTGCCGATGGTCTATGTTGAACAGCCTCTCCGTCCTTCCCCATGCGTAACTGGAACTCAGGAGATTACAGCAATGGACAAGCAACGAGTGAAAGGTGCAGTCGACGAATTGGTTGGGAACGCCAAGCGGCAAATCGGAGGGTTGACCGGCAACACCGGAACCCAGATCGCAGGCGCTGCTCAACAAGTCAAGGGCAAGGTCGAGACCGCAGTCGGCAAGCTGAAAGACGCTGGCCGCGATGCCCATGACAATGCTGTCGCGCAACGGAAAGCCGACGAACAGGTTGGCCGCCAGGAGCGCGAGTCCGCAACCGTCCAGGATCGCAACGGACGCTGACGAGAAACGGAAAGGGCCGGCCAGGCGCCAGGTTTTCCAAGATCGCGGAATCCCATGGCGTCTGTTCCCCGGTCCGGGTATACTGTGGCCAAGGTGGCTGCCGCACAGCCGGTTCAACAGCTCAGCTGCCCCCAAAGTGAGGTGCGTCTTCCGCAGGAACTCCGGTTCACTGACGTTCGACGTTCCGCCATCGGAGACTTCCCGTTGGCGCGCAGTGGCCCGTGTGCTCCGAAGTCCCATGGACGCCTTGAGTTGCGCCCTCCTTCCTGCCTCTTGTACTCTCTGCGGCTCCCCGCTGCCGCAGCTCTCTTCCGTGCCAATTTGCGCTGTCTGCTGGACTGAGTTTCCCCTTCAGACCGGACCCTGCTGTGCCCGCTGCGGCGACACTCTCGACATTCCTGGCTCCGCCTCGACGCCGCCAAACGCCTCTCTTTGCCGCGCTTGCCGCATGGCGCCGCCGCGCTTTGTCCGCGCCGTAGCCTACGGCCTCTACCAGGGCAAAATGAAGGCCGCCATCCACGCCTTAAAATACGGCCGGCTCCATCCCGCCGCTCGCGGGCTGGGCCAGATGCTGGCCGAGGCCATCGCCCGGCTGGCCGGCGAAGCCCCAGCCGAGATGCTGGTAGTTCCCGTGCCACTGCACCGGTCAAAGCTTGCCGGCCGCGGCTTCAACCAAGCCCGTGCGCTGGCTGAGCAGGCGCTCGGCATCCTGCGCGAATCCCATCCTGAGTGGCATCTCACCCTGGCCCCCAGCACGCTGATGCGCCTGCGCCCCACCGTGAGTCAGGCAGGCCTCTCTTCGCGAGGGCGGCGCTTGAACGTTCGCGGCGCTTTCACCGTCTCCGATCCGGCAACCGCTGCCTCGAAGCACATCCTGCTCGTTGACGACATTCTGACCACCGGCGCAACCGCCCGCGCTGCCGCACTGGCCCTCACCCGGGCCGGAGCGGCCTCTGTATGGGTTGCCACCCTGGCTAGGGCCCGTCGCGTATCCGGCCAGCGAACAGCTTCCGCGGAGAAGATCGCAGACAAGATCGAAGAAAAAACCGGGCTCACCACCCACGCTCTTACCCGGAAACTCGAGCACGAAATCAACTTTTCATCGCACCGCCAACCACCTTTTTGACAAGGGGATCAAGGATGTCGCTGGGAAAAGCCATGATTCATGCACGCAAGCAGAAGTCCATCGCCCGGGCTGCGGCATTTGCCGGCGATGCCACCCAGGTGCAACCCATGCAAATGCTGCAGCTGCCAGTGCTGGTGCTCAACGCGTCCTATGAGCCCATCAACATCTGCGGCGCGCGCCGTGCCCTGGTGCTGGTGCTCAAGGGCATTGCGCGCACCGAGGAGGAGCACGGCCTCATGCTCCACGCCCAGCGCAGCCGCATCGCCATGCCCTCGGTCATTCGCCTGCTGGAGTATCGCCGCATCCCCCACCAGACCCGCGCTCTCTCGCGCAAGAACATTCTGCTGCGCGACCGCAACACCTGCCAATACTGCAGCGTGGTGCTCCCCTCGAGCGAGCTGACGCTGGACCACGTCATTCCCCGCTCCCGCGGCGGCAACTCCACCTGGGAAAACCTCGTCGCCTGCTGCCACGCCTGCAACCGCCGCAAGGGCAACCGCATGCTGCACGAGATCGACGACATGGTCCTGATGCGCGACCCGCGTCCCTTCTCCCTGCACACTAGCCGCCAGATCATGCGCATGCTCGGCCGCGGCGACGACCGCTGGCGCAAGTACCTGTTCTATTAGCAATCGGCGGCCTCAAAGTCTGTCTACAATTTTTGCTTCCGGGCAGAGTCCATAGGGAGCGGGGGCCCTGGTTTTTTTCCCCTACGCACGATTACAATCCTTCTCTTGACTCAGCCACCACGCCCGCGCCGAAACTGAGCAGGCCAGTCGAGCATTGAACTTCGATTGACGCAAGACTCCCCGAAAAAACGCCTTCCATGGTAAGTTAGAGCATCCGTCCCCAACTTCGATCTCTACTTGCGGAACTGCAGCGAACTTCTTCACTGCAAGCAAACGTGTTCATTCTTGAGCCTCGGAGTATTCCTTCATGATGAACTGCCACTTCTGTGGTTCCTCCAGATTGCGATACACCCGCTTTCGGGCTTCCGACCTCACCCACCTTTTGCTGATACGCCTTCCTGTGCGCTGCCGCAATTGCCAGACAAGGAGTTATGTGTGGATTTGGCAGGCCTTGCAGGTTCGGCGAGCAACAAAACTTCCCGATGAGCCGGATAGAGACCGCAGAAGCAGCTGAGATTCAAGGTCACGCGGGTCATGAATTTCAAATGCCTGGAAATCTTTCGAGATTGATTGCGCCCGATGTTTGATTGGAAAGAAAATCGGCTCTGTAAATTCCATGAAGAGATAAGTCTCGTATAAGGCTATAGCCAGTTCTCCAGTTGCTGGAGGGAAAACCGCAGCTCTTACGTGGCCCTTTCCTCAAGAAAAGGCTGCATTGCACCACCCTGCGAGGGCACATAAATTGGCGAACCGCTAAGGCGCCTGCAACACCGTCACAGCGAAGGGTGCCATCGTCAGCTCCGCGCCTCCCGCCGCACCGGCGCGCGGTTCACTGTCGCCGGTCGCTTCATCCACCGTAAAGGTCTTGCCCTGCTCAAACCCAGCCGGCACTTTCACCTTCACTTCGTGGTTCCGCTTGTTCACCAGCAGCAGCTTCTTTCCCGCCGGCGTCACAAAGCCCTGCGCCCTCACATCCGGCGGAGCTCCGTGCGGCATAATCGTGGTCACCAGCGTGTCTCCCGGATGGAAGTTGTCCTTGATCAACTTCAACACCCAGTAGCGCGCGTTGGGCTTGCCGTTGTTGTAGTCGATCATGGACACGCTCGGATACTGCGACGGATACCCCACCAGCT
>Ga0302320_10003578_pt1 | contig 36013 bp, 25 predicted proteins | sample Bog_T0_3_FD_202130 | JGI IMG/M metagenome (GOLD analysis project Ga0302320, IMG submission 202130) | Peat permafrost microbial communities from Stordalen Mire near Abisko, Sweden - Bog_T0_3 | ecosystem: Environmental > Terrestrial > Soil > Wetlands > Peat | place: Sweden: Abisko, Stordalen Mire...
GCATCTTTTCGACGCTGTGATCGAAAAGCCGATCACGCCGGAGAAATTCAAGGCGGCATTCTCAGAAATGGTCGCTGCCCCTAAAGGCAAGATGTTTGAAATGCGGTCGGGAGTCACAACAAGGTTTGATGATTCGTTGTTGCGATTTCTAGCTGGCAACGATTCGGACGCCTACAAAAATGAATTAATACGCTATTTGGTGGTCTTGGAGAGCAAGCGAACGAAGCTCGCTACGGTTTGGCAGAAGGGCGACCGAACTGAGATTGGGAGAGCAGCACACGAATTGATCGCTCATGCTAAGTTTGTAGGGGCAAGCAAGCTAATTGACTCGACGATGAGCCTCGAAAAGGAATGTGTTAATGGCCTTGCCACATTGGATCCCAAATGGAAGACAGCAATCGACTCGCAGGTTTCTGCGTTGGAAATGAATATCAGGCTAGCGCTTGGTGCGAACTTAGATGGCTAAAGCCGTGCTGATTCGCATAGCGGATGAGTTCTGCGGAACTCCGGATTTCAAGTTTTCTAAATATGTTGAGCTTATGCGTCTCCACGGTTTTGATCGATATTCCAAGGTGTATCGCCACGGCCCTTTCCGTTGGAAGCAATGAGAGCATACTGAGAATTGTCCGCTCGCGGGGCGTGAGAAATTTGTCGAACGATTTTGGGTTTGAGCGCCGATGAGCCGATCGGGTTTTGAACTGCTCCGAATAAAATCTTCCACCGCTTCCGATCGCTTCGAGCGCTTGACCCAGAATCGGTATAGTACCGGTATGTTTATCAATGAAGCCAGCAACGTTCGAGTTTTCGACTCTGTATACTGTATAGTCGTCGCAATGTGATGATAAGATAAGGATCTTTACGATTTTAGCAGCGGATCCCATCGATTCTATTATTTCAAAACCAGTACGATCGGGCAATTGCAGGTCTAATAACAGGAGGTCTGGCCTAGTTAGGGCTATCGCCTCAAGCGTGTCTCTACCTGTCGAAGATTCGGCAACGACCTTATGCCCAAAACTCGTCGAACATGCTTTGCTCAAAACGTCACGCATCATAACATGGTCTTCAGCGATGACGATGTTCATTTTCTTATTGGCGGATTATAGTTCGGCCTTTGGGAGTGCATATTCTGCAGCGCTACGTAATGTGTGCACTCGTTTTTATACAAGTGGCGAGCATTTCTTGACCATTTTTGGCCCCCGTCTCGCAATTGGGTCTGGCGACAAGGCCGTTGTAAAGTTCGGTGCTCATGAATTTTATTGTTCCGGCCAGTAGAATGGAGTCGCAAACCTGAAACAACTCAGCTTCTGACTGTGCCCGGCGCATCTCACGCAGAAACCTTCCCTCCGGATCGATGCTCAGCCCCACAAAATTCAAGTATTTCTTCATCTTATTGACATGCGCCCGTTCCGGCAGGCCGGGGCTCTGAGTGGCCCGGTAGAGCCGTTCGATATACTCCCGCACCTCGCCGAGCGTTACAGGCGTAATCGGCTTCCCTGCAAAGAGCTCCCGGCAGTGCCGGAAGATCCAGGGATTGCGGATCGCATGACGCCCAATCATCACCCCGGCTGCTCCAGTGTGCTTGAGCACCTCCTGGGCCTTTGCCGCGGACGTAATATTCCCGTTGGCCAGCACCGGACAGCGCACACTCGCTACAGCCTTGGCGATGTGGTCGTAATGGACTTCGCTGCGGTACATTTCCTTCACGGTCCGTCCATGGACGCTCAAGAGGTCCACCCGGTGGATATTAACAAGCTCCAGAATCCGCTCAAAATACCGTGCATCCTCAAAGCCGATCCGCATCTTCACGGTAAAGAGCCCGGGCACGGCCGCCCGGAGCATTCCTAGGATCTCGTCGATCCGTCCCGGATCGCGCAGCAACCCCCCGCCAACATTCTTCTTGTACACTTTGGGCGCCGGGCATCCCAGATTGAGGTCGATCCCGGCCACCGGGTGCTGCAGCAGCTCGGTGGCCGTCCTCGCCAAGTGACTCAGATCCTCGCCAATCAGCTGCGCGAACACCGGCCGCCCGGTCGTGTTCTCATCGATCGAACGCAGGATGTGCTTTTCGGGCCTGGACTGGGCGTGGACCCGGAAGAACTCCGTGAAGAAAAAATCCGGCGCCCCGTAGTGGGCAATCACCCGCATGAACGCCAGGTCGGTGACATCCTGCATCGGGGCCAGGGCCGTCCAGGGCTGGCCGGGCACAAGGCTCGCAGGCAAAGTCGCGGGGCGCGGAAGGCTGGGCGCGTCCAAGTTCACGTTGGCCACGGGCCCTAAAGCGTCGGATCGTCGCCCTCGGATTCCTCGCCCTCTTCCTCGGTGTCCTCGGCCTGCTGCTTGAGCAGCCGGTCCAAAAACTCGGTCTTGTCCTCCACGCCGTCGAAGACGGTCCGCACGACATAGATCGGCCGGTTCTGCTGGAGGGCGAGCACGATCGAATCGCTCGGCCGGGCGTCGATTTCCACGATCTTCTTGCCGAGCTCGTTCTCCATCCGCAGGAAGACCCGCGCGTAGTAGGTGTCGTTGTGGGCGTCGTTGATGATGACGTGGTCGAGCTTGGAGCCCAGCCCGAGGAGGATGCTGCCGATGAGGTCGTGGGTCAGGGGGCGGTCCCGCTTGACGCCGTCCAGGGTGTTCTGGATCGCGCTGCCCACAAAGTGATCCACATAGATGCAGAAAGTCTTCTCCTCGTTGCCGAGGAAAACGGCGCAGCCGTTGGCGGTCGGCATGACCCCCTTGATGACCACGGTGACGATGTCCTTCTGCACGGTGGCTGGGACTATGGCTCCGCCGGGGAAAAGCGCAAGCTGGGCCGGGAGCGGCCTATTCGAAGCCCAGGAGGTTGATTCCCCAGTCGCGGGCCTGCGACAGGACGGCCGCCTTGTCCAGGATCAGCACCCGTCCGGCCTCCAGGGCGGCAGCCTGGAGCTGCGCCTCCTTCATGGTCTCCAGGGTGCGCCGGCCAAAGCAGGGAACGTCGAAACGGTAGTCTTGGCGAGCCTTCACGGTCTTGACGAACAGGGCGCCGTCGGTGCTGAAGCTGCCCGCCCGGCGGAGCATCTCGTCGGTGCCCTCATAGGCCTCCACGGCCAGGACGGTGCCTTTGCGTACGACGCAGCCCTGGCCGATGTCGAGCCGGGCGCACTCCCGGGCGATATGGACGCCGTGCTCCAGGTAGGCCGCTTCGATCGGAAAAGACCGGCCGGTCATCGAGCCGGCCGAGGCGAGTTGATCGTCGAGGAAGGACCGGGCGTCGAGCAGGGTGACGCCGAGCGCCTCGATCTCCTTGGCCACCGCCCCGAAAATAGTCTCGGCGTTCCGGCGTTTGAGCGAGAGCAGGATCCGGGTCGCCTTCAGATCGGGGTGCAGCCCGCTGAAGAGCTTCCGCGGGGTGATCTGCCCCGCCATCAGAGCGTAGCCCGCCCCGAAATCCTTCAACGCATGGAGCATCTTGCCCACTTGTCCGACCAGCAGCACCCGGCGTTCCGACTCGGGGAAGGTCTCGATCAATTCGGGCAGCGTCTCGTCCTTGGCCGCGATCAGCCGCAGCGGGATGCCGGCCCGCCGGATCGAGGCGGCCACCAGGACCGGATAGATCCCCTGTCCGGCGATCAGCGCAACGGGCTTGCCAGGGTCGTACGGCGCGGGAAGGAAGGCGGAAGGCGCGGGCATGCCTCAAGTCTGGGTGCCGTAGTATTTCTTGTAGCTGCGGTAGTAGCGGTAATTGGAGTAGTATTCGATCCGCCGCGGCGACAGGCCGTTCAGCACGATCCCCAGGACGATGTTTTTCCCGTACTTCTGGAGGGTCCGCATGTAGAGCTTGATGTGCTTGCGGTAGGCCCGGTTGAAACGGCAGACGTAGATCACCTCGTCGGCGGACTCGGCGATCAGCAGGGCGTCGGTGACCGCGCCCAGGGGCGGCGAATCGATCACGACCAGGTCGAACTCCCGCTTCAACTTCTCGATCAACTGCACGAAGACCGGGTTTTCGAGCATCCCGGTCGGGCTCTTCGAGCGGCCGCCGGAGGAAAGCATCCAAAAATTGGGGCTGATCTGGGTGATGCCGAGATGGGGATTGGTCGCCAGGTCCCCATCCAGGTTCGCGCCGGCCTCGAACCAGGTGATGATGCCGGTCGTGTTCAGCAGCTTGAAATGCCGGTGCATCATCGGCCGGCGCAGGTCGCAATCGATCAGGATCGTCCGCTTGCCGTGGCGGGCGAAGGCGCCCGCGATATTGCTCGAGACCAGGGTCTTGCCCTCGCCGGGGATCGTGCTTGTGACCAGGATCGACTTCGGGAAGTCCAGCTTCGACTGGATCTTGACCGCGCTGTAAATTCCCAGAAACGGCTCGACGCCCGCGGAGTCCTTGCCCTCGAGCATCATCGTGTACTTGTCCTCGGTCTTGAGGCCGGCCAAGTCGGGAATGATGCCGAGCAGGTTGACGCCGATGAAGTTCTCGATGTCCCAGGCGCTCTTGATCCGGTCGTCGATGAAGCTCAGGCCGACCGCGATCCCGACGAAGGTGAAAAGCCCGAGCGCGATGCAGGTCCGGTCGATCGTGCTCTTGTTGGGGCTGTAGGGCGTGTAGTTCGGGAGGGCGGGGTCGACCGGGTGGACGGGAATCTGCTCCAGATTGGAAGTCGTGCGCGTCTCATCGAGCCGGTGAATCACCGCCAGATAGTTGTTCTGGGCCTCGTCCGCCTGCTCCTTCAGGATGGCATACTGGCCGCGCAGGGCGTTGAGGTTCTCCTCGTCTTTCTCCCGGCCCGTATAGGCGTTCTCGAGCGCGGCCACCTTGTCGGCTACGGCCGCGACCTCGGTGTTCAAGGTGGCGATTGCCTGTTGTTCCTGCTGCTGGAGTTCATCCGCAACGATTTTGATCTGCTGGGCGTTGGCGACCATCGTCGGGTGCATGGCCCCGTAGCGCTCCGACAGGGTGGCCCGCTGCTGCTTCAGCGTGGTCAATTGGGTGTTCAGTTGGGCGACCGCGGGCTGGCCCGCGATAAAGTCGACTTGGAGCAGGTCCCGATTGCTGCGTTGAAACTCGGCCACCTGCTGCTGCATGCCCTGGGCCTTGAGGAGCTCGAGCCGGGCCTCGGTCAGGCTGGCGTTCACCGTTTTTAGGTTGTCCGTCACCAGGTCGGTCTGCCGGTCGAGCGAAACCAGGTTGTGCTGCTGCATGTAGTCCTGCAGCTTCTGCTGGGCGGCCTGGGATTCCCGCTCAAGGTCCTTCACCTGGCCGCCCAAGCCGCCCACGGCCGTGTCGTTGATGCCGCTCAGATTCTCGCGGATCGTGCGGAGGAACTCGGCGACATAGCGGTTGGCGATGAGGGCGGCGGCGTCCGGATCCTCGTGGTTGACTGTGACCTGGATAAAGTAGCTCTTGCCCTTCGACTCCGGATCGAGCGAGCCCATCATGCTGCTGACCGAGGGCGGGGGCTCCCCCGGCTGCAGGCGGCGCTCGGCGGGGCGGAGGATGACCTTTTGCTCGTCGGGGGTGAACGATTCGATCACCTTGTTGCGCAGGGTGTTGCTGGAGAAGATCTCCAGGTAGGTGTTGATGTCGGCTTCCCCATGGACCGTCTGGTCGGTGACCGCCTGGGTGGTCAGCACGGTCTGCGGCTTGTCGAATTCGAGCGTCGCGAACGACGAATACATCGGGGTTTTCCGGTACTGGATGTAGCCGTAGCCGGTGGCCACCAGCAGCGCCAGCGGCAGGGCGACCCACAGACGCTCCCGCAGGATGATGTAATAGTCCCGCAGGGTCCGGCGCTGGACGATTTCCTCGTCATCGCGGATCCCGGCGGGCGGCGGCTTGGCTGGAGGGTGTTCGGACATGCCGGGGCGTCTCAAATGATGCGTTCGGGAACGTAGATCACGTCGCCCGGCTCGAGGAGCATGTTTGCTTCCTTGATCTTTTCCTTGTCCTGCTCCTTGCCCTTCATCACCGACTCGACGTCTCTCGTGAAAACCTGCGGCGTGCCGTCCGGGCCGACCCGGGTCAGCTTGACGCTCTTGCCCTGCGCGGTGTCGGTGAAACCGCCGGCCTTGGAAATGATGTCGAGCAGCGTCGTGCCCGACTCGATCTTGAGGTCGAAGCGTCCGGGCGACTTGACCATGCCCTGGACGGACACCTCCCGCGGAGCCAGGCCCTCGACCGACAAGGTGACGATCGGATGCAGGAGGTACTGGCCGCTCTTGTAGGCGTCGGCGATCACCCGCTCGGCCTCCGCGATGGTCAGGCCCGCGATGTGAATCTGGTTGATCAGAATGCAGTTGATTTCGCCCTTGGCATCGACCCGCTGCACGGTGGTGAGGTCCTCCTCGCCGAAGACATGCACGCCGATCTGGTCGTTGGTGATGATCCTGAAGGAGAGGGTGGCCGGGGCGGCGCTGCCGGCGGTCTGGGCCCAGGCTCCGGCCGCCGCACCGCCGCCCAGGGCGGCCAGGAGCAGGAACCGGAAAATCGGGTTGAAAGCGGGACGTTTCATGGCGGCTTACCAGCGCGAGGCGAGGGTGACCGTGTAGGTCCCGCGGTCGAAGGTGGCGAAGGCCAGGTTCGACCAGTTTCGCAGGTAGGTGTACGCTAAGGACACTTTCAAGTGATCACTCCAAATGTAATTCACGCCGGCGTTCCATGTAAAGTAATAGTCGCGGCGCTCGATGGTCGTATCCGGCAGGAAACCGAAGGGCCCGAGAAACTGATTTTCGCCCCCGCCGACGCCGACGTTCGCCGAGAGCTTCGCGTTGAAGGCGCGCGTCAGATCGAGCGTCGCCTCGGTCGTATCCGTGGTCGCGTTGGTCGAGGTAGTCGTGAAGTCGCGGCTGAGCGTGCCGGTGAGCACGTTCTGGCGGGTGAGATTCCAAATCGCGGTGGCCGTGGCCGTGATGTCGTCGTAGTCGCCGCTGCTGGTCACGCCGGCCGTCTCTTCCGACGGGCCGGCGCGGCGCTGCAGGCCGACCACCAGCGAGCCGTGGATCTGCCCGAAGAGCTGGTCGTACACGCCGAACAGGAGGGCGTTGTCCACCGTGGAGGTGTTGTCGGTCGAGGCCTCGTCGCGGTAGCGGTAGGAAATCGACAGGTCGCGCGCGTCCGACAGCACGTAGAAGAGGCCGACGTCGGCCGTGTACGTGTCCAGGTTCACCAGGGCCTGCCCGCTGGTCTGGGTATAATCGAGCTGGCCGTAGCTCACCGAGCCGGTGAGGGAGTAGCGCTCGATCACCGGGTAGTGCAGATTGAGGCCCGTCGTATAGTCCCACGAAACATCGTGGACGCCCGCCGCGGCGTCGGCCTGGCTGGAGCGGGTCGCGCTGAACGTGACCGCCCCGGTGGTGCGGCCCGACTGCTTGTCCAGTTCGAGGGAGAAGGTGGGATTGAGGCTGTTGTAGGTGCGATCCTGCGATTTCAGGTAGTCGGTCAGGGTGAAGGTGACGCTCGAAGTGACGCCGATGATGCCCGCCCGGCGCTGGTACTCGATGGCGGCCGAACCGCCGTAGCTCACGTCGCCGGAGCCGCCGGCGCTGGCGCTGAGGTTGGAGTCGTACCCCATCGTCCAGGTGCCGGAAACGTAGATTTTGTCGGTCCCATCGTTCAGGGTCACGAGCGCCCGCGCGGACCGGACCGCAGCCCCGCCGACGATCCAGAGCGCGCAGGCCGCGCGAAGCGGGGGCGGAATTCTCATGGGCGCCAGCGGGTCGGATGGGCAGCGCGGCCGCGCAAGCGCATGGGGGAGGGGAAGGGCGGAGGTGATGCCGGAAAGGGCGCTCAGATGTTGGCCGGACTGATGGTGTAGTCGACCGGCAGCGTCACCGGGGTGACCGGGATGGCGACGATCTGGCTGGTCGTCCCGTTGCCGGTCGTTCCATTCGTGGTGCCCGTGTTCGGATTGCTGTCGGAGGACGAAAACACGTCGGTGGAGAGCGTGTCCTGGGTGTTGGTATTGAAGTTGCCGGGGTTGCCCTTCACGAGGGGGCTGAAGGCGATGACCTGGGTGCTGGGGACGGTCCGGACCTCGAAGTACACCGTCTTCTTCGAGCTGCAGGCCATCGTGACTTTCGAGCTCAGCGTCGAGAGTTGGCCGCTGGGGATGTCCTGGATCTTGATCTGGTTGGGCTGCCCGTTCTGTCCCCCGGTGATGATGGCCTGCTCCCCGTCATGGAGGGTGTGGCCGCCCATATCCAGCTGGCCGGAGTAGACCGTGCTGTCGCCCTCAATCATGGAGACGGTGGTCTGGTTGCCCTGCGCGGAGATGACGATCTTGCCGCCGCGGATGTTCACCGATCCCTGGGGGGTCGAGTAGCTCATGTTGCTGCCGGCGACCAACTGGCTCGTGCAGAGGCCGACCGTGCCATGCGGCACATAGGCCTGGGTTTGCGAAATCGAGGGTTCGACATCCATGTCGGTCCGGTTGGGGACGAACGGCTCCTGGTCGAACTTCTTGACCTCCACCCGGGTATCCTCGTCGAAGAAGATTCCGGTCCCATTGGAGAAGACCATGGCATTGGCCGCCTTCGGCTTGGTCTCGATCACCGTGCCTTCGGCCGTGTACACCGACTTCTTGGTCAGGTCATCCACCGTGGTGCCGGTGTCGATTTCGGAGTCGCCCTCGACGTCCGCCACGAAGATCTTGCTGGTGGGGTTGTTCTTGTTGCCCACCGCCCAGGCGCTCGACGAGGCCAGCAGGCTGGCGCCGACCCATAGGCAGGCGAGGGCGGCGCGACGATTCGGTGACGAAAAATTCATTTTGGAGATCAGCTTTTCTAGGTTAATACCCCCAGGAGGGCAAGTGGGGTATAACTACGTAGTCAGCGGACCACCAGGTTCAGGATCTTGCCGGTGACATAAATCACCTTGGCCAGGGTTTTTCCGTCGGTGAAGGGCTTGATTTTCGGGTGGGCTAGGGCGAGGGCCACTGCCTGCGCCTCCTCGGTTCCAACAGGCACCATAAGGTCCCCTCGGGTCTTGCCATTGACCTGGAGCATGAGCTTGAAGTCGGTGGCCGTGAGGCGCGCCGGATCGTAGGCTGGCCATGGCGCCGCTTGGATCGATGGATTCGCTCCTAGGCGGCTCCAGAGCTCCTCGGCCAGGTGCGGAGCAAAGGGCGCCAACAGCTGGAGGAACACCTTCATCGTTTCGGTTCGCAGCGCCGTCTCTTTTTGGAAGGCATTGGCACAGATCATCATCTGAGAAATAGCCGTATTGAAACGGAGCGCCTCGATATCGTCGCCGACCTTGCGGATGGTCTCATGGACCAGCCTGGTCAGCTCCGGGCTTTCCGGGGCGTCGTCGCGAATCTTGGAATTGAGCTCTCCTTCCGGTCCGACGCATTCGCGCCAGACCTTCTGCAGGAACCGGTGCACGCCCTCGATCCCCCGGGGGTTCCAGGGCTTCATGGCCTCCAGGGGCCCTAGGAACATGAGATAGAGCCGCAGCGAGTCGGTGCCGTGGCTGGCGATGATGGTGTCGGGGCTCACCACGTTGCCGCGGCTCTTCGACATCTTTTCTCCGTCCTCCCCCAGGATGATGCCTTGGTGGAATAGCTTCCGAAACGGCTCGCTCTGGGGCACGACGCCCAGGTCAAAAAGTACCTTGTGCCAGAACCGCGCGTAAAGCAGGTGCAGGACCGCATGCTCGGCCCCACCCACGTACAGGTCGGGAACCCCCCACGCGCGCAGGGCCTCTGGGGAGGCGAGCGCCGCGGCATTGTGCGGATCGGTAAAGCGCAGGTAATACCAGCAGGATCCCGCCCACTGGGGCATGGTGTTGGTCTCCCTCCGGCCTCGGATCCACGTCCCATCGGTGGGCCTGGGCTGCGAGGCGGGCACGGCTTGCCCCGTCAGGGGCTCGAGCCAGATCTCGAGCCAGTCGGTGACCAGGGCGAGCGGGCTCTCGCCGTTGCCGCTCGGCAGGTAGGATTCCACGGCAGGCAATTCCAGCGGCAGGGCGCCCGCCGGCAGCGGGAGCGCGTAGCGCAGTTGGCCCTTTTCCTGGAAGGTGACCGGGCGCTCCGGCAAGTCCGCGCCGCGCGCCTGCGCGGCCGCCCGGTAGTCGGCCTCATTCACCCAGACGATCGGGAAGGGTTCGCCCCAGTAGCGCTGCCGCGAAAAGAGCCAATCGCGCAGCTTGTACTGGACGGTGGCCTTGCCGACGGAGCGCGCGGCCAGGTCCGCCGTGATCCGTTGCTTGGCTTCCGGCCAGTCGAGTCCGTCGTACGCGCCGGAATGGACCAGGTGCCCGGGCCCCGTGTAGGGGAGCGGGCGCTCGTTCGCCGCCGCGGGCGCCGGCGGCTCGATCACCTCCACGATCGGCAGGTCGTAACGCTGGGCAAACTCGAAGTCGCGTTCATCGTGGGCTGGGACGGCCATGATGGCGCCCGTGCCGTAGCCCATGAGGACGTAGTCGGCCACCCAGATTGGCACCCGGGCGCCGTTGACCGGATTGAGGGCAAAGGCGCCGGTGAAGACCCCGGACTTGTCCTTGGCCAGGTCGGTGCGCTCCAGGTCGCTCTTGCCGGCCGCCTGCTTCTGGTAGGCCGCCACCGCGGCCTGTTGCGCGGGCGTCGTCAGCATCCCGACCAGGGGATGCTCCGGCGCCAGCACCATGTAGGTGCACCCGAACAGGGTGTCCGGGCGGGTCGTGAAGATCTTGAGCGGGCCCGCCCCGGGCGCTTCCAGGCCGAAGAGGATTTCGGCGCCGTCGCTGCGGCCGATCCAGGCCTCCTGCATCCGCTTGGTCGACTCCGGCCAGTCGAGGGCCGGCAGGTCGGCGAGGAGCCGCTCGGCATAGGCGGTGATCCGCAGCACCCATTGGCGCAGGTTGCGGCGCTCGACCGGAAAGCCGCCCACTTCGCTGCGGCCCTCGATCACCTCCTCGTTGGCGAGCACGGTGCGCAGCTCCGGGCACCACCAGACGGGGCGCTCGTCGACGTAGGCCAGGCCGCGCCGGAAGAGCTGGAGGAAAATCCACTGGGTCCACCGGAAGTACTTCGGGTCGGTCGTGTCGATCTCCCGGTCCCAATCGTAGGAAAAGCCGAGCGCCTTGATTTGGCGCCGGAAATTGGCGATATTGTTCTGCGTGTTGGTCGCTGGGTGCGTGCCGGTCTTCACCGCGTGCTGCTCGGCGGGCAGGCCGAAGGCGTCCCAGCCCATGGGGTGGAGCACGCTGAAGCCCCGGGCCCGCTTGTAGCGGGCGATGATGTCGGTGGCGGTGTAGCCCTCCGGATGGCCGATGTGCAGCCCGGACCCCGATGGATACGGAAACATATCGAGCACATAATACTTCGGCCGCCCGGGCACGGCGTCGGCGCGGAACGAATGATTTTCTTCCCAGAAAGATTGCCAGTGGGGCTCAATTTCCCGAGGGTCGTAGTCTTTGCACTTGGTAGCCATCGCGTGAAACTCGCCATCGTGAAGCATTCATCGGTCCGGTCAATCACGGGCGCGTGCGCGCTCGCCGCCGTCCAACTGCTGCGGCCGGCCCCGGCGCTGGGCGCGGCGGCGAGCCTGAGCGCCGGATTCCGCCAAGTGCTCGACTCGGTCGTCCGGATCGACGTGCGGGAGATCGCCTTCGACGCCGGCGCGCAGCGCTTCGAGGCCAGCATCGGCTCCGGCGTCGTCCTGACCCCGGACGGGCTCGTCCTCACCAACGCCCATGTGGTCAGCCCCCAGGCGATCGAGGTCAACGTGACCCTGGCCAACTTGGAACGGGTCGACGCGAAGCTGATCGGCTGGGACCATTGGACGGACCTGGCGCTCCTGCGCCTCGACATGAACGACGTGAAGCGCCGGCACCTCAAGTTCGCGCATGCCAGCTTCGGGGACAGTGACAAGCTCTTCCCCGGGGAGACGGTCTATGCCGTCGGCACGCCCTACGGCCTCAACCGCACGGTCACCCGCGGCATCATTTCCAACACCAACCGCTATTTTGAGGACGACCAGGGCGTCAACGGCTACGAGACCGGGGCGTTCAACACGTGGCTGCAGACCGACGCGGCGATCAATCCGGGAAACTCCGGGGGCCCCCTCGTGACCGAGGACGGACGGGTGGTCGGCATCACCTCGCGCGGCTATCTCGGGGCGAACAACTTGGGCTTTGCGATCCCCTCCAACACCGCCCAGCGGATCGTGGCCGGCCTCGAGCGCGACGGGGAGATCACCCGCAGCTACATCGGAATCGTGCCCAAGGAGCTGCAGGATCTGGAAAGCTTCTACGCGCTCGCCCTCGACACCGGGATGCTGATCGACAGCGTCGATCCGGGTTCGCCCGCGGCGCGCGCCGGCCTGAAGGGCGGCGACATCGTGCTGGCGCTCAACGGCCGGCCGATCGACGGGCGCTTTCCCGAGCAATTGCCGCCGATCCAGAACGCGATCGCGAGCCAGCAGGTGGGCTCGGCCCTGCTCTTGACGGTCAAGAGCGGCCCGGAGACCCGGCAGGTCTCGGTGGTCACCGAGCGCCTCGAAAGCAGCATGGGCGAGGAATGGGCCCTGGATCGCTGGGGCCTCACCGTGCGCAAGATCTCGCGCACCTTCGCCCGCTCGAACCAATTGACCGACGATACCGGGGTGATCGTCCTCGGAGTCCAGCCGGGGTTTCCGGCCGACGTGGCCGGCCTGCAGCCGGGCGACATCGTCACCAGCGTCAACCGCCAGCCCATCACCTCCCTGGACGTGATCAAAGGAGCCCACCGGAACTATTCCGGGAAGCCGGCGCCGACGCTCCTTGAAGTCGAGCGCGACCGGCGCGCGACCTTCTTTTTGATCAAACCATGAAGCGCCTGATTTTGGGATTGTTCCTGGCCTGGGCGGCCTTGTCGGCGCGGGCCGGGAACCTGCCGGCCCTCTGGGCCGAGCGGGTGAAGAGCGTCGTTGCGGTCGACTATTTCACGGAGACCGAGGCCGAGCGGCACCTCAGCACGGCCTACGGGGTCGCGATCGACGACAAGGGCACGATCATCCTGCCGGCGGCGGCCGTGGATGCGCGCACCTCCCCGAACCAATTGAAGGACTTCCACGTCTACTTGCCCGGCGACCCGGCCGGCCGGCCCTGCAACTACCTGGGCCAGGATGCCGTGACCGGCTGGCACTTCGTGCGGACCGACGCGGCCACCGCCAGCCTGATCGTGCCGATCACCAAATGGGCGGCGCCAGGCGGCAATCCGGTGCCCGCCCTGGCCGAGCGGGTCTGGGGCATCGGCCTGCGCAACAAGGACGAGGATTTTACGCCCTACTTTCTCACCAGCCAGCTGGCCCTGATCCAGGCGCTCCCGCAGCAGACCGGCATCGCCCAGCAGGAAGTCGCCGGTCCGGGGCTGCCGGTTTTCAACGAGGACGGCGTCTTTGTCGGCCTGGCGGCGAGCTCCTTCGGCCAGACCTTCCTGCAGCTGACGCGGACCGACCGGGATGGAACGCCCATCATGCTGATCGATCTGGAGGAGAGCAGCGCTTTCGTCTTGGCCGACGAGGTGCTGCCCAACCTGGGCCGCGTCCCCGCCAATGTCTTCGGCCGTCCGCTGGCGTGGCTCGGCGCCTATGGCCTTGAGGCGATGGACCGCGACGTGGCAAACTTCCTCAAACTGTCCAACCAGTCCGGCGCCGTGATCAGCGAAGTGCTGGAGGACAGCCCGGCCGAACAGGCCGGGATGAAGAGCCACGACATCATTCTCGCCCTCGACGGCAAGACGCTGCCCCGCTTCCGGCCCGACGGGGTCGTGACCGACTACGTGGAGCGGGAGATCGAGCGCCACCGCCCCGGGGACGTGATGACCTTCACGGTGCTGCGCGGCCAGGACCGGATCGATCTCAAGGCCCGGCTGGGCGACGAGCCCAAGCTCGCGCGCGAGGCGGCCTCGAAGTACTTTGAGCACCTGGGCCTGACAATCCGCGAATTCGTCTATGCGGATGCGATCGCCCGGCGGGTGAAGACCAGCGAGGGGACGGGCGTCGTGGTGTCCTATGTGAGGGCCAACAATCCGGCGGCGACCTCCGGCCTGGAGGCCGACGATTGGATCAAGGAGATCGACGGCACGGCGATCCGGTCGTTTGCGGACGCCGCCGTGAAGCTGGCGGCGATTGCAGCGGATCCGACCCGCACCGAGTTCGTCCTCCTCGTCAGCCGCGGCGCCGATACGACCGTGCTGCGGGTGAAGCTGCGGTAGGAAAGGGCATTGGGCCGGGCCGATTCGAAGATTACCGATTGGGCACCGCTGCCAGCGACGCGACGTAAGCCGCGATGGCAACGAAGTCGTCGTTGGTCAGGTTGGCGACGACGGGCTTCATCAGCACGGCGGTCGGCCCGTTGCGCGTGCCCTGTTGGAGGTCGTAGAGCTGCCGGACAAGATAGCTCGGGGAGCGGCCCGCGATCCCCGGAAAATCGGCCAAGCCCTGCAGCGCCGGCCCATGGCAGGTCGCGCAGGCGATCGTTTTGCCGGGCACGATCTTGCCGTCCACGACCGCGACGCCTCCGGTCGTGACCAGATTCTCGCCCCGCTTGAGACTGCCGGGCGGAACGTAGGCGACGAAGCCCGAGCGCGGGTTGCGCAGGCGCTCCGACTGCTCCTCATTTTCCGGCACTTCGATGATCCGGCCGGCGATGGGTTCGGTCAGCGCGCTCGAGGTGGCAATGAAGAGGTTGCCCTCGATCTTGGTCTTCGGCACCCGTTCGGTCTCGACCACCCGAGTCCAGGGCGTCCACTGCATCGATCCGAAGTAGTCGGCCGCGGCTTTGATCTCCTCGTCGGTCAAGGCCTTCGCGAGGGCGATCATGGTTCCAGTATTGGGCTTTCGCGGATCGAAGGTATGGCGGGCTCCGCTGCGAAAATCCTGGATTTGACGGATGAAATACGCCGGGGGCTGACCCACGACAGGAGCATTCTCAGGCCGGCCTTTGCCCGTGGGCAGGTGGCAGGCGGCGCAGCCGCGCGCGGCGGCGCCCATTTGGACCGGCCCGGCGACAATCACCTTGGGCATCGGCGGGTGGTCTTCCGGGAACCAGTCGGCGACATTGCCGGCGGCGCGGATATCCAGGAGGGAGAACGCAGCCGAGCTGCCGGCGACGTGATGGGGCCGGGTCTGCACGGCCGGATCGTCGCTGGGGCGCAGGGTTTTGACGGGAATGCCCTGGGGGATGGCCGTGTCGCCCGGGGCGGGCGGGGTGAGATACCCGTAGGCCCAGAGGGGTTCTGGTTCGCCGGCCGCCTGGCTGCCTTTAGGCGCGAGGCAGCCGATCGCCAGAGCGATGCAGAGGACGGCGCGCTTCACGTGCGGAGGGGACGAGTTTCCGAAAGCCTGGAAACCGCAGTTGGGAGCTGGAGTGGCCCGGGGCCAGGAGCGCGGAGGTTCCAAACACTAACCGTTCCCATGCGAGCGGCGTTGAAGTAGGGGTACGAAAGCATCACCGAAGCGGCCAATTGAAGCCGGGCGGTTTGCCGACACCAGCAAATTCCAGCAGGGACGGAACTCGTGATTTATCTTGGACCCCGCGGTGTGCCAGGATCCGGGCCCATCGCTTGCACCAGGCGCTTTTGTGGCACTATCCCGCCGCCTCGACTTCATCCCGCCGGAACCTTGTAGCTCTCAACCGTCGGTCCGGGGGCACCTAAATTCAGGTGGTTTTGGAATTCGCCGTCGCCGCCACTTCGGGCATCGTTCTTTTCCGGATACCAGCTTCGACCGCGCTTTTTCCCGATGACGCTGCAGCAAAGTCCGAGGGCGCCGGCCCCAGCCGTGCCTCCAGGGAGCCGGATCCCGCGATTTGAACCGGTGCGAACCTCGGCTCCCGGGCCAAGCTTCGGAACCGGCCGAAGGCCCCAGCGGCCAGTCGGTCCGTCCGACGGGCAAAGGCCAGCCGAGCGCAGCGACCCCTGAAATTCCCACTCCGTGCCCGTGAGCGAAAACTTCGATCCCACTTTGCTGGAAATCGGCGAACTCAAAGCTGCGCTGGATGCGCATGCGATCGTCGCGATCACCGATCCCCAGGGCAAGATCACCTTTGTCAACGACCGGTTCTGCGCCATTTCCGGCTACTCGCGGGAGGAATTGGTCGGGCAGGATCACCGGCTCGTCAACGCCGGCCACCACCCGAAGGACTTCGTCCGCGAGCTCTGGGCCGCCATCGGCCGCGGCGTGGTCTGGAAGGGCGAATTCAAGAACCGCGCGAAGGACGGGAGCCTGTATTGGGTGGATTCGACCATCGTCCCGGTGCTCGCCGCCGGGAGCAAGCCCCGGCAGTACGTCGCCATCAGCGACGACATCACCAGCCGCAAGCAGTCTGAGGCGCAGTTCCGCCTGCTGGAGACCTGCGTGGGACGCCTCAACGACATCGTGCTGATCACGGAAGCGGAGCCCCAGGACGAGCCGGGGCCGCGGATCGTATTCGTCAACGACGCCTTTATCCGCCGGACGGGCTACTCGCGCGAGGAGACGATCGGGCGCTCGCCGCGCTTCCTGCAGGGTCCGAAGACCAGCCGGGCGGAGTTGGACCGCATCCGCGCGGCCCTGCGCCAGTGGCAGCCGGTGCGGGCCGAGCTGATCAATTACACCAAGTCGGGCCATGAGCTGTGGCTCGAGATCGAGATCGTGCCGGTGGCCGACGCCACCGGCTGGTTCACCCACTGGGTGGCCGTCGAGCGCGATGTCACCGAGCGCAAGCGAGCGCAGGCTGCCTTGCAGGCAAGCGAGGGGCGCTATCGCACGCTTTTTGCCTACGCGCCGGACGGAATCCTGATCGCCGATCCCCAGAGCCGCTACCTGGACGGCAACGCGAGCATCTGCCGGATGCTCGGCTACACCCGCGAGGAATTGATCGGGCTAAACGCCGCGGATATCGTGGTCGCCTCGGAGACCGCCCAGATCGAGCCGGCCTTGCGGGCGATCAAGGCGACCTCCGACTACCGCCGCGAGTGGCAGTTCCGGCGCAAGGACGGCTCCCACTTCGTGGCGGAAGTGTTCGCGACCACGATGCCGGACGGCAATCTGCTCGGGATGGTCCGCGACGTGACGCAGCGCCGGGCGGCCGAGGAGTCCCTGCGCGCGAGCGAAACGCGCTTCGCGACGATTTTCCGGTCCAGCCCGGTCGCCTTGGGGATCAGCCGGCGCCGCGACCTGGTCGCCCTGGACGTGAACGAGGCCTTCGTGCAGATCCTGGAATGCACCCGCGAGGAGATCGTGGGCAAGACGATCCTGCAAACGGGCTTCCTCGATCCGGAGACCCTGCGCTCGCTCAATGTCGAACTGGACGCCACGGGCATCGTGCAGAATCGCGAGATCACGATCCACACCCGCTCCGGCCGCCCGGTCCACGCCATCCTGTCGGTGAAGACGATCGAGCTGGGCGGCGAGGTCTGCTCGCTTTCCATCCTGGTCGACATTACCGCGCGCAAGCTGGCCGAGGAGAAGCTGCGCCTGCACGAGGCCGTCCTGCGCGAGACCGGGCAGATCGCCAAGGTTGGCGGCTGGAGTTTCGAGGTGGCCACCGGCGAGGGCACCTGGACCGACGAGGTGGCCCGGATCCACGATCTGGACCCGGCGGCGCCGATCTCGAAGGAGATCGGGCTGACCTTCTATACCGCCGACTCGAGACGCCTCCTGGAGCCCGCCCTCCAGGAGGCGGTGGAGCGCGGGACCCCCTACGATCTGGAACTGGAGATCCAGACCGCGGCGGGAGTCTATAAGTGGATCCGTACGATCGGCCATCCGGTCTGGGAGAACGGCCAGGTCGTGCGCCTGCGCGGCTCGTTTCAGGACATCACCGAGCGCAAGCAAGCGGAGCTGCGGCTCAAGCTGCAGCACGCGGTGACCACGGTGCTGGCCGAGGCCTCCTCCCTGTCCGAGACCAACCGGCGCATCCTCGAGGCGCTGGGCCGCTGCCTGGGCTTCGACCTAGGGGAGCTCTGGACCGTGGACCGGAGTTCGGAAGTGCTGCGCTGCGCCGAGGTCTGGCATCCGCCGTCGACGGAGTTCAGTGAATTCGCGGAGGCGAGCCGGCAGCTCAAGTTCGCGCCGGGCGAGGGGCTGCCCGGCCGCGTGTGGCAGGCGGGCCACGCGGACTGGAGCCTGGACATCACCCGGGACCCCAATTGCGAGCGCCGGGCGCTGGCCGAGCGGATCGGCCTGCACGGCTGGATCGGCTTCCCGATCAAGCTGCGCAGCGAGATCCTGGGGGTGGTGGGTTTCTTCAGCGCGCGGATGCGCCGCCCGGAGGCGGAGATCCTGCCGACCCTCGCCAATGTCGGCACCCAGTTTGGGCAGTTCCTGGAACGCCAGCGCTTGGCCGAGCAGTTCCGGCAGGCACAGAAGATGGAGGCGATCGGCACGCTGGCCGGCGGCGTGGCCCACGACTTCAACAACATTCTTTCGGCCATCATGGGCTACGCGGGGCTGATCAAGATGTCGGTGGGCGACGACGCCCAGCTGCTGGAATTCACCAACGAAGTGGAAAAGGCCGGCTTGCGCGCGACCAAGCTGGTGCGGCAGATCCTGACCTTCAGCCGCCGGGAGGAGTCCAAGCGCAAGATCCAAAAGCTGGAGCCGATTGTGGAGGAAGCCGCCCGATTCCTCCGGGCGACGCTCCCCTCGGCGATCGAGCTCGAGGTCCTCGTGTCCGGCGAGACGCCGCCGGTGCTGGCCGATTCCACCCAGGTCCACCAGGCGGTGATGAACCTGGGCACGAATGCCTGGCATGCCATGAAGGAGCGTTCCGGGCGCCTGGAACTGAAGCTGGAGCAGGTCGAGGTCGACGCCGATCTGGCCGAGGCGCAGCTCCAGGTCCGCCCCGGCCAATTTGTGCGGCTATCGGTCAGCGACACCGGTCTGGGAATGGACCGGGCCACCCTGAATCGGATCTTCGAACCGTTCTTCACCACCAAGGGACCCGACCAGGGCACCGGTCTGGGCTTGTCGGTGGTCCATGGCATCATGAAGGGGCACGACGGGGCGGTCACCGTCTACAGCGTGCCGAACGAAGGAACGACGTTCCACTTGTACTTTCCGGCCGTAGCCGGAGAGACCTTGGAGCTGGCGCCCCCCCCGGCTCCGACTCCGCGCGGCAACGGCGAGCGGATCCTGTATGTCGACGACGAGGAGCCGCTCGCGCTCCTCGCCCAGCGCATGCTCCTTCGGCTGGGCTATCTGGTCGAAACCAAGACCCGGGTCCTGGACGCGCTCGAACTTCTGCGCGCGGAGCCCGGCCGGTTCGACTTGGTCATCACCGACATGACGATGCCGGTGATGTCCGGCGTCGATTTTGCGCAGCGGCTCGTGCAGATGCGTCCCGGCCTGCCGGTGATTCTTACGACCGGCTACCCGGGCAGCCTCAAGCTGGAACAGATCCGCGCGTTCGGCGTGCGGGAGATTCTGCTGAAGCCGCCGAGCATCCAGACCCTCGGGGCGGCTGTCCACCGGGCGCTGACGGAGCGCCGCGCCCCTTAGGCGCAGGGCTCATAGCCCAGGAACACTTTGCCGCTGGGGAACACTCGGGATTTTGTGAGCCTCAGGCTCAACTTTTCCTGGAGGCCGTCGAACATCGTCCGCCCCCCCCGCCCAGAGCGACCGGATCGAGCACGATCTGATCTTCATCGACCAACCTTGCCTGGGCCAGCTGCGCCGCCACGCTTCCGCTGCCCAGAATTACCAGGCCGGCGCCGGGGCCGGCTGAGCTGATCCCAGCCGGGGCGGCTTCGGAAAAGGTGCGTTGCCCGCCCTAAGGCCAGAGTTCGGGCGGCCAGGGGTAGCTGCCGGGCTTGATCGAGAGGATTGGGCCCTCCTTGCCGGCTGGGCGCAGGGTGCCGATGCCGGGAGCGGCCGCTTCGCAGGCCTGCAGGCGTGTCCAGCCGAGCGCCCGCACCGCCGCCGCCGCCGTCGCTCCGCCCTCGAGCAAAAGGCGGTCGACCGGGACTTCGCGCAGCACGGACGCGGCGACCGCGGCCAATTGCTCGACCAGGATCGAGGGAGCTACCCCGCGCGTCGCCGGGCCCTCGCCGATGCCGAGCAGAGCCCGGCGGCGAGAGCGGATCGCGGCGGCGACGACCGCGATCTCGTGTGGCAGGCTGAAAGCCGGAACCTGAAGCTGGTCGGCACCCTGTTTCCGCTGGCTCCAGGAAGCGGCGCTGCCGCAGACGAGCAGAGTGACCGGCCCGGCCACCTCACCCAGGTCGGCGCCGCCCGCCTCCTCGCGGGCGGCGCTTCTTGGTCTTCCGGCCGCCGCGAAGCCGGACCGCGCCAGCAAGGCCGCGAAAAACTCCGCGCCGCCGCCCGCCAGCGTGCCCGCGTCGACCAACTCCGCCTGCCGGGCGAGGTCGGCCGCGCAGTCCACGTCTGGAGAGCAGACGCCGGCCAGGTCGCCGCCCAGCAGTTCGGCGACGTTAGAACTCGTCCGCGGGTGTTCGGGATCGCGGGCGAAGCCGGTCGTATGCAGGGGCCGGCCCTCCACGAACAGATGGCCGCCGCGAATCACGCGCTGGCGCGACGGATTGGCGGGGATCAGGATCGCCCGCGGGAGGCCGGTCGCCTCCATGATCGCCCGCAACTCCGCCAGCACGTGACCGCGCAGCACCGAGTCGCACTTCTTGTAGATCCAGGCGGGCCGCGCCCCGGCGAGGAGCCGCGCCGCTTCGGCGGCCGCGGCGGCGGCCGCCCGCACGGGGCCCGAGCGCGTGCCCAGGTCGACGCAGACGACATCCGCGTCCGAGGTCGGATCGAAGCCGGTCTGCACCTCCGCGCGCAGGCCGTGCCGCAACGCCGCGCCGGCGAGCTCGGCGGCGCCGCTCAAGTCGTCGGCCAGCACCGCAATCATGGTTCCGGGACGCAGAGTTTTGCGGCCAGTTTCACCGCCTCAAACAGGCTGCTCCCGCTGGCCCGGCCCTGCCAGGCGATGTCGAAGGCGGTGCCATGGTCGACGCTGGTGCGCACCACCGGCAGTCCCAAGGTGGTGTTGATGGCCGAGTCGAAGGCCAGGGCCTTGAGCGGAATGTGGCCTTGGTCGTGGTACATGCAGATGTAGGCGTCGGTCCGCCGGCGCCGCGGGGCCAGGAACGCGGTGTCCGGCGGGAGCGGCCCTTCGATGGCGCACCCCTGACGGCGGACCTCCTCGATGGCCGGCAGGATAAACCGCTCCTCCTCGCCCGCGCCGAAGAGCCCGTGCTCGCCGGCGTGGGGGTTGAGTCCGCACACCGCCAGCTGCGGCTCCCGGCCGCGCAGGCGGCGCATGGCGGCCCGGGTCAATTCGAGGACATCGCGGATCCGCGGCACGCTGAGGAGGCCGGGCACCTCGCGGTAGCCCACGTGGACGGTGACGAAGCTGCAGGTCAGCTCGTCCGAGGTGAGCATCATGCACGCGCGCTCGGCGTGCAGGCGTTCGGCGAAGATTTCCGTATGCCCCGGATAGCGGTGGCCGGCCGCATGCAGGGCCTCCTTGTTGAGCGGGGCGGTCGCGACCGCGTCCACCTCATGGGCGAGCGCGGCGGCGATGCTGGCGGCGACGTACCGGAACGCGGCCTCGCCGCAGCGGGGGCTAACCTGGCCCGGGATCACGTCCTCTGGGCCCAGGCCCGGCAGGTCGAGCACGAGCGGCCCGGCCGCGGCCGCCGCCCGGGCGGGCCATTCGTCCAGGCTCAGGATTGGGACGGAAAAAGGCAGCGTGAGCTTCTTGGCGACGCGGCGCAGCACGCCGGCGTCGCCGAAAACGATCGGCGTGCAAAGGCGCGCCGTGTCCGCCCGGGCGAGGAGGCGCAGGCAGATCTCCGGCCCGATGCCGGCGGGATCCCCCATGGTGATGGCGATGCGCGGCAAGCTCATCGGCGGAGCGCGAGCCGGCCGGCCCACCAGGCCGTGACGAGCGGCGTCGCAAAGGCGGTGACAACGATGCTGGCCGACACGAGCACGGTGGCCGGAGCCGCCGCCGGGGCGTAGGCTGGATTGGCGGCCGCGATCAGCATCGGCACCGCCGCGGCATTGCCCGCGGTTGACGAAGCGGCGAGTCCGGCGACGCCGTTGCCGCCGCCCAGGCGGTCGACCAGGAACAGGATGAGGCCGCTGAAGGCGGTCACTCCCAGGCCCAAAACGAGGCCCAGGGCGCCGGCATGCCAAACGCTGCTGAGGTCGAGAGTGGCGCCGAGCGCGAAGGCGAAGAAGGGGATCAGCACCGGCACCCCGCCGCGCAGGAAGGCGCGCATCTCGGGATCGAGATTGCCGAGCGCCATGCCGAGGAGAAGCGGCAGCACGGCGCCGACCAGGACCGGCCAGGGAAAGGCGGCGAGCCCGACGCCGCCGAGAGTGACCATGGTGAGAAATGGACCGCTCTCCAGTGCCATCACCGAATAGGCCGCGGCATCGGTGGGCGTCCCGTATTGCGCCATCAGGGCCATGTAGAGACCGCCATTGGTGTCGTTGACGGCGGTGACGAGGGCGAGGGTCGAAAGGCCCGCCAAGGCCCCACCGGCGATCGGCGCCAAGCCCAAGAGTCGGCCGGCGCTCAAGGCTACGATCAGCCCGCAGCCGAGCTTCGCCGCGAGGAGCAGGCCGCCTTTGCGCAGGATGGCCGGGGCGGCCTTGAATTCGATGGTGGCGCCCAGGCAGACAAAGAACACGGCGAGGATCGGCAGGGCGCCCGTGAAGATGGCGCCGGTGAAGGAGCCGAAGAACTTTGGCAGGCCGGGGACCAGGTTGGCGATCAACGCTCCGAGCAGCAGGGGTCCGATCATCATTCCGCCGGGAATGCGCTCGAGGCTGCGTTTGAGGGGAAGGGACATTCGGGAGGGCGTGCCGGGGGGGGCCGATCCAGCCACCCCATGGCATAGCCAATTGCGGCAATGTAAATGCGTTTCGATGCCGATCGTCGGCGATTCGCCCGCAATCTGAAATCGACATCAGAGGACGCGAACGGAATGCTGCCGAAGCCATGGCAACCCCCTCCGATCGCCCGGGCTTGCGCAGTCTGAGGCTAGCCGCCAGTGCAGTGATTCTCTTTGCTGGAGCCTGGGCGCAGGGCGCCCAAGGCATCTTCAATGTGGCGGACTACGGAGCATCGGCCGACGGCTCGCATCCGGCTACCGAGGGGATCCGGGCCGCCATCCAGGCGGCCAAGGCGGCGGGCGGCGGCACAGTGGTCATTCCGCCGGGCAAGTACACTTGCGGGCCGATCGAGCTGGCCAGCAATCTCGTCCTGCAGATCGATGCCGGGGCGGTGCTGCAATTTCCGGCGGCGAGGCTGCCCTACGCCTGGGGCCGGGTTCAGGGTATCGAGTGCCTGGCTCCGATTCCGCTGATTGGCGGGACCGGTTTGGAGAACGTGACCATCACCGGCCGCGGCACGATCACGACGAACAACGCGGACTGGACGCGCCTGATGGGCGGCCCGCAGCCCAAGACGACGGCGAGCGCGGGCACGGCGTTCGGGCCGGCCTGGAACCGGCTCCTGGCTCTGCTCCAGCAGAAGACGCCGCAGCCGGAGAGCGTGTATTTGGAGGCGGCGCCGCTGCTGCGTCCGCCCTTCATTCGGATGAAGGACTGCCACAACGTCCTGATCGAGGGCATCCGCATGGTCGGCGCGCCGTTCTGGTCGATCCATTTGCTGTATTCGGACAATCTGGTGGTGCGGGGGGTCTCCCTGGAAACCTTTCCCGGGGCCTTCACGGGTGGAATCTACATCGATTCGAGCCGGGACGTGCGGATTTCCGATTGCTACCTGGACAACGGGGACGACGCGATCACGCTCAAGGCCGGCAAGGACGCCGACGGCCTGCGGGTCAATCGGCCGACCGAAAACGTCGCCATCACCAACTGCGTGATCCACCGCGGCTCCGGGGGAATCGTGATCGGCAGCGAAACCTCCGGCGGGGTCCGCAATGTGGTCGTGACCGGAATCGTCTGCCAGGGCACCCAGGCGGGGATCAACATCAAGAGCGAGCGGGGCCGGGGCGGGGTGGTGGAAAATGTGCGGATGGACAACCTTGTCTTCGAGGACGTGGGGCGGGCGATCAGCGTGGCGCAGTTTTACTCGATGCAGGGGGAGACCCCGCCGCCGCCCGAGCCGGTTTCGCGCCGGACGCCGGTCTTTCGCGACATCTCGATCAGCCGGGTGACGATCCGGGGGGCGCACGGCAGCTTCAGTTACGGCTGGAATCCGGTCAGCATCAGCGGCAACAAGCCCGGGCCCCCGGTCACCATCTCGATCGCCGGGCTGCCGGAGATGCCGATCGAGGGTCTGCGCCTGAGCGACATCGTGGCCACCGGGGTGGGCGCCCTGCGGGCCACCGATACGGCCGGCTTGGAATTGCGGGACGTGCAGGTCACCGCGGCGAGCGGGCCGGCTTTCCTGATCAAGGATTCGCGGGGGCTGCGCCTGAGCGGACTGTCGACCCGGGTCGCCGCCGCGGGCGTTCCGACCGTCCGGCTCGACCGATGTCCCGAAGCCAGCCTCGAGGGCGGCGTCGGCGCCGGGGTGGGCTGGGGGTTCGTTTCGGCCGGTCCGGGGGAGACAAGCGGGATCCGACTTGAGCCTGCGCGGGTCCAGATCCGGGAGGAAGCGGCCGACTACTGGCAGGAGCCCTCGGGGGGACCGCGAGGCTGAAGACGGGTTGCGTGGGGGCTCGGAGCCGTTCTTAATGGAAGAACCATGTTCACAGGACTCGTTGCCGAAACCGGCCAAGTGGTTGCCTTTGCCCAAGGGCCCGAGTCCTGGCGGCTGGAGGTTTCGGCCGATCAGGTGCTGGCCGGCCTCACGGCCGGCGACAGCGTCGCGGTCAACGGCTGCTGCCTGACGGCGGTCCGCCCGGCTCCGGGACGGCTGGGCTTCGATGTCCTGGAGGAGACCCGCCGGCTGACGAACTTCTCCCAGCTGGGGCCCGGCTCCCCGGTGAATCTTGAGCCCAGCCTGCGCTTCGACGGGAAGGTGGGGGGGCACTTTGTGACGGGCCATATCGACGGCCTGGGCCGGATCCAGGTCCTCGAGACCAGGGGCCAGGACATTTACCTGAAAATCCTGGCGCCCGCGGGCAGCGGCCGTTATCTGATCCGCAAGGGAAGCATCGCCGTGGATGGCATCTCGCTCACCGTGGCCGAGGTGGACGGCGATTCTTTCGCCGTTTGGATCATTCCGCACACCCTGGCCGTGACCAACCTGCGTGAACGCAAAGTGGGGCAAGCGGTCAATTTGGAATTCGACTTGCTTGCCAAGGTGGTGGAAAAATTGCTGCCTTCGCGTTCCGGTTGATCCTTAGCTACATGCAATACGCCCTCACCGCCTTGACCGACGAGCTCCGCCGCCTGAAAGGAATTGGCGTGAAATCCGTCGCCGTTTCGGAGGAGGGGCTGGCTGCCCTGCGGAGCGCGGTGGCAGCGCGCCGGCCGGCGCCGGGCGCGGCCGGAATGGAGCCGGGGCCCCTGGCTGCGGTTGTCGTTGCGCCTGCGGCGCCTCCGGCGCTCCGGCGCGCCGCCGCGCCGAAGGCGCCGGCCGCGCCGCTGCTGCCGCCGCCGCCGACCGTTACGCCGGTGGCCGGCGACAAGGCCACCCGTTGGGCGGCACTGAAAGCGCAGGTCCTCGGCGACCCCGTCTGCCGGGCCCATGCGCGGCCCGGCAAGCAGGTGGTCTTCGGCGTGGGCGACTTGGACGCCAAGATCCTATTTGTCGGCGAGGCGCCGGGCGCCGAGGAGGAGATCCAGGGCGAGCCGTTCGTGGGGCCGGCCGGACAATTGCTGACCCGGATGATCGTCGCCACCGGCCTGCAGCGCTCGCAGGTCTACATCGGCAACATCATGAACTGGCGGCCGGAGATGCCGGTGGGGCCGGACGGCGTGCAATTCGGCAACCGGCCGCCCACGCCCGAGGAACTGGCCTACTGCCTGCCCTACCTGCGGGCCCAGATCGAGATCGTGGCCCCGGACTTTTTGGTCGCCCTGGGCTCGACGGCCGCGCAGGGCCTGCTCGGAGCGGGCAGCTTCAAGGCCCTGGGCGAGATCCGCGGCCAGTGGAAGGAGTTCGCCGGCAAGCCGCTGATGATCACCTACCACCCGAGCTACATCCTGCGCAATCCCACCAACCGCTCCAAGCGGCTGATCTGGGAGGACTTCCTGAAGGTCATGGCCCGGGCCGGCCTGCCCATCTCCGATAGGCAGCAAGCCTACTTTCTCGACAAATGACCGTGCGAACGCTCCCGCTTGCCCTCCTTTGCCTGGCCGCCGCCGCGCCCCTGCGCGCCGATCCGCCGTTCACCTTCGAACTGCTGCGCGCGCGGGCCCTGCACCTGGCCGTCCAGCCCTACCAGCCGCGGCCAAGCCCGGTCCCCACCTGGCTGCGGGACCTCACCTACGACCAGTACCGCGACATCCGCTTCCGCCCGCCGCAGTCCTGGTGGAACCACGACCCGATCCCCTTCAAGCTGCAGTTCTTCCATCCCGGCTACATCTTCGACCGCACCGTCCAGATTCACGAGATCGACGAGGGCCAGGTGCGGCTGATCCCCTTTTCCGAGAATTTCTTCGACTATGGGCACAACCATGTGGGGCCGCTGCCGGCCTCGATGGGGTACGCCGGATTCCGGATCCATAACTTCCTGAACCAGCCGGGCGACGAGCTGGGGGTCTTCCAGGGGGCGAGCTATTTTCGCTTCCTGTGCAAGCGGGCGGTCTACGGCCTTTCGGCGCGCGGCCTATCCCTCAACACGGGCGAACCCGGCGGCGAGGAGTTTCCCAATTTCGAGGAATTCTGGGTGGAGCGGCCCGCCGGGGCGCAGGCCACCTCGCTCACCGTCTACGCCCTGATGGACAGCCCGAGCGTCACGGGCGCCTACCGCTTCGTCATCGACCCGGGCGCCGACACGGTGATGCACGTGAAGGCCGTGATCTACGGCCGGCTGAATCCGGGGGTGGTGGGCGTGGCCCCGCTCACCAGCATGTACTGGCACGGCAAGACGAGCAATTTCGAGACCGACGATGTGCGCCCCGAGGTGCACGATTCCGACGGCCTCATGCTGGAGACCGGCAGCGGCGAATGGCTCTGGCGGCCGCTCACCAACCCGCCGGTCATGCGGACCACGGCCTTCAGCGACACCAACCCGCGGGGCTTCGGCCTGATCCAGCGGGAGCGCCGGTACGAGGCCTACGAGGACATCGAGGCGTCCTCGCAGCTGCGCCCGAGCGCCTGGGTGCAGCCGGTGGGCCCCTGGGGCCGCGGCAGCGTGCGCCTGGTCGAATTGCACTCGCCCGACGAGACCAACGACAACATCGTCGCCTTCTGGGTGCCGGCCAAACCCCTCACGCCCGGCAACCCCATCCAGGTCGAGTACGACCTGCACTGGTACATGGATCAGATCCGGCCGCCGTCGGGCTACACGATCTCCACCCGGCACGGACGCACCCGCACCTTCGAGACCAACCTGGAGCGCTTTGTCCTGGATTTCGACGGCCCGGACCTGCGCAAGCTCGGGCCCGACGCGGGCGTCGAGGCGATGGTCACGGTGGGCAGCGGGGCGAGCCTGGTGCAGTCCAACGCGCAGAAGGACCCCTACAGCGGGGCCTGGCGCGCGGCCTTCGCGCTGCGGCCGGACGCGAGCGACCAGCCGGTGGAGCTGCGCTGCTACCTGAAGCGCGGCTCCGAGGTCCTGACCGAGACCTGGAGCTACCTTTGGCAGCCCTGATGGCGCCCCGCCCGCGCTGATGAGCGACCAACCGAGCGCCGCCGAACTGCCGGCCAACTTCCGCCCGCGCACGGGCAGCGCGGAGGACTGGAACTCCGCCTACGTCCGGGTGGAGGACTACCTGCGGGCCCACCGGATCCACAACCGGCTCCACCAGCTGCGGCTGATCCAGCGGATCCTGGAGCGCGCGGCCGAGCGCCACGCGGCCAATCCCCGGCGGGACCCGACGATCCTCGCGGCGGAGGAGACCGAGGCGATGATGGACGCCTGGTTCGCGGACGTGCTCGACGAGCGCGGGCTGCCGCACGAGCGGATCGCGGTCGACGGCCGGGTGGCCCTGCTGCTCTCCGACGGCCCGCAAAAGTGGCCGACCGCCTTTCTCGCCGACCGCGAGGTCCCGCCGGAGTTTGTCCAGGCGATGCGCGCCAGCTCGCTGCGGGCCGGCCCGGACCTGGCGATCTCGAGCATGGTGCCGCGGCCGATCGACCTGGGGCCGATCTCCGGGGCGGCCGGCGAGACGCTCGCGCGCTTCGAGCGCTGGCCGATCCTGCGCACGCTGATCCTCTGGCTCCTGTTCGCCCTGGTCCTCGGGGCGATCTTCCATCTGACCCGCTGAGCCGATGCAGCTGTTCGTCAATCCCGAGATGAACCAGCGCCGGCTCAACCGGCGGCGCTTCCTGTTCTTCTCGGCGGTCTTTTTCTTCACCAGCTTCGCGACCTGGTTCATGGCCGATCTGCTGTGGCGCAACGGGATCACGCCCCTGGAAATCGTGCTGCTGCTGCTGTTCGTCGTGCTGATCGGCAACGTGGCGGTGGGCTTCTGCTCGGCGCTGGTGGGCTACTACGTGATCAACCGCGGTGGCGACAGCTGCCGGATCACGACCACCCTGCCGCCGGGGGCGGACCAGCCGCTCGCCTCGACGGTCGTGATCATCCCGGTCTTCAACGAGGACGTGAGCCGCGTCTTCGAGGGCCTGCGGGTCATCTTCCGGTCGGTGGAGAAGACCGGCAAATTGGAGCACTTCGACTTTTTCATCCTCAGCGACTCGAACCTGCCCAACCAGTGGATCGAGGAGGAGGTCGCCTGGGCCGAGCTGTGCAAGCAGGTCGAGGGCTTCGGCAACATCTTTTATCGCAAGCGGCGCCAGGCGATCAACAAGAAGGCCGGCAACGTGGCCGATTTCCTCCGGCGCTGGGGCCGGAACTACCGGTACATGGTCGTGCTCGACGCCGATTCGGTGATGACCGGTCCGGCGCTGGTGCGCCTGGTGGGACTGATGGAGAAGAACCCGCACGTGGGCATCATCCAGACCGCCCCGCGGCTGATCTTCGGGGAGAGCCTGTATGCCCGGATGCTCACCTTCGCCAACCGGCTGTACAGCCCGCTGTTCCTGGCCGGGATCAACTACTGGCAGCAGCAAGACGGCAATTATTGGGGCCACAACGCGATCATCCGGGTGCAGCCGTTCATGGAGCAGTGCGCCCTGCCGCCCCTGCCGGGCAGCGAGCCGCTCGGCGGCCGGATCCTCTCCCACGATTTCGTCGAGGCGGCGCTGATGCGCAAGGCCGGCTGGGCGGTCTGGCTCGCCCACGATGTGGAGGGCAGCTACGAGGAGAGCCCGCCCTCCCTGATCGACAGCGCCAAGCGCGACCGGCGCTGGTGCCAGGGCAACTTGCAGCACACCTGGCTCCTCACCGCCCGGGGCTTCTGGCCGGCCAACCGCTTCCACCTGCTGATGGGGATCATGTCCTACGTCTCCTCGGCCCTGTGGCTGCTCTTCCTGCTCCTGGGCCTGATCGAGGCCTTGGACGAGGCGGCGATGGACCGGATGGGCCTGTTCCGGCCGCCCGACACGACCTCGATCTTCGGGTACCACGTGGAGATCCCGGAAGCCCTGACGCTGTTCGTCTTCACGATGCTGATGCTCTTCCTGCCCAAGATCGTGAGCGTCGTGGTCATGCTGGGCCGGCCCGGGGAGGTGGAGCAGTTCGGCGGGCGCGGCCGGCTGGTCTGCAGCGCCCTCCTCGAGTGGATTGGCTCGGCCCTGATGGCCCCGATCAACATGATCTTCAACGCCAAGTTCGTCCTCTTCACGGCGCTGGGCCAGGGCGTCGCCTGGGTCACCCAGAAGCGCCAGGCCGAGGAGGACGGCACGGACTGGCGCGAGGCGATCCTGACCCACGGGCCGCAGACCACCTTCGGCCTGATCTGGGGCGTGTCGACCTATGTCCTGGCGCCGGGCTATTTCTGGTGGCTGAGCCCGGTCCTGGCGGGCCTCATCCTTTCCATCCCGATCTCGATTTTCTTCAGCAAGGCGAGCATGGGCCGGGCGGCCCGTGAACTCGGCCTGTTCCTGACTCCGGAGGAGTCCAACCCGCCGCCGGAGCTGGGGCAGCTGCAGCGCAACCTCGCCGCCTGCTACCGCCACCTGCCGCCCTTCGAGCTGCTGCGCAGCGAATACGGCCTGATGCAGGCCGTGCTCGACCCCTACATCAACGCCATGCACGTGGCGCTGCTGCGCCAGCGCCGGCCGGGCGAGGAGGCGCGCGGCTGGCTGCTGCAGCTGCGCCAGCGGCTGCTGCGGGAGGGCCCGGCCGCCCTCTCGAACAAGGAAAAGATGGCGCTGCTCCTCGACCCCGAGTCGATGATCTGGCTGCACCGCCAGCTGTGGACCTGCCCGGCGGGGGAATTGGCCGAATGGTGGCGCGTGGCGATGCGCCAATACAACGTCCTCACCGCCACCCCAACGACCGCCCTCTACCGCTGAAGGGCGGCGGGCGGCACGGGCGCCGCAGCTTCCAGGAGGCGGCCCAGCGCGGCCTTTGCGCGCTGGAACTCCGCCTTGAGGTCGGCCACTCCGCTTTCCAGGCCCGGCGCGTTTTCGCGGGACCTGGCCTCCAGGCGGTTGGCGGCGAACTGGAGGGCGAGGGCTCCCAGGTTGGAGGAGCTTCCCTTGATGCTGTGGGCGGCGCGGGTGAAGCGGTTGGCGTCGCCGGAGGCGAGGGAGGAATCGAGTTCCTCCAGGCGCAGCGGGGTGTCGGCAAGAAAGATGCCGACGATTTCCCGGAGGAAGGCGTCGCCATCGTCACCCCCCAAAGCGCGAAGATTGGCAATGGCCTCTGGATCGAGGATGGGCAATTCAGTCATAGCGGGACGTTCCGAGTAGATGCGCTTTTGCGCGCACAAAGCAATGCTCTGAATTAATATATCAAAAAATACGTATACGTTGATATTTCTCTTGCCAGCCCGGCCAAGACCCCGTGGATTTGCCGCGTTCGCCTAATTTATGGCCAAATCATTCGTCTTCTCATCCGAATCCGTGGGGGAGGGGCATCCCGACAAGGTTGCCGATCTCATTTCCGACAGCGTCCTCGACGCCTGCCTCGCCCAGGACAAATACAGCCGCGTCGCGTGCGAGACCCTGGTGAAGTCAAACCAGGTGGTCCTGGCCGGCGAGATCACCACTTCGGCCAAGCTCAATTACGAGCAGATCGTGCGGGCGGCCGTGCGGGACATCGGCTACGTCAACAAGGACGACGTCTTTCACGCCGATCAGATCTTCATCCACAATCTCCTCACCCGCCAGTCCCCCGACATCGCCCAGGGCGTCGACGCCCGCAAGGTCAAGGGCAAGAAGTCGGCCGAGCAGGGCGCGGGCGACCAGGGCCTGATGTTCGGCTACGCCTGCGATGAGACCCCGGAGCTGATGCCGACTCCGATCATGCTCGCGCACCGGCTCGGCCGGGCGCTGACCAAGGTGCGCAAGAGCGGCCGCGTGCCCTGGCTGCGGCCCGACGCCAAGTCCCAGGTGTCCATCCGCTACGAGAACGACCGGCCGGTCGAGGTCGTGAACGTTGTCATCTCGACCCAGCACACGGCCGACGTCTCGCACCGGACGATCGAGCGCTACCTGATCGATGAGGTCGTGCGCAAGGTGATCCCCTCCCGGCTGCTCACCAAGCGGACCGAGTTTCTCATCAACCCGACCGGCCGCTTCGTGGTCGGCGGACCCGAGGGCGATTCGGGGCTGACCGGCCGCAAGATCATCGTCGACACGTACGGCGGCTGGGGCCGCCACGGCGGCGGCGCCTTCTCCGGCAAGGATCCCTCCAAGGTCGACCGCTCGGCGGCGTACATGTGCCGCTGGGTCGCCAAGAACATCGTCGCCTCGGGCCTGGCCACGCTGGCCGAGCTGCAGGTGGCCTACGCGATCGGTCACCCCAAGCCGGTCAGCGTCTACGTCGACACCATGGGGACGGGCACCGTCTCCGACGAACGCATCGTGCGGGCGGTGAACAAGGTTTTCAGCTTCAAGCCCGCCGACATCGTGGTCCAACTCGGGCTGCTGCGGCCGATCTACCGCCAAACCACCAACTACGGCCACTTCGGCAAAAAGGGCCTGCCGTGGGAAAACACCAACCGCGCGGCCGCCTTGCGCGCCGCCGTCTAATCGCCTCCACCCATTCGTTCCGCCATGCCTACCGTCAAATCCGCCCCCGCCGCCCAGGACTTCCAGGTCAAAGACCTCTCCCTCGCCGACTGGGGCCGCAAGGAGATCGTCGTCGCCGAGCACGAAATGCCCGGGCTGCTCGCGATCCGCAAGAAATTCGGCCCGCAAAAGCCGCTTCAGGGCGTGCGGATCACCGGCTCGCTGCACATGACGATCCAGACCGCGGTCCTGATCGAGACGCTCACCGAATTGGGCGCGGACGTGCGCTGGGCCTCCTGCAACATCTTCTCCACCCAGGACCACGCCGCGGCCGCGATCGCCCGGAGCGGGGTGCCGGTCTTCGCCTGGAAGGGCGAGAGCCTCGAGGAGTACTGGGACTGCACCTGGAAGGCCGTGGCCTTCCCCGGCGGCAAGGGTCCGCAACTGGTGGTCGACGACGGCGGCGACGTCACGCTGCTGCTTCACAAGGGCTATGAGATGGAGGAGGGCAGCCCCTGGGTGAATTCTACCGAGGGCTCCCACGAGGAGCAGGTGGTCAAGAATCTCCTCAAGCGCATCCACGCCGAGAATCCCTTCGTCTTCCACGAATTGGTGAAGGACTGGCGCGGCGTCTCCGAGGAGACGACCACCGGCGTCCACCGCCTCTACCAGCTGCACGAGAAGGGCAAGCTGCTTGTGCCGGCGATCAACGTCAACGACTCGGTGACCAAGTCGAAGTTCGACAATCTCTACGGCTGCCGCGAGTCGCTCGCCGACGGCCTGAAGCGCGCCACCGACGTCATGATCGCCGGCAAGGTCGCGGTGGTCTGCGGCTACGGCGACGTCGGCAAGGGCTCGGCACATTCGCTGCGCGGGTTCGGCGCCCGGGTGATCGTGACCGAGATCGATCCGATCAACGCCCTGCAGGCCGCGATGGAGGGCTTCCAGGTGGCCCCGGTCGAGGACACGCTCGGGGTCGGCGACATCTACGTGACGACGACCGGCAACTGCGACGTGCTCACCCTGGAGCACATCGAACAGATGAAGGATCAGGCGATCGTCTGCAACATCGGGCACTTCGACAACGAGATCCAGGTGGACCGCCTGAACCAGGCCCCCGGGGTCAAGCGCACGAACATCAAGCCGCAGTACGACATGTACACCTTTCCCAGCGGCCGGAACATCTACCTGCTGGCCGAGGGCCGGCTGGTGAACCTGGGGTGCGCCACCGGCCATCCCTCGTTCGTCATGTCGAACAGCTTCACCAACCAGAGCCTGGCGCAGATCGACCTGTGGAAGAACCGCGACACCTACAAGGCGGGCGTCTACCGCCTGCCCAAGCACCTCGACGAGGAGGTCGCGCGCCTGCACCTGGAGAAGATCGGCGTCAAGTTGACCCGCCTCACGGCGAAGCAGGCGGCCTACCTCGGGATCTCCCCCGACGGCCCGTACAAGGCCGACCACTACCGCTATTGAGCGGCCGGCCGGCGCCTCAGTGCGCCGGCAGGTCGTAGACCTCGACCAGCGCGACGCCGGTCGTGCCGCCGACGCCGCCCACCTGGGCGGTGTAGGCGCCGGGCGGCAAGGTCAGGATCAGGGCCGAGTCGTTCGAATTGCTGGCGAGGCTGAAGGCCCCGACCTGCGCGAACGCGGCCTTGAGCGCGGCGGTCCCGCCCCAGACCGTGTTGGTGGCGCTCGCGGTCGTGGCCCCGGCCGCGAACACCGAGAGGGTCGGCAGCGCGAGGGCGCCGGCGACCCCGTAGGCGGAGCCGAGGGTCGGCCCGATGGCGCGGATCAGCACGGTTTCGGAAGTCGTCCCGGCAATCGTGAAGCCGGCCGTCAGCAGCTGCGAGCCGGCCCCGGTGTTGGCCCGGGCGGAGACGTTGGTGAGGTGGGCGGCGGGCGCGCCGGTGTCGGCGTCGTAGATCTCCGCCAGGGCGATGCCGGTGGCGCCGCTCAAGCTGCCGACCTGGGCGGAGTAGGCGCCGGCCGGGATCGGCAGGAGCAGGGCCGAGTCGGCGGAGTTGGCCGGCAGGGCGAAGGCCCCGGTCTGGCTGAAGGCCGCCGTGAGGGCGGCGGAGCCGCCGGGGGTGGTTCCCCAGCCGGTGTTGGCGGCCAGGGCGACACTGGTCGCATTGAAGAGGGTGAGCTGCGGATCGGGCAGGAAATTGGCGACCGCGTAGTTGGCGAGCGCCGGGCCGATGCCCCGCACCAGGATCTGCTTGGTGCCGCCGCTGGTCAAAAAGCCGGCGGTCAGGGCGTTGCTGCCGGCCCCGGCGCTGGCGCGGGCCGACAGGTTGACGAGGTGCGCGTTGGCCGTAACGGTGACGGTGCCGATGACGGCGGTCGTGCTGCCCAGGGAATTGGTGACGACGACGCTGTACACGCCCTCCTGGTTGGTGCCGATCGGCGAAAGGGTGTAGGTCGAGCCGGTCGCTCCGGCGATGGCGACGCCGCCGAACTGCCATTGGTACGAGAGATTCCCGCCGGTGGCTCCGGCGGCGCTCAGGGTCACGGCCGTGCCGGCGGTCACCGTCTGGGATTGGGATCCGGCGGGCACGACCGGAGCGGTGAGCACGGTCAGGTTCGCCGTGGCCGAGCTGACGCTGCCCAGGGGATTGGTGACCACCGCCACGTAGCTGGCCCCGTCGGAAGGCTGCACATTGGCGAGCACCAGGGTGCCGCTCGTGGCGCCGGCAAGGGGGAGGCCGTTTTTCTGCCACTGGTAGGTCGGGGCGGGGATGCCGCTGGCGGTGACGACGAAGTTCACGGTCGCTCCCGGGGTCACCGTCTGGCTGATCGGCTGGGTCGTGATCTGCGGGGCGGTGTAGGTCGGGTTCTGCACGGCCGCGGTCCGGATGGTGTCGTTCTCGGTGTCGGCGAGGTAGACGGTCCCATTGGCGTCGACCGCCAGGCCGAAGGGATCGTCGAGGCGGGCCGTGCTCCCCGAGGCGTCGACGCTGCCGGCATTGCCGGCCAGGCCCGCCAGCGTCACGACCGTGTCATCGGGGGTGATTTCCCGCAGCGTGCTGTTGTTCATGTCGGCGACAAACAGATTCCCGTGGGAGTCGACGGCGATGCCGGTCGGCAGGCTGAAGCGCGCGGCCGGGCCCGGCCCGCCGCCGCTGCCGGTGTTGTTCGCCAGGCCTGCCAGCGTGGTGACGACCCCGACCGGCGTGATCGCCCGGATGGTCGAGTTGCTCGTGTCGGCGACCCAGAGGTCGCCCGCGCTGTCGGCCGCGATGCCGAAGGGATAATTGAACCGGGCGGCCGCGCCGGTGCCATCATTGGTGTTGGGGTTGCCGGCCAGGCCTGCCAGGGTGGTGACGACGCCGATCGGCGTGATCTTGCGGATGATGCTGTTGCCGGTATCCGCGACGTAGACGTTGCCGGCTGCGTCCACCGCCACTCCACGCGGCGTCGCGAACCGGGCGGCCGCGCCGGTCCCGTTGCCGCTGCCCTCGTTGATCGGCGCGGGCGCGGCGACGGTCGGGGCGAGGCCGGCCAGGGTGGTCACCGAGCCCCCAGGGGTGATCTTGCGGACCGTGCTGTTGAAGGTGTCGGCGACGTAGAGATTGCCTCCCGGATCGACGGCGATCCCCGTGGGCCCGTCGAAGCGGGCGCCCGAACCCACGCCGTCCTGGGCGCCGGCGACCCCGGGCTGGCCGGCGAGCGTCGTCACCGCCCCGCCCGGAGTGATCTTGCGGATCGTGTCGTTCGAGGTGTCGGCGACGTAGAGATTGCCCGCCGCGTCGACGGCGACCCCTTGGGGTTCGGCAAAGGCCGCTCCGCCCCCGGTGCCATTGGCAGCCCCGGCGACCCCCGGCTGGCCCGCCAGCGTGGCCACGATGTAAGGGGTGTAGACCAAGAGGGTCGCGTTGTTGCTGGTCGCCGTCCCGGCGCTATTGGTCGCGGCCGCGGCATACAGGCCCGCGTTGGCGGGGGCGACGCTGGCGATCG
>Ga0302320_10003579_pt1 | contig 36011 bp, 29 predicted proteins | sample Bog_T0_3_FD_202130 | JGI IMG/M metagenome (GOLD analysis project Ga0302320, IMG submission 202130) | Peat permafrost microbial communities from Stordalen Mire near Abisko, Sweden - Bog_T0_3 | ecosystem: Environmental > Terrestrial > Soil > Wetlands > Peat | place: Sweden: Abisko, Stordalen Mire...
ATGTAGATGCCGTTGCGCTCGCCGAAGATGTATTCCTTCATCTTGGGGTTCCAGCGCTTGGTCTGATGCCCGAAGTGGACTCCCGCTTCGAGCAGCTCCTTCATTGTGATCGTGGCCATTGGCCTCCTTTGTAGATTGCATCCGGACTAACCTTCGTCTGGCCCGGATTGAACCCGCTGGTGCGGGAATTTAAAACCAGTGAACAGCGATCAGTGAACAGTGGTCAGTTTCGCCGGAATCGGGATACTGTCCACTGTTCACTGTCCACTGACAACTACCTCTTGCTGAACTGGAAGCGCGCGCGTGCGCCCTTCTGCCCGTACTTCTTGCGTTCCTTCATGCGCGAGTCGCGGGTCAGCAGGCCTTCGGCCTTGAGCGTTTTGCGCAACTCGGGGTTGAACTGGACCAGCGCGCGGGCAACGCCCAACTTGACGGCATCGGCCTGGGCGCAGACGCCACCGCTTTTGACGGTGGTGACGACGTCGAAGGTGGAGGCCAGCTCGACCAGGGCGAGGGTGCGCTTGGCGGCGACACGCTGCTGCTCGGTGACGAAGTACACGTCAAAGGCCTTGCCGTTTACTTTCCACTCGCCCGTACCGGGGCGGAGAAAGACGCGGGCGATTGCCGACTTGCGGCGCCCCGTACCGTAATACTGAACCAGATCTGCCATTCAAATCCTCTTAGCTGCTAGCTGCTAGCTTCTAGCTTCTAGCTGATTCGTACCTGAACTTGCTGTTCGTCCCACCCCTGCATGCTGGCCTAGCAAGAAAAGCTAGAAGCTAGAGGCTAGAAGCTAATAGCCGCTTTATGCGACTTGCAACGCCACCGGCATCTGCGCCTGGTGGGGATGCTTGTCGCCGCGATAGACCTTGAGCTTGGTGGCCATCTGGCGGCCCATCTTGCTCTTGGGCAGCATGCCCTTGATGGCCTGCTCCAGAATCAACTCGGGCTTGCGGTTGAGGAGGCGGACGAAGGACTCTTCGCGCAGGCCGCCGGGGAAACCGGTGTAGCGGCGATAGAGCTTGGTCTCGGCCTTGAGGCCGGTGAGGCGCACCTTCTCCGCGTTGATGACGATGACATGATCGCCCATGTCGATGTACGGCACATACCGGGGGTTCAGCTTGCCGCTGAGCACGCTGGCCGCCTTGGTGGCGAGCCGCCCCAGTGTCTGGCCGTCTGCATCCACTACATACCACTTGCGGTCAATATCCTTGCCGCTGGGAACAAAGGTAGACATCTTTCTCCTGCCCTCTAAAGAACTTGCCCAACACAACACGCGGCGCAAAGCGCCTTTGCCCATGCCAAAAAGCGCACGGGCCCGATTTCCACCCACTGCCAAACAAATCTGTTCGGGTGAGGACCGCGGGAGCTGACCCTTGAAAGGGCTTTGGCTTGGCTGGACACGTCAAAGTCCAACTGCCGGTGGCCTGCGCCGGTCGATCCCTTCAGGGGTCAACCAGCTGGGTCCGGGTGAGCACACACAGACCCCAGGCGCAACACCGCGCAAGGAGTTCAGAATACAAGATTCGGGGCGTAGAGTCAATGAAACGCAGGGCGGCGCGAATGCCGGTCGGCGGCGCGGCCGGGGAGGACGGCGGATGGCCCCCCTGCCGGCCGGGTGGGTTGCTTTGCGGTCAGATGCCTGCATTAACGGCATTTTCATGGATCGATCACCGAAGAGTGGGCACCTCCGGCGGTAGAATCGGGGCGCAGGCGGCAGGCGACCGCCGGGAGAGCCGGGAGCACGACCATGATCGAAGTGCAGATTCCTACGCCGCGGGGGCAGATGCCCGCGTATCTTGCCAGCCCTTTGAGCACGGAACCCGCGCCGGGGGTGGTGGTGCTGCATGACGTGTTTGGGATGAGCCAGGACCATCGGAACCAGGCGAAATGGCTGGCGGAGGCGGGATTTCTGGCGGTTTCGCCGGATCTCTACTACATGGGCGGGCGGCTGGTGTGCATTCGGGCGGTGATCCGGGACCTGATGGCGCGGACGGGGCCGGCCTTTGACGACGTGGAGGCGGCGCGGAGCTGGCTGCTGGGGCAGGAGAGCTGCAACGGCAAGGTGGGCGTGATCGGGTTCTGCATGGGCGGGGGGTTTGCCCTGCTGCTGGCCTCGGGGCATGGGTTCTCGGCGGCAAGCGTGAACTACGGCGGTCCGCTGCCCAAGGATGTGGACGATTTTCTCAAAAACGCGTGCCCGGTGGTGGGCAGCTATGGCGGGCAGGCCAAGTGGGAGCAGGGCGTGGCCGCCGAGTTGGAGCAGGCGCTGGAGCGGGCGCTGGTGGCGCACGATGTGAAGGAGTATCCGGAGGCGGGGCACTCGTTCATGAACAAGCACCGGGGATATGGTGTGCTGAAGGTGCTGCGGTTCAAGATGATCGGATTTAGCGAAGAAGCGACGATGGACGCGCGGCGGCGGATTGTGGCGTTTTTCAGGGAGCATCTGGGGAGTTAGGGGCTCTGAACGTACCTACAGCGGGCTCTGTGGTTTCCCACCCTTTCCGCAAAAAACACGGAAAGGATGGGGCACCCGGCCAGGCGGCGACGATGGATGCGCGGCGGCGGATTGTTGCGTTTTTCAGGGAGCATTTGGGGAGCTGAGCGTTCCTGGTATGGGCTCTGTGGTTTCCCACCCTTCCGCAAAAAGCGCGGAAGGATGGGGCACCCGGGCCACCTGCGGTGGGGCCAACTGCCTTCGGCGGGGAGCGCTAACAGCGGTGGTCTCGCACCCAGCGGCACCCCGCCCCATCCATCGTCACACAACACGGGAAAGCTGGAGTGGGCATAAAAAGTGGGCGGCAAGGGGAATGCCCCTGCCGCCGCCCGTCCCTGGGTTGTCTTGAAAATGAAGCAATCAAACTGTTACTGCAAAAACCTGAGCGATTACTGCAAGAGCTTGGTGACTTCCTGCTCGACGCTGTTGGCCTGGGCGAGGGCAGCGATGCCGGTCTGGGAGAGGATCTCGTATTTGGACATGTTGGAGGTGGCCGAGGCGTAGTCGGTGGCCTGGACGGCGTTCTGCGCCGAGACGACATCTTCCTGCTGGGTGCTCATGACCTGGCTGATGGCGTTGAGGGTGTTGATCTGCGCGCCGATGTATCCATCCTGGGCGGCGACGTAGCTGACGGCATCGTTGATGGCCGTTTCGGCGATCTGGGCATTGCTCTGGCTGGTCAGATTGGTATTGGCCAGGTTGGCGGATTTGTCGCCGCCGGCGGCGATTCCATAGTTGATGGTGGTGGTGACCGCGGTGTTGGCGTCGAGGGCTGCGGGGGTGACGCTGGTGGTGGTGTCCTCAAGAGTACTGAGCGCGATGACCACGTTGGAATTGGTGTTGGTGAGCTGGATGCCGGTATCGAGGGCGGTGCCATCGGCGGCGTCGCCGACGGCGCCGGCGGTGGTGAAGCTGGCGGTGACGCCGGGAATGTTGGCCGCATTGATCTCTGCGATGAGGTCGCTGACCTTAGTGGAGCTGGTGGTGAAGACGCTGGTGGTGCCGTTGGGCGCGGTGGTGGTAAAGGTGAGTGCACCGCTGATGGCGTCGCCGGGGTCGGCGGCATTGGCCAGGGTAACGGGGGGGCCGGCGTTGTCAGCGGAGAGATCGACAAACTGGCCGACGTCGCTCTGCACGACGCCACCGCCGGCGTCGCCCACGCTGGCAGAGCTGAGGGTGGCGAAGAAGAGGCTGTCCACGGAGGAGCCGACGCCGGAGGAATCTCCGGTGAAGATGGCCACGCCGTTCTGGTTGCCGGTAAAGACCTGCTCCTGGTTATAGGTAGTGGTGGAACCGATATTGTTGATTTCCGCCAGGATGGACTGGTACTCCTGGTTGGCCGCCTGCTCCTGGGTGGAGTTGAGGGTACCGTTGGCGGCCTCAGTGGCCAGGGTGACGGCTCGATCGAGCAGGTTGGTGACCTGGGAGAGCGCGCCATCGGCCACATTGAGCAGGCCCACGCCTTCCGTGGCGTTGGTGGTGGACTGGTTGAGGGCCGTGGAGTTGGCCTGGAGGCCATTGATCAGCGAGAGCCCGGCGGCGTCGTCCGCTCCGGAGTTGATCTTTGAACCCGACGACAACTGCTGCAAGACGGTTTGCAGGCTGCTGTTCGTGTGGTCGAGGTTGTTCTCCGCATAGATTGCCGACAGATTATTCAAAACACCGAGGGCCATGGGACACAGCTCCTTCTTGAATACCTAGCCTGGCGTCATTGCCTGAGGGGCCATTTCCGCTTCCATCAGGGTTTCCAGCCGCAGCCGGGTGGACGCCATTGCGTATGCCCCTGTTATCGGTCGAGGGAAAAATAACTTTAGTCACAAATCGAATGACCGCGTTTGGCCGGAGTGGGACAGTCCGGCAGGGACTGTTGCGGGCTGGGGCAGGGAGTGTCTCGATACGCGTCAGCGGCTGTTTTGAAGCGCGGCACGGAATTGTTCCGTTGCGCGACAGCGGTTCGGCGGCGAAGGCCCCGGGCGCACCGGTCAAAGGGCGCAAAAAACGGCGGCAAGAGGGTCGCCCCTTGCCGCCACCGGTATTTACAGCAACCGTATTTGCTCTCTGCCTGAAGGTCTGCGAGGTAAAGTTCCGCTACTGGTCAGCGCCGACCGAGGGAGCGCTGGGCTGGTCGGGCGGCGGGGGCTGGTCGAGATTGCTCTGGGGGCTGCCCTGGGGGCCGGCCCCGGGAGGCGGAGGAAGCGGAGGCAGTATATCGCGGTGATCGTCGCGCTGCCTCTGACCGCGTTCTTGCCAAGGATCGCGGTCTTCGTGGCGCATTCCGCGCTCGGCCTGGAGCAACTTCCACTGCTCGGGAGTGAGCTTGGCGCGGATGGCGAGCAGGAAGCGGGCATTGGCTTTTTCAAGCTCGGCGCGGGCCTGCGCGATTTTATCAATCTGGGCGAGGATCTTTGCCTCATTGGGCTGGTCGTCGCGCATCAGCGGCTCCATGGCAAGCTCGGCTTTTTCGACACTGGCGCGCATGTCAATGAGCGACGCGCGATGGTCGAAGAGGATGGCGTCCATCTGTTTGCGCTGGTCGTCGGCGAGCTTGAGCTTCTCGACCATTTCGGGATTGTTCCACCAGTGGCCCTGCTTGCCCTGGGGTCCAAGCGCTCTCTCAAAGGGGGGGTGGTGGTCACCAAAACCGGGGCGGTCACCGGGCGCCTGCGCACCGGCCACCGCGACGGCGGTAGAAAGTGCTGCAATCGCTGCTGCGAGGGTTACAAACCTAAGTGACTTCATCGTGTTTCCTCCACTGCTTTGTAGTTAGGAATGGACTCCGGCATGGCCGGAGCACGTTCTGGATTAACGGGTTTCATCGTCAGACATCAGTCTTGCCAGCGGCTCCATGGCGCTGGGGGTCTGGCGAGCAATATCGCTGTCGACTTTGGCGAGCAGGTCTTCTTCCTCGCGGGCCTGCTGGCTGGCGCGGTCGGCGGCAAGCTGGCGCTGGTGCTGGGCCTCGCGCGCCTGGGCGATTCCGACTTCTTTCCGGTGGTGCCGGTAGACGCCGCTGGAGACGCTGCCGGCCAGCAGCACGCAGCCGAGGGCGCATCCGGCCACAAGCCGCCAGACTCTGCCGCGGCGCGGCGCGCGGGCGAGCGGCATCCTTGCGCGGGCGTAAGCAGCATCGCTGAAGGCGTGGAAGCTGAGGCGGAAATCGGCCAGCGCGGATTTCAGTTCCGGATCAAGGGCCTCGGCGTCATCCTGTCGGGAAGCATCCTGACGGGAAGCGGGTTCATGGTTGAAGCTCATCGTTTTCCTCCCAATTCCGCGCGCACTTTGGCAAGAGCCCGCGAAAGGTGCGCTTTGACCGTGCCCTCGTTGAGGCCGGTGGCGCGTGCAATCTCACTCAATTCCTGTTCTTCGACAAAGCGCAGCAGGAAGACCGTCCTCTGGCGCTCGCTCAGGCCCTCGACGGCCTTCCAGACCTGGGCGACGCGCTCCTGCGCCAGGACTTTCTGTTCGGCGGAGCTTTCACCGCTGGGCAGCCACTCGCCGGCTTCGTCCAGGTCGACGGAGTTGGTGCGCGTGTGACGCCAGAACTGCATGCGGCGGTTGCGCCAGTGGTCTTTTTGCAGGTTGATGGCGATGCGCATCAACCAAGTCATGGCGGTGGACTCGCCGCGAAAGCTTGCCCAATTGCGATGGGCCTTGAGGAAACATTCCTGGGTGAGCGTCTCGGCCAGGTCGAGGTCGCGCGTGGAGGCGAGCAGAAAGCGGAAGATCTGCGGCCGGTGCGCGGCGACGACTGCCGAGAACTCCAGTGCGGCCGCGTCTTCAGCGGTTGATCTGGTCATCGGTTCCAATGTGGTGATGGCTGCCATCACTCAGGTAGACGCGGGCAGCGAGAGCAAGTTTACAGGGCGGGGGAAGATTGCGGAATTGGGAAGAGCAGGGCAGAGCGGTCACACCGAGGCTCACGCGACACGCCCGGCAAGAGCCAACGCGCGATGCGCGCTTGCAGTTGCCGGGCGGGGGCGGGCTTTGCGTGGGATCGCTCGAGGACCCCGACGCGGTGTTACTGGAGGATCGCGATGCCCGTGTTGTAGTTGGCATTGGGCTTGTACGGCTGGCTGATCAGGACCACGCCGGCGACATTGGAACCGTTCAGTTGACCGAGACTGATATCGATGAGTTCGCTGCTCTTGCCTCCGGCCAAGGTCATCGTGCCTGTCCCGCTGGAGGTGACGGTGTAGTTCCCCGTGGTGGCCAATGTGGTGGGCGGGTCGAAGACCGCCGATCCGGAATTGGTGACGATGGGGTTTTTTGAACTGCTGCCGCAGGAGATGGAAACGGTGGCGTTGCTGGCGGTCGGATTGAAAACACCGTATTGCGTGGCGCTGATAGTGAAGGAGCCTGCGCCGCTGGCGTTGATAGTGCCTGTGGTGAGCTTTGTGGAGGCTTGCTGGCCGCCGAGCCACATCGAATAGTTGTTTTTGAAGCAGGTAATGGAGACGTTCTTGCCCCAGTAGACCTCGCTCACCTGTGTGAGCTGGAAGAAGTAAATACCTTTCAAGCTGGCGTTTGTGGTGGTCGCGGCATGGGCTGCGCAGGACGCAAGCAGCAGCAAGGAAACGGCTACGGCGAAACGCTTCATGAACTCTCCCTTGGCAGGGGCGCCTGAATTTTGCCTGACACTCTGCATTGCCCCTGGGTAGCGTGAGTATATCCCGGGACGCACAAGACTGGTCAGGTTGGATTTTCCAGGTTCCGGAGGCCGACAAGGCGGGACGGCGCGGCAGCAGGCGCCCGGGGACGCGCCAGGACCGGGCCTCGAGGGGAGATGGCGGCGGAGCTGCGGTTTATGGCAGCCTTTCGCGGAAGCTCTTACTGCGGCGGGGCCGCGGCAGCCGGAGCAGGCGTTGGGGCGGCGTGGATTGGGGCAACCTGCACCGGCTCATTTTTGCCGTGCTCGGGGTCATACTGGTGGCGGTCCATCCATTCCTTGAATTTGGCCGCCGGCTCTTCGTCGAGGCCGCCATTGTGGCGGAAGTAGGCGGCGTCTTTCATATCGACCTTGAGTTCGCAGGCGTCGGTCGCCCCAGGCTTGCCGAAGACGGGGAGCAGAATCTCCAGGACTCTGTCCTGCTTTTTCCAGCGCGCCATGTAGGTTTCAAAGCCGGCGGAGACCCTGAGCCGCTCGTAGCAGAGATAGCTGAAGTCGAATCCGCGCGGCTGGCCGTTCTCGTAGAGATTGGCGCGGCCCTCGCCGTCGACGCGCTCCAGGGTGCGCTGCTCGTAGTAATGCGAGTGGGAGTTGAATTGAAAGACGTGGACACGCAGCGGGTACTGAGCGGGGTCGTGGCCGCCAGCCAGGACTGCCGTGGAAAAGGCAAGGGCGACCGCCAGACCGCTCAAGCTGCCAAGAACCAGACGCATGAGATTCGCTCCGTCGAAGACTGGAAAACAAATTTTCCCCATCCTACTTCCATGCGGGCCAATCCGCAACGCACCGGGAAGATTTTCAAGCTGCAGGTGAGCGTGGCCACGGGCGTGGTGGCCGGCGGGGCCAATCCGCAACGCACCGGGAAGATTTTCAAGCTGGGCGAGGGGATCTGCCGCCGGGGGCATCGAAGCGGAACCGGGACGGCGCGCGCGGCGCGGGATGAGCCCCGAAAGAACGGGGTCTGTGCGCGTGGTGGGCCGGGCCCTTGGGCCGGCGGCGAGCGGGCCCGGCCGCTGGACTGCCGCCTGGAACCGGCGATTGAAAACAGATTTCGGCCGCGATTTTTGGGTATTGACTATCTACTGATTTCAGTAGGCTTATACTCTTCAGTGTAGGGTGCCTATGATTTCCTGCATTTTCTCGGGCAACTGTGCCGCCAAAGGTTGACGTTTTGTGGAACGAACCGTCTCTATCTTGCGTATTGTCAATCGATTGCCGATGGAAAACTTTGGTGTGGATCACCATTCCCGCGCATGGCAATGGACGTGCAGGATTGAGAAAGGGTGAAAGAAAGCACTCCCCCGATGGAGACAAGCCTCTTCAACCGTCTGCAGGCGACATTGCTGGCCGTGGTCACGGCCGGCCTGTTCGTGCTGGCGGTGTTGAATTTTCGCCAGGAGCGCCAGTTCCAGCAGCCCGACGACGGGGTTTGGTGGAGCGAGGCGGCCAATGGGGGCGGGCTGGTTGCCGACAAGGTTCTGCCGGAGAGCCCAGGGCAACGGGCGGGTATCCAGGCGCACGACTTGCTGACCGATGTGAACGATACGCCCATCGAGCGGCTTGCCGACCAGGTGCGGGAGCTGTACCGGACCGGCATCTACGGCAAGGCGAACTACCAGATCACGCGCGACGGAATTCCGCTGGACACGCCGGTGGTGGTGATTCCGGAGCCGTCGGACCGGAGCCTGGCGCTGGGATTGCGGATCATCGGGCTGATTTATCTGGCCATCGGGATCTATGTGCTGTTCCGGCGCTGGACGGCGCCGCGGGCCACGCATTTTTATCTTTTCTGCCTGGTGAGTTTTGCGCTATACGCGCTGAAATACACCGGTGAGCTGGATGCGCTGGACTGGACGGTTTTCTGGTCGAATGTGCTGGCCGGATCGCTGCAGCCGGCGCTGTTTTTGCATTTTGCGCTCAGTTTCCCCGAGGAACGGCTGGCCAGGGTGCGCCGGCGCTGGCTGCTGCCGCTGATCTACGCGCCCGGCGCGGGACTGATGGCTTTGTGGCTCTGGGCGCTGACCCACTGGCAGGCGACTGGCCTGCTGAAACACCGGATGGAACAGACCGGGACGGCCTACGACGCCATCTTTTACGTGATGGCCGCGCTGCTGTTTCAGCGCAGCTATAGCCGGGCCAACACGCCGCTGCTGCGCCAGCAATTGAAGTGGCTCAACCGCGGAACCCTGCTGGCGGTGCTGCCGTTTACGCTGTTCTACGCGATTCCCTACCTGTTTGACCTGAGCATGCCCAGCCTGCTGACCAAACTGGCGGGGCTGTCGCTGGTGTTTTTGCCGCTGACCTTCAGTTGGGCGATTGTGCGCTACCGGCTGATGGATACCGACCTGATCTTCAAGCGGAGCGTGGCCTACACGCTGGCCACGGTCCTGATCCTGGGCGGCTACTTCGGCATCATCGCGCTGTTCGCCTTGCTGGTGCACAACGGCATGCCGCAGGCGGTGCGGGAGTGGGGCCTGGTGCTGACCATTCTGGGCACTGCGGCCGCTTTCGACCCGCTGAAACGCAGGATTCAGGGCTGGGTGGACCGCGTCTTCGACCGGCATCGCTACGACTACCGCAAGGCGCTGGTGGATTTCGGACGGGGACTGAGTTCGGAGACCGACCTGGAAGCTTTGCTGGCGTCGATTGTGGAGCGGCTGCCGCGGACGCTGCTGGTGGCGCGCGTTGCGGTGTTTCTGGCCGATGAGACGGGGCGGCTGCGGCTGAGCGCGGCGCACGGGCTGCCGGTGGAGGTGGGCACGGCACAGAGCCGGCTGGGGCCGGACTCGCTGAAGTTGGGGTTCCTGGACTTCGACACGGCGCAAGACCACACGCACATCTTTTTTGAGAACGCGCAGGCGGCGCTGCATCTGCCGCCGGAGCAGCAAAGGACCGCCGCGTTGCTCGATCTGAACTATTACCTACCCTGCCGCGTGGCCGGGGGCCAGACGCACGAGGCAGCAGGGACCAGCCGCACCATCGCGGTGATCGGCCTGGGCCGCACCATCGGCGGCGATTTTCTTTCGAGCGAGGATGTGGAGCTGCTGGAGTCGCTGGCCAGCTACATCGGCATCGCCTTGCAGAATGCCAGCCTTTACCGGCGGCTGGAGACCAAGATCAGCGAGTTCGAGCGGCTGAAGGAGTTCAACGAAAACATCGTCGAGAGCATCAACGTGGGCATCCTGGCGGTGGATCTGGAGGACCGGATCGAAAGCTGGAATGCGCAGATGGAGGCGATGTATGCGCTGAGCCGTGCCGAGGCCCTGGGCCAGGAACTTCGTTCCGTTTTTCCTTTGGAGTTCATTGAGGCTCTGGAAGGGTTCCGCAACGAGCAGGGCGTGCATCACCTGTACAAGTTCCGCCTGACCACGCGGGCCGGCGAGCAGCGCATGGCGAACATCGCCATTGCGCCTCTGCTGTCGCGCAATTTTGTTTCCGTGGGCCGCATCGTCCTGGTGGACGACATTACCGAGCGGGTCTCGCTGGAGACGCAACTGGCGCAGGCGGACAAGCTGAGTTCGATCGGTCTTTTAGCCGCGGGCGTGGCGCACGAGATCAACACGCCGCTGGCGGTGATCTCAAGCTATGCGCAGATGCTGAGCAAGCAACTGAAGGGCGATGAGCGGCTGGGGCCGGTGCTGGAGAAGATCACGCAGCAGAGTTTTCGCGCCGCCGAGATTGCCAACGGCCTCTTGAACTTCAGCCGCACCTCGACCACCGAGTTCCGCGACACGAATTTGAACCAGGTGATTCGCGATACGCTGGGGCTGCTGGAGCACCAGTTCAAGACGGCAAAGATCGTGTTGGACCTGGACCTGACCGAGGAACTGCCGGCGATCCACGGCAACCCCGGCAAGCTGCAGCAGGTGTTTCTCAACCTGCTTTTGAATGCCAAGGAAGCCATGCCCGAGGGTGGCCATCTGCGCGTGGCTACTGGAGCCAACGGGCACAGCAACTATGTGGCCGCGCTGGTGGCGGACTCCGGTTCGGGCATTGAGCCGGAGCATATGAAGCGCATCTACGATCCTTTCTTTACCACCAAGACCACGCCCAAAGCAGGAGACCGACGCGGGACGGGACTTGGGCTTTCTGTTTCCTACGGAATTATCCAGGAACACGCGGGCAAGATTCACGTGGAGAGCGCGGTGGGCGCCGGCACGACCTTTCATCTTGAATTCCCACTCTTAAGGAACTCAGTACATGCCTGAAGTTGAATCGTCTTTGACTCTTCCTGTCACCGCGACAACCGCAAGCGGCAACACCGCAGGCGCCAGGATTCTTGTGATCGACGATGAGGCGGGCATCCGCGAATCGCTCGAGGTGCTGCTTTCGTTCGAAGGATATTCGGTGGGAATGGCGGTTGACGGGGAAGAGGGATTGCGGAGGCTGGACCAGGAGACCTTCGACCTGGTGCTGCTGGACTTGGCGCTGCCGGGCCAGAGCGGCCTGGAGCTGTTGCCGCAGATCAAGGAGCGCCAGCCCGATTTGCCGGTAATCATGATTACCGCGTACGGCACGGTGGAGAACGTGGTGGACGCGGTGCGCGCGGGCGCGGAGAACTTTGTCCAGAAGCCGTGGGACAACGAAAAGCTGCTGGCCGACATTCGCTCCGCGGTTGCGCGGCACAAGGCCGAAGAAGAGAACCTGCAGCTCAAGCGGACGCTGAAGCAGCGGTACAACTTCTCCAACATCGTGGGCAAGAGCGAGATCATGCTCAAAGTTTTCGATCTCGTCGCGCAGGTTGCGCCCAGCCGGTCCACGGTGCTGATCCAGGGCGAGAGCGGGACGGGCAAGGAGCTGATCGCCAAGGCCATTCACGCCAACTCGCCACGCAAAGATAAACCGTTTGTGCCCATCAATACCGGGGCCATGCCCAGCGAACTGCTGGAGTCGACGCTATTCGGGCACGTGAAGGGCGCATTCACCTCGGCGATCGCTTCGAAGAAGGGGCTGTTTGAAGTGGCCAACGGCGGCACGCTGTTCATGGACGAGATTGCGACCATGGGCATGGACACGCAGGCCAAGATTCTGCGCGTGTTGCAGGACCGGCGGTTCATGCACCTGGGCGGCATCGCGGAGATCCAGGTTGACGTGCGGATTATCGCGGCGACGAACGTGGATCTGCGGCAGGAGGTGCGCGAAGGGCGCTTCCGGGAAGATTTGTTTTACCGGCTCAACGTGATCACGGTGGACTTGCCGCCGCTCAGGGCGCGGCGCGAGGACATTCCGCTGCTGTCGCAGCACTTTCTGGAGTTCTACGCCAACGAGAACGGCTTGTCGCCGCGCAAGCTCTCGAACGACGCACTGCGCGCGCTGATGGATTACGAGTGGCCGGGCAACGTGCGCGAGCTGGAGAACTCGATCGAGCGCGGCGTGGTGCTGTCGAACGGGCCCATCATCGGCTCCGACCTTTTGCCCGGACACATTACCGGGCGCAGCTTTCAGGACGCGCTGCTGGAGCACAATCCGAATGCGTCTCTGTTCGACATTCTGGAAGATATCGAGCGGCGCATCATTATCGAGAAGCTGGAGCGGTGCAACTGGAACCAGACCGACGCGGCGGAGCAGTTTCATATTCCGCTATCGACGCTGAACCAGAAGATCAAGCGGCTGAATGTTGAGATACGGAAAAAGGGGCGGGAGTGAAAGACAGAGATCAGGGGTCAGAGATCAGGCTGATCGCGTCTGCCGTGTAACTCCCCGATGGACGGCGATTGACCGCTCCCTACGTAGCCGCAAACACCAACCGCCCGCCTTTTGCTAAATCCGCGTGAGAAACCGACGTGCCTTTGTGCTCCACTCCGTTCAGTGTTACCCGATTTAGAAACTCACGTGGCTTTTTGCTGTGGGCTTCGATGGTGATTTGGCGGCTGTCTGGGAACGTGATCTCTGCTTTCTCGAACAACGGAGCGCCGAGGGTCCACTCGGGCTTGCCGGGGCAAAGCGAAAAAATGCCCAGCGCGCTCAAAACATACCAGGCGGCCATGGAGCCCGTGTCTTCGTCGCCGCAGAAATTGTCGGGAGAGTAGAGCTCGTTGAGGACGCGATGGACCCAGTGCTGGGTGCGGTCGCGGCGGCCGGCGGCGCTGTACATGTAGAGCACGTGGTGCGAGGGCTGGTTGGAGTGGGCATATTGTCCGAAGTCGACGGCGGCCATCTCGCTCATCTCGTGGATTTCGACGCCGTAACTGCCGACGTTGAAGACGGGCGGATCGGCGAGCATCTCATCGAGTGCGGCGATGAACGCGGTTTTGCCGCCCATGGCTGCAATCAGGCCGTCGGCGTCGTGGGGGACGGCGAAACGGTATTGCCAGGCGCTGCCTTCGACGTAGGGATTGCCCCAGCGGTGCGGATCGAAGGGGGCGATTTGGTCTAACCAGTCGCCGTTCGCGAGACGGCCGCGCAGGAAGCGGGTTTTGGGATCGAAGAGCGTGCGCCAGTTGCCCGAGCGCCTTTCGAAGAGGGCCGCGTCGTCCAGGTGGCCGGCGGCGCGGGCGACCTGTGCAATGTTGAAGTCGCCAAAGGCGGAGTCGAGGGTTTCGACGAGGCCGTCGTCGACCTGGTCGCAGGGGACGTAGCCGAGCTTGAGATATTCAGTGAGGCCGCTGCGGCCGTAGCCTTTGCCGGGAGGGACGGATTGGGTGGCGTGCTTCTTGAGGCCCTCGTACGCGGCTTCGAGGTCGAAGCCCTGGATGCCCTTGGCGGCGGCGTCGCCGAAGACGGAGTCGATGGGACTGCCGGTCATGACGCCGCGATAGCCGGGACAGGGAAACTGGGGGAACCATCCGCCTTCCTTATAGGCGTTGACCCAGCCCTGAAGAATCTCGCCGAGACGCTCGGGATAGAGCAGGGTCATCATGGGATACCAGGCGCGATAGAGGTCCCAGTAGCCGTGGTCGGCGTACATGACGCCGGACTCGACTTTGCCGCTGAAGGCGCTGAAGTGGACGAGGTTGCCTTGCGCATCGCGCTCGTGCCAGATTCGGGGAAAGAGCAGGGCGCGGTAGAGGCAGGAGTAGAAGGTGCGGAGTTGGGTCTGGGTTGCGCCGTGGATGCGGACGCGAGCCAGCGCCTGCTCCCACTGGACGGCGGCTTCAGTTTTAATTTGGTCGAATGGCTTGGCGGCGAGTTCGGATTCGAGGTTGCGCAGGGCCTGGTCGGCTGAGATGAAGGATGTGGCGACGCGGAGGGTGATGGACCGGCCGGCCTGGGCCTTGAAGCGCAACACGGCGACGCGGCGGCCGGGGAGCTGCTTCACGTCGAACTGCTCGATGGGGAGATCGGCGCGGACAGCGTAATAGGCGGCGAAGTTGGCGGGGACGCCGCCGCTGTTGGCGCGGACAACGGCGATGACCAAGCCGGTGGCGGGGTTGTGGCCGGCTTCGGCATCGTCGCCGGGAAGGTCGATAAAGACTCCGGCGGCGCCGGATTCGGCGAAGGCGAAGCGCATGGCGGCGCAGCGCTCGGTGGGCGCAAGCTCAAGCGTACAGCGGTAGCGCAGGAGCGTGGTTTTGAGGGAGTGGGGTGCGATTTGCAGCTCGCCGGCGCGGTACGACGACGCGCGCGCGCTTGGCTCCGGCGAAGGATCGCCGCTGAAGGGCAGGAATGTGGCGCAGCCGTAGTCGCCGAGCCAGACGGCCAACTGATGAGTGCAGCGGATGCCCTGGAGGCGCTGATCGCGGGGCTGGAAGAACCAGTTGTCGCGGCTGCTGGACTGGAGCGCCCAATGCGCCATGGCAAAGGGAACGGCAACGATGGGCATTGTGTTGCCGCGGGAAAAGAGCATGGTGGAGTCGGTGCCCTGGAGGGGATTGACCCAGTCGGCGAGCGGCCTTGCATGGGACGCAGAGGCCGGCCCGGCGGGCTTGGCCGGTGAGGCCTGGGGATTTGCGGAGGCTTCGGCGCCGCGTTCCAGGGTTGAAACGAGGGCGACCGCGCTGCCCAGCTTCAAGAAACTCCGCCTGCTTGCTTTGATGCCCTTTGGCATATTCATTCCTCCGGAGATCCTCCGCTGACCCGGCGGCGCGGCGATGGCGTTGCGCTCTGCCGGGCATGGTGCGGACAGGATTACGATAGCAGGGCGAAAGCCGCAAGCTGGTTTCTACAGGGGGAGTTCAAGCTGGCTGAGGTCGCCTGCATCGCCCTGCGCGTTCACGGCATGCAGCCAGCGCGCCAGGAAAGCCTTGAGCTCGGCGGGGGGCAGGAGCCAGACCTCGGCGGCGGTTTCGCGCCATTCGCGACGGACGAGGGCGGTGAGGCCGCGGCGGCCGAGGCGCTGGACGACGCGAAAGGCTGCTTCGTCGCTGAGGTCGTCGCCGAGAAAGGCGACGGGGCCGGCGCTCTGCGTCTCGGCGAGGATGGCTTCGACTGCACCGCCTTTGTTGCGGCCGGTGCGCAGTTCGAGGCCGGCCTTGAAGTCCAGCAGGGACAGGCCGGGGATGCGGGCCAGCGGTTCGAAGAGTTCGCGCGCGCGTTGCTCGACGTGATCGGCCTGTTGGCGGGAGAGGCCGCGCCAGTGCATCACCGCGCCATTTTCCTTGTCTTCAAAGAGTCCGCCGAGGCTGTCGCGCTGGAGGGTTGCGCGCAACCGGTCGAGGGCCTGGCGCGCGGCGGGCGACGCCGGTTCCAGCTCGCGGCGGCCGTCGGGATGGATGCGTTCAGCCCCGTGCAGCCCCCAGACTTCAAGCGGCGGATCGAGACCGAGAAGCGGCCAAATCTCCTGAGCAGGGCGGCCGGTGACGATCACGATCCGGGTACGGCCCTGACGCTGGATGGCCGCAAGCAGCTCGCGGACGCCGGCAAAGGGGCGGGCCTGGAAGCGGTCGATGCGGAAGGGGGCCAGGGTGCCGTCGTAATCGAGGAGCAAAAGCGGGGGCGCGGCGGCCGCAAAGGCCAAAAAAAACTGTTCCAGCTTGTCAGCGGCCTCGGGGATCACGAATTAGTTCACCTTTGCAGCCAGTTTACCGTGCGGGCAGCGGGGACGGTCCCATGCGCTATCCTGTCCCATGCGCTATCCTGTCGAGGATAGCGGCAAACCGCGTGCCGCGCAGGCCGGCGAACCCATGGCGATATACCAGATCGAGAAGACCGCGAAGAACCTCCTGCTCACCGTGCAGGACTACTCGCTGCTTTCGTATCGCGCATTCATGAACCTCTGGAGCCGGCCGATTTACTGGCCGGAGTTCCTGAATCAGTGCGACGTGATCGGCGCGGGTTCGACGTCGATTGTGCTGCTCTCAGGGTTTTTCACCGGGGGCGTGCTGGCGCTGCAATCGGCGGCCACGCTTTCAGCCTTCGGCGCCACCGCGGTCACCGGGCGCTTTGTGAGCCTGACCATGATCCGCGAGTTGGGCCCGGTGCTGACCGGCATCATGGTGGCCGGGCGCAATGCCTCGTCGATGGCCAGCGAGCTGGGGTCGATGGTGGTGACCGAGCAGATTGACGCCATGCGCGCGCTGGGCGTTGACCCGCTGCGCAAGCTGGTGACCCCGCGCATCTTTGCCTGCATCTCGATGCTGCTTTTTCTCACCATCGTGGCCGACGCATTCGGCATTCTGGGCGGAGGCTTCGTGACCGTGTTCATGAACCACCAGAACGGCACCCAGTACTTCTCCATGGCCTGGGAGCACCTGCGTTATCCCGACATCGTCCAGGGGCTGGTGAAGCCGCTGTTTTCCGGCTACATCATCGCCTCGATCGGCTGCTTCTATGGCCTGAGGACCACCGGCGGCACGGAGGGCGTGGGACGCTCGACGATTCATGCCGTGGTGACGGCTTCAGTGCTGATCATTTTTGTGGACTTTCTCCTCAGCCAGACGTTGCTTACTCTTTTTGCCGGATGACCAGAGCCCAGCATTCCGCGCCGCCCGGCACACCGGCAAACACTGGCCCGGTGGTGGTGTTTCGCCAGGTATCCATCGCGTTCGACGGCCCGCCGGTGCTGGAGAAGGTGAGCTTCTCGGTGGCGCAGGGCGAGACGCGCATCCTGCTTGGGCGCGCCGGGGTGGGCAAGAGCGTGCTCCTCAAGCTGATCAACGGCCTGATGCGCCCCGACCACGGCAGCATCGAGCTGTTCGGCGAGGATATCTCGCACATGCCCGAGCAGCGGCTGTTCGCGCTGCGCTCGCGCACAGGGATGGTCTTCCAGGAAGGCGCGCTCTTCGACTCGCTCAACGTGCGGGACAACGTGGCCTACCAACTGATCCAGGAGCGCGTGCCGGACGATGAGATTGACCAGCGCGTGCACGAGGCGCTGCGGTTCGTCGAGCTGGATGAGACCTTCGAGAAGTTTCCCGGCGCTCTTTCGGGTGGCATGAAGCGCCGCGTAGCCATTGCACGGGCGCTGATCCGGCAGCCGGAGCTGCTGCTCTACGACTCGCCCACCGGGGGCCTGGACCCGGTCACCTCGACCACCATCATCGACCTGATTGTGAAGGAGCGCGATGTGTACCGAACCCCGTCGCTGCTGGTGACGCATCGGCTGCAAGACGCCTTCACGCTGTGCACCAACCGGTTTAACGCGGAGCTTGGCCACATGGTTCCGCTGCCCAGGGGCGAGGCCGACCCCAGCACCACCTTCCTGATTCTGGAGGAGGGGAGGCTGATCTTCGACGGCACGCTGCACGAGCTGGTGAGAAGCAAGGACGCGTTTGTGCGGGAGTTTCTGGCGTAAGGCGGAGTCGCCTTCACTGCTGCGGAAATGCCAGGCCCTAAGCCCCTTGCCCGCTATCGCTGGGCGCGGCGGGACTGGCGGGAATGGCCTCCGCCAGAAACAGGATGGAGCCGGCGAAGAGCAGCGTGTCGAAGATGTAGTTGATGGCCACTGTGATCTCGAGCGGTTGCCGGGCAACCACGAGCATGGGCACGTAGATGATGGGCACCAGGAGCGCCATGGCGATGCCCAGCCAGGTTGCGGCGGCGCGGGCGTGCCTGTTGGCCAGCATCGCGACGCCGCCAACCAGCAGCGCGGCTCCGGCCAGGTAACCCCAGAGCCTTGCAAACGGGATGATGGCCAGGGTCACCTGCTCGAGCGGGACGCCGGGAGCGAATTCCGGATGGAGGAAGTGCTCGACCGAATAGAACACGAGGACGGCGCCCATGAGAACGCGGCATGCGGCGACCATGCGGTGCGCCCCGGTGCGATGCCGCGGGGCGAATTGACTGGCGGCAAGCGCCCAGGCGCCGAGGGCGAAAAAGAGCTCGCGCGCAAAAAGGGCCCAGGTGAACCGGTCGGCTAGATTGGCTGGGACGGCGGGCACGTCCAGGAGAATCCAAAAGAGGAAGAACATGAGGCCGAGGAGCGAGGCCGAGAGGCGCACATACCGGTTGAGCACAAAGCTTGCGGCCGCGGCAAACAGGGCGAGACCGACAAAGTAGGTCCAGAAGAGGCGACCGGGCATCCATTCCGGAACAATCTGCATGAGGGAGCGGGCGGAGGTCAGGTGCTCCGCGCCAAACGTGGCAAGAGAAGCCGCAACGAAGACACGGCCGAGAACCACCAGGCCGTTGAGCCGAAGCGACAACCGGCGGCGGACGGCGATGAGCCCGGCGGCAAGGAAGACGGTCCCGGCCAGTTCGAGCGGGAAGAGATAGCGCCAGTAATCGCTGTTGAGAGTCACAGAGACGTTGCCTCCCGGCGGCCTGGCGTTCCTCTTTCCATCGTGGCCTGGGAACACTATATCCCAGTTTTTGCCGCTTCGGATTCCCTGTTTCATCTTCCCTCGCCGCGCCGCATCTGCTAATCTCGTCTGTTTTGAGTTTTCCAACAGAACGGCAGGTGAAACTATGGGCTTCAAATTTCAAGGCTTTGATTTTCTTCATTTGGATAGCAGCTTTTCCGAGGATGAACTGCTGGTGCGCAAAACCGCCCGCGACTTTGTCGAGGACAACCTGATCCCCATCATCGAGGAGTGCTTTCGCACCGAGCGCTTTCCGCGTGAGCTGGTTCCGGTGATGGGCGAGTTGGGCTTCTTTGGCGCCAACCTGGAGGGCTACGGCTGCGCCGGAATGTCGAACGTGGAGTATGGCCTGGTGATGCAGGAGCTGGAGCGGGGCGACTCGGGCTTTCGCAGCTTTGTGAGCGTGCAGTCGGGGCTGGTGATGTATCCCATTTACACCTTCGGCTCGGACGAGCAGAAGAACACCTGGCTGCCGGCGTTGGCTTCGGGCGAAAAGCTGGGCTGCTTCGGGCTGACGGAGCCCGGCTTCGGGTCGAATCCAGGCGGCATGACCACGACCGCGCGCAAGGCGGGCGATGAGTACATACTGAACGGCGAGAAACTCTGGATCACCTCGGGCACGCTCTCCGACGTTGCCGTGGTGTGGGCCAAGGTGGAAGAGGAAGACGGGCGGGTGCGCGGGTTCCTTGTCGAAACCGACCGTCCCGGCTTTACCTCCTACGATGTGCACGGCAAATGGAGCTTGCGCGCGTCGCATACCAGCGGGCTATCGATGCAGGATGTGCACGTGCCGCTGACGGCCGCGATGCCGGGCGCGGACAGCCTGAAGGCCGCGCTGATGTGCCTGAACCAGGCGCGCTACGGCATCAGTTGGGGCGCTATTGGCGCGGCCATGGACTGCTACTCGAATGCGCTCCAGTACGCCAAGACCAGAAAGCAGTTCCGCAACGAGCCCATTGCCAGCCACCAGATCGTTCAGGAGAAGCTGGTGTGGATGGTGAATGAAATCTCGAAGGCGCAACTGCTCTCGCTGCACGTGGGCCGGCTGAAGGATGCGGGCAAGGTGGGCTACCAACATATCTCGCTGGCCAAGCGCAACAACGTGTGGATGGCGCTGGAGACGGCGCGGCTGGCGCGAGACATCCTGGGCGCGAATGGGATCACGGAGGACTACCCGATCATGCGGCACATGATGAATCTGGAGTCGGTGATTACGTACGAGGGAACGCACGACATTCATACGCTGATCATTGGGCACAATGTGACGGGGATTGCGGCGTACTGAACCAGGCTAAGACTCGGGATGCCGGTTCGGCCGGGGGGGCTGTGAAGATTGTCATCGTCTCCGATATTCACGCCAATCTGGCCGCGCTTGAATCGCTGCCGGAGAGGGATTTCGATCAGCTCTGGTGCATCGGCGATCTGGTGGACTATGGGCCAAGGCCGCATGAGGCCGTCGAATGGGTCAAGAGCAAGGCTGCTCTGGCTGTTCGCGGCAACCACGATCATGCGGCCGGCTTCTCCGTTGACCCCCGGTGCTCGTTGCCGTTCAAGAGGCTTGCGGCAGAGACGCTCCGCACCACCCAGGAGGTCTGCACTCAGGAGGACTTGAGTTACCTGCGCAGTCTTCCCACGCGATGGGAGACGGCGCTGGACTCGACCCGCTTCTATCTGGTTCACGCCATGCCTACCGATCCCTTGTACGGCTACTGCCCAGAGGGGTCGGAGCGTTGGATCGACGAGGTTGCGCGGATCGATTCCGACGTGCTCCTCGTCGGCCATACGCACACACCCTTCATCCGGACCATCGGGCAGACGACCATCGTGAATCCCGGCAGCCTCGGCCAACCCAAGACGGGGCGCCCTCTTGCCTGTTATGCGGTATGGGAAGACGGCCGTATTTCTCTCAGGGAATATCCCTATCCGTTGCAAGACACGGTTGAACAGGTCCGCCGGATGCCGATTCCCGCCGGGGAGCAGGAGGCATTGATTGCGGTCCTTGAGACCGGAGCACTGCTAGGGTAAGGCGGCGTGGCGATCTGAACGATGCATCACGGCAGCATCTGTAATTGCCGGCGTTCCCATGAGGAGATGCGTGAGGGAGACGCCGGCGTACACATGCGAATAAGCCGCGGGGCTTGAGCAAAACGAGCAGCTAGGCGGTCATTGCAGCCACGGCAGCATGTTTCATGGCTTGTTCCACCGCGACCGCAACCGCGACGGACGCGCCGACCATGGGGTTGTTGCCCATGCCGATGAGGCCCATCATCTCAACATGCGCGGGGACGGAGGACGATCCGGCGAACTGCGCGTCGGAGTGCATGCGGCCCATGGTGTCGGTCATGCCGTAAGAGGCCGGACCCGCCGCCATGTTATCCGGATGCAGGGTTCTGCCGGTGCCGCCGCCGGAAGCCACGGAGAAGAATTTCTTGCCTGCCAGCAATCTCTCCTTCTTGTAGACTCCCATGACGGGATGCTGGAAGCGGGTGGGGTTGGTGGAGTTGCCGGTGATGGCGACATCGACGCCCTCCAGGTGCATGATGGCCACGCCTTCGCGCACATCGTCGGCGCCATAGCAGCGAACCGCGGCACGCTCGCCGGTTGAATAGGCCTTCTCCCGGACCACCTTGAGTTGGCCGGTGGCGTAGTCGAAGTCGGTCTGCACATAGGTGAAGCCGTTGACGCGGGAGATAATCATGGCCGCATCCTTGCCGAGGCCATTGAGGATCACGCGCAACGGCGTCTTGCGGGCGTTATTCGCGGAGCGAGCCAGCCCGATGGCGCCTTCGGCGGCGGCAAACGACTCGTGGCCGGCGCAAAAGGCGAAGCAGCCGGTCTCTTCGCGCAGCAGCATCGCGGCCAGGTTGCCGTGGCCGATGCCGACCTTGCGATCGTCGGCAACCGAGCCGGGAATGCAGAACGCCTGGAGGCCTGCGCCGAGGGTTTCGGCAATCTCCGCGGCGACAGTTTGATTCTTCTTGATGGCGGCGGCCGCGCCGATCAGGTAGGCCCAGCCGGCGTTCTCAAATGAAATGTTCTGAATGGACTTCACGATCTTGCGCACATCGACATTTTTTTCGAGGCAGATCTTCTCGGCCTTTTCAAGAGACTCAATGCCTGCCGCGGCAAGAAACGAGTCGACCTGCGCAATCCGTCTTTCGTAACCTTCAAATAATGCCATGATCTTCTCCTTATTCCTTGCGCGGGTTGATGGTTTTGACGGCGTCGGCAAAGCGGCCGTAGGTGCCGGTTGCCTTGGTCAGCGCGGTCTGCGCGTCGACACCTTTTGAGATGGAGTCCATCATGGGGCCAAGGCGGACGAACTTGTAACCGATGATTTCGTTGTCGGCGTCGAGCGCGAGTTCGGTGACGTAGCCTTCGGCCAGTTCCAGATAGCGCGCGCCCTTTTCCGTGGTGCCGTACATGGTGGCGGTGACGCTGCGCAGGCCTTTGCCCAGGTCTTCAAGGCCGGCGCCGATGGGCAGGCCGCCCTCTGAAAAAGCGGTCTGGGTGCGACCGTAGACGATCTGCAGGAACAGCTCGCGCATGGCCACATTGATGGCGTCGCAGACGAGGTCGGTATTCATGGCTTCAAGAATGGTTTTGCCGGGAAGAATCTCGGCGGCCATGGCGGCCGAATGCGTCATTCCGGTGCAGCCGATGGTCTCAACCAGCGCTTCCTCGATGATGCCGTTCTTCACGTTCAAGGTGAGCTTGCAGGCGCCCTGCTGCGGGGCACACCAGCCCACGCCATGGGTGAGGCCGCAGACGTCGGTCACTTCCTTGACCTTGGTCCAACGGCCTTCTTGCGGAATCGGCGCCGGGCCGTGATTGGGGCCCTTGGCAACCACGCACATCTGTTCAATTTCATGGGTATGCATCGGGAGTTGCGCTCCTTTGTCTGGTTGGGTTAGGAACAAGCGCTTCATCAAGTTCCTGAACGCATCATGGCTTCGGAAATCTCATTGGGCAGGCCTTCCGCCCGCAAACGCCGGCCCGGACCTTGCCCACGGCAAACTGCTGCCTGAGGGTGCGCTGTGACCAGGTCGATTGGGTAGATCGTCCCCGATTATAGATCGGCAGATTTTGACGGGATGTGACCGCCAACGCAGCAGATGGGCCGGGCGGCAGGTTCGCTTTACGAACGCGGCAGCTGCCGGGGAGAGGAATGCGGCTGGCCGGGATGGCGCCCGGACTCCTCAGTGCGCCGTGACGGTTTCAGTGAGCGCCTTTGACTTGCTGGCGGCATTAAAACTGTCACCGCTATAGCTGGCGGTGATGCTGTGCGCGCCCACGGCCAGGGAGTTAGTGGTGACGCCGGCCTTGCCGCTCTTCAACGCGGCGCTGTCCAGCGATTTTGCGCCATCGGCGAAGGTGACCGAGCCGGTGGGCGTCTTGGGGCCGGTGGTAGAAACTGTCGCGGTGAAGGTGACTGGCTTGGTGACCACAACGCTGGAGGCGCTGGTAGCGATGCCGGTGATGGTGCTTGCCAGTTGCACGGACAGAGCAACCGCGACGGACGAAGGAGAGTTCTTTGCGCCGGACGCGGTGACGGTGATGGTGTCACTGAAGTGCCCGGCTGCCAGCGCGGCGGTGGTGGGATGAACGGAGACGTTTGCAGAATCGCCGGCTGCCAGCGTGCCTGACTTTTCAGACAGAGTCAGCCAGCTTTGCTTGTTCGAAGCGGTCCAGCTCATGCTGCCCGTGCCGGTGTTCTTGATGGTGACGATCCGCGCGGCGGGATTGGCGGCGCCGGCCTTGACGGTGAAGGTCAGGGTTGACGGCGTTACGGAAAGCGCGGGCTGGGCGGCCTTGCCGAGCACGGCAACGCCGAGGCCGCCGAGGCCGGCATACACGTTGCCGGTGGCGGGGTCGTGCGCGACGGAGAGGACATCGCGGCCGGCGAGCACGCCCAGGCTGGTCCAGGTCTTGCCGCCGTCGGCGCTGCTCCACAGGCCGCCGGGGACGGGGTTATAGGTCTTGCCGCCGTCGGTTGTGGTGAGCTTTCCCGGCGCGGCGGCGGCGAAATAGACGGTGGAGGTCGAGTCAACGAACAGGCCGTCCATGGCGCCGGCGGGAGCTTTGAGCGGCAACCAGGAGACGCCGCCGTCGATGCTCTTGGAGAGGGTGACGGTTCCGGATTTGGTGGTAGTGGCGTAGATGGTCTTGGCGGCGCGCGGATCGACGGCAACGGCCAGGGCTTCGCTGCTGAGGACGACCTTCCACTTGTCGGCCGAACCAGCGGTGGCCAGTTCCAGAACGCCGTCCGCGGTAGCCGCGTAGAGGGGGTAGACGGCCGGGCTGAGGGCGAGAGAGTTCGCGTAGCTCAAGTTGCCCTGGCTACTGGCCTTGGTCCAGGTCTTGCCGCTGTCGGTGCTGATCTGCATCGGGACCACCGAGTTGCCTTTGAGGGCGTACATTCTGCCTGCGGTGAGCGGATCGGCGGCGACAGCGTCGACGGGCGAGGGTGTGTAACCGTTGGTGGGCGCAAAGGCCGCCACGGCCGACCACGCGGCGCCGGCGTCCGTGGAACGGAAGAGGCCCTGGGTGGTGCCGGCCAGCATGATTTGGGGATTCTGGGGCTCGACGGCGATGGAGTTGACGGCGAAGGGCAGCACGTCGCCGCTGGAGTCCTGGGCCTTGAGGCCGTCGTTGGCGGCGGTCCAGAGGGCGCCGCCGTCGGTGCTCTTCCACAGGCCTTCGGCGTCAGTGCCGGCCCAGACGGTGTGGTTGCCGTCGGGACCGACGGTGAGGGTGGTTACGTTGGCCGCGGCGAGGCCGGTGTTCTTCGCCGTCCAACTGGAGCCGATGTCTTCCGTGAGCCAGACGCCGCCGGGCAGGCCCACAAAGGCGCCACCTCCGCAGTGGAGGGCCATGGGGCCAACAGAGAGTGAGGTGAAGTCGTTGCCAAGGCCCTGCTTCAGCCCGTAATAACTCCAGTTCTGCGCCGAGTCATAGGTGTTTACGCCGACACCGGAGTTGGCGGCCACCAGAAGCTCGCCGTCGAGGCATCCGTCAACAAGGAAATTGGTCCAGTCGCTGGGGGGATTGGTATCCGATGACCAGTCGCAGTTGCCGTTGGAGCAGAGGTACTGATTAATGCTGTCGCTGGACGCATAGAGCACGCCGTGGGCATCGCGCTGGGGATAGACCATGGTAAAGGGGGTGAGGGGCTGCGTGCCCAACACATTCCACCCGTTCGTCACCTCCGCATAGGAGGCGTAGACCTGCGGGTCGCTTATGGGATGGAGGCAGACCTCCGAGGTGATCTTGGTGCCTTTCCATTTCGTGGGAAAGTTGCAGGAGATGATGTAGAGAATGGAGGACTGGTAAGGGTCCATCTTCATGTCGAAGATGGAATTGGCATGGAAGCTGGGGCCGCTGCTGGGGCCGGAAGTGGGAGGAACAACGAACGGCAGAATGGGGCGCCAGGTCTTGCCGGCATCGGCGCTCGTGAGCAGGGGGCCGGTCGTACCGAGGGTCTCAGTGAAGGAAAGATAAACCGCGCCGCCGCCGGCCACCAGGCCGGTGAGATTCAGCGTGGTCTCTGACCCGCTCGCGTAGGTGGCCGGGGTCATGCCGCTGTGATAGATCTGCGACCAGGTCGCGCCATGGTCGGTGCTCTTCCACGCGGTGATGCTGTTGGCGGCGTAGAGAATGGAAGCGCCCGCATCCCAGGCCAGGCGGGTCATCTGCGCGGGCGAGTTGGCGAGGAAGCTCCAGTTTTCACCCGAGTTTGCGGTCTTGAAGATGCCGCCTTTCGACGCCGCGTAGACCGTGACGCCCGAGGCCGATTCCTCGGCAAAAGCGACAATGTTGCCGCCATCGATGAATCCATAGCTCCACTGCTTTTTGGCTTGCGCCAGGCCGCGGACGGCACTGAAGAGAAGCGTCGCAACGACGAGGGAGCACACGAACCTTGACCGCATGGAATCCAATCGCATCTTGTCCCCTTTTATGCCGCAGTGTAGCGGCGCTTTCCGGTAGCCTGTCAAGCGGATTCTGTGAGTAAAGCCAGTCGTCCACTCGGGGTTGTGGGTGGAATGCCGCCCGCCAATCTCCCGTAGCCGCGCGCCGGGCGGTCCCTTTAGAGCTATTCGGCAAACCAGCGGAATGCATCAGGGAGAGCGCCGGGGGCAAATCGGCCATCGACAACCTGGGGCTATTGCGGCATATTCTTGAGCCATGAAGAACTTCTCTCTGAGCCTTCGTTCCCGATCCCGCTGGGCGCTTCCGGTTGCCTTTGCCGTCACCCTGGCCTGTGTCGCGCGTGCGCAGCAGCCAGCCGCGCCGATTGTGCTGCACGCGGCGCGGCTGCTTGAGGTCGGCACCGGCACGGTGCTTTCCCCTGGCGAGGTGCTGGTGCAGGACGAGCGCATTCAGGCCATCGGAAAATCCTTGGTCCATCCGCAGGGCGCGCGCGTGATCGACCTGGGCGATGTGACGCTGCTGCCGGGATTGATTGACGCGCATGTGCACCTGTTTCTGCATCCGGGCGCGGAGGATTTGCAGACGGTGCAGGAGTCGGTTCCGTGGCGCACGCTGCTGGCCGCCGATGCCGCCAAAGCCGACCTGACGGCCGGGTTCACCGCGGAGCGCGACATGGGCACCGAGGGCGCCGGCTCGGCCGACACGGCGGTGCGCGACGCCATTGACCAGGGGCTGATTCCGGGCCCAAGGCTGCGAGTCAGTGGCAACGCCATCGACCTGGTGGGCGGGCACGAAGACGCCATCGGCTACAATCCCGCGCAGCATGTGCTGTCGAATGCCGACTATGCCAATTCGGCCGAGCAGCTTGTCGAGGTGATGCGCGCGCAGCACAAGGAGGGCTCGGATTTCGCCAAGATCTACGAGACCGGGCCGGACCGGATGATTGCAGGCGAACTGCACACGCCGTACCAATACACCCAGGCGCAACTCGCGGCGGCGGTGGAAGAGGCGCGGCGGCTGGGCGCCGTGGTTGCGGTACATGCCATGGGCGAGCCGGGAACGCTGTTTGCCGCCGAGGCCGGAGTCGCGTCCATCGACCACGCGACGCAGTTGAGCGACGAGACCATGCGGCTGATGAAGGAGAAACAGATTCCCGCAGTGCCAACGTTTACCATCTTCGAGTATTTTGCGCAGCACGCGCCCACGCCGGAGCGGGCAGCGCGGGAGCAGGCGCTGTTTGACTACAAGGTGAAGGAGTTTAAAGGCCAGGTGGCCGCGGGAATTCCCTTCGCGGTGGGCTCGGATGTGGGGCCGTTTCCGCACGGCACGCAGGCGCGCGAACTGGAGCTGATGGTTCGCTACGGGATGAAGCCGCTGGCGGTGCTGCAAGCGGATTTGATCAACGGCGCAAAGCTGCTGGGGTGGTCGGGGCAGATTGGCGAGCTGAAGCCCGGTTATTTTGCGGATATCGTAGCCGTGCCGGGCAATCCGCTGGACGATATTACGGCGGTGGAGCGGGTGAAGTTTGTAATGAAGGGCGGGGTGGTGGTGCGGCAGTAAGCGCGGAAGCTAGTGCGCGGCGGCCATCTCCACCAGCTTGGCGACTGTGTTCATGTTGCGGGCGGTGCCGTTTTTGGCGGCGGGGATTTTGAGTTTGGATTCGCCCATATTGTCGGGGTAGTAGACGTAGATTTCGCGCTTGCCGAGACGGAGTTCCTCGCGCACGCGGTGGGTGACGGTCGAGAGCGCGTCGGCGGGCGGGGGATGGTCAAGAAAGATGGCAACCGTGCAGTTGCCGGGCATCTGCGGGAAGGGATTGGCGGCGGCCACCGCGGCCATCTCGGCGGCTGAGCGCACCAGCACAGGAACGGGCTTGCCTGCATAGGCGGCGAGCGCGGCTTCCAGCGCGGCCTTGACCTGGGCTTCCGGTTTTGGCGATTGAAAGACCACGTTGCCGCTGGCGATATAGGTGCGTACGGATTGGAAGCCTGCCTTTTCGCAGATGCTCTTGAGCTCGGTCATGGGGAGCTTGCCGGTGCCGCCGACATTGACGGCGCGCAGCAGGGCGAGGTATGCGGTCACGGCGCCTCCAGTCTTATTCCGCCGGCGAGGCTTGCTTGCGGGCGGCCTTCCGTGCGCGTTTGGCCTCGATTTTGTTGAGATTCTCGACGTATCGGCGGGGCTTCTCGGCGGCAAGGGAGTCTTTGATGGCGCGGCGATAGCCGCCGAGGAAGATGGAGTAGAGAATGGCGAGCGAACAGCCGATTCCCCAGAGGAATCCCACGCAGAGGCCCATCAGGGCAGCTGGACCGAAACCTTCCATCGGTGAATCTCCTTACAAGCCGTGGTGCTCAGACAAGGATCACAAGTTCTGAATAGTCTAGCAGTTGCTCATCGGCAGTCATCTGGATGAGCTTGGAGAGCTGGGTCTTGGCCTCGAAGATGTTGACGGTCTGCATGACGGCTCCTAGCTTTGCTAAGTCTAGTCTGGCACTCCGCAATTTACACAGCAACTGTAAAGCTGTCCTCCGTGCGCGTGACGGCCTTGTAGAGCGTGTCCCGCTCGACGGGCACGCGGCCGGCCTCGGTGATGAGGCGGCAAAGGCCCTTGCGGGTCATGCCCTGGGGGGTGGTGGCGCCGGCGTCGTGGTAGATCTTCTCTTCGACAACGGTGCCATCCAGGTCGTCGGCGCCGAAGCGCAGCGCGATCTGGGCAATCTTGGGCGTGAGCATTTGCCAGTAGGCTTTGATGTGGGAGAAGTTGTCGAGCAGCAGGCGGCTGACCGCGATCTGGCGGATATCGGTCAATCCCGTGGTCACGGGCAGATGGTCCAGGGCGGTGTTTTCCGGATGAAAGGCCAGCGGGATGAAGGTCTGGAAGCCGCCGGTCTCGTCCTGCACGGCGCGGAGCTTGAGCAGGTGGTCCACGCGGTCGGCGTCGTCTTCAATGTGGCCATACAACATGGTGGCGTTGGACCGGAAGCCGAGCTTGTGGGCCAGCCGGGCGGTGGTGAGCCACTCTTCGCCGTCGATTTTGTGGTCGCAGATGATGGAGCGGACGCGGGCGGAGAAGATCTCTGCGCCGCCGCCGGGCATGGAGTCGACGCCGGCGTGGCGCATTTTGATCAGCGTGTCTTCGATGGATAGCTTGGCGCGGCGGGCGAGGTAGGCGACTTCGACCATGGTGAAGGCCTTGATGTGGACCTTGGGGAATCGCTGCTTGAGGCCACTGACCAGGTCGAGGAAGTACTCCAGCGGCAGGTCGGGATGGAGACCGCCGACAATGTGAAACTCGGTGACGGCCTCGGAGTAGCCGGAGGCCGCGACCGCCCAGGCTTCTTCCAGCGCCATGGTGTAGCCGGCGGGGTCGCCCTTTTTGCGGCCGAAGGCGCACAGCTTGCAGGCCGCCACGCAGACATTGGTGGGGTTGATGTGGCGATTGACGTTGAAGTAGGTCACATCGCCATGGAGCCGCTCGCGCACATGGTTGGCCAGCCAGCCCACGGCCAGCACGTCGCTGGAGCCGTAGAGGGCGAGGCCGTCGTTGAAGTCGAGGCGCTCGCCGGCGAGGACCTTGGCGGCGATAGGCTCGAGCCGCGGGTCATGGGTGCGAAAAGCGCTTGGTGGGCGGGGGACCGTGGTTTCAGACTGCATGATCTGATGATACAGAAATCCGGTGAAGCAAATCACCCCCATGCAGCCAAGACAGGGACCGTGGCTCAACCGGCCTTATCGCTGCCCGGCCTCGATGGCCACCGTGCGCGGCTCAACCAGGACCCCGTCATAGAGCGAGGCAGCCACCAGCCGGGAGCCTGCTGGACGGACCAGGAAGAGATTCCAGCCGGTCTTGACCCAGGTCCACTTGAAATGCACAGGGTCAATGGCAAAGACCAGGTCGCTTTGGCGCGAGCTGACCAGCAACCGGGCCTGGGCGGCATCGTAATAAAGATCGTTGATGTCGCGGAAGGGCAGGCGCTGAATCCAGAACCAGCTCTTGCCCAGGTCGTGCGACAGGTTGACCCCTTCACGGCCGCCCAGAAATAGGGTTCCGTCGGGAGTGAAAGCGATGCGATCGATGCGCGTGATGGCGGCCGGAATGGAAACCCAGGACCAGGTCTGTCCGGAGTTGACGGAAATCACCAGCCGGTCCCGCCGCGCCGCGGCCAGCGTGGCGCCGTGCGCGGCCACGGACTGGTAGTCGGCCGAACCCATGACCAGGCCCCCCTGCCAACTGGCGCCGTGGTCGACGCTGGTATACAAGCCGGCGGTGGTGGAGGCCAGCCAGGCATCCGAGGAGAGATCGAGGGCAAAGACCCGGCCGTCGAATTCGCGCCCCTTGGTCTTGACGTTGGTTTCAATGTTGATCTTTTGCCCTTTGTGGACCACGGTGCTCTGCTGAACGAGCATGTCCTGAAAGGTGTTGCGCGGCACCCAATGGGCCCGGGCCCCTTTGGCAGACGGGGCAACCAGCGCAAAGATGCCGTGGTTGGTTCCGGCCAGGATGCTTCCATCCCCCGCTTGCGCCAGGACGAACACGTCGCGGCCATCGAGGCCCTCGGCAATTTGATCCCAGGCGGCTCCGCCGTCCGCGGAGACAAAGACGCCGCCATAGGCTTTGTCATTGACCACACCGGCAAAAAGGCGGGCGGGGTTGGCCGCGTCCACCAGCAGCGCCTCGACCTTGCGTCCCGAGAAGCCCTCATTGGCGGCAACAAAATTGACGCCCCCGTCGTGGCTGGAGAGCACGCCGCTGCGATCGGTGGCCAGCAGGACGTTGCGGGTGTCGCGGGGGTCCACATAGACGTCGTTCACAATGACGTCGGGGCCGGTCATGCGCTGGAAGGTCTTGCCGCCGTCCACGGTCTTGTAGAGCCCCTCGGTGGTTCCGGCATAGACGATGTTGCGATGGATCGGGTCCTGCTTGAGGACGCGGGTTCTGCGGGCGGAGGCGGGAATGCCGTGGATCTTGTGGAACAGAGCGCCGGCGCTTTCAGTCTTGTAGATGCCGCTGCACGCGCTGAGAAAAACGGCGGTTGGCTGGATCGGGTCGACGATGATGGAGAACACGTCGGAGTCGTCGATGAGGCCATTCTTGATGCTATGCCAGGTTTTTCCGCCGTCGACCGTCTTCCAGGGCAAGTGCCAGGTTCCGGCGTAGACGATGTCGGGGTCCGCGGGATCCACCGCCAGCGACTCGACTTCGTGAATCTCGCGGCTGCCCAGCGGGCTGATCAGCGACCAGGAGGCGCCGGAATCGTTGGAGCGGAAGACTCCTCCAAGGCCGCCGGCAAAGAGGATGCGCGGATCGGAAGGCGCCTGGCCAAAGGCGCGGGTGGACTGGCCGCGCAACCCGTCGGCGACGGTCCAGCTTCTGCCGCCGTCATGGCTGATCCAGACCCCGCCATCGGGGTGGCCGACGGTCCACGCGGCGACAAAGAGGAGGGAGGGATTGTTGGGATCCACGAGGATGTGGTCCAGGATCAGGTCGTCGGAGGCGCCGAGCTTGGCGAGCCGATGCCAGGAAGCGCCCCGATCGAACGATTCGTAGAGCCAACTGGTGGTGGTGCCCATATACAGGTGATTGGGCTCGCCCGGCACCGCGGCAAACGCGCGGGCGTCCCCACCGGCCGGACCCACTGTGCTCCAGGGAGTCTGAGCCGAGAGACTCTGAACCGCGAGCATCAGCAAAAGCCCGAAGAAGGCTTGTAGAAACCGCACAGGCCAGCGCGAGCGGGCAGGGAAAACTGACAAGCGACTCATCAAGAAAGGCAACTCCCAGTATTCATCCAAGAAGGGCTACGCAAAGCGAAAAGGGCTGACCGGGCAGGCTCGACCAGCCTCGAGCAATTGCTTAAGCCAAATCTCTATTGGAAAGGACGGCGCCGGACAGCGCCGCATTCCCTTTCGATTCTACTGTGCCGGCGGGGCTGCTTGCTTTCTGGCTGGTCGAGGGGCAGCCAGGGGCGTGCGCGGCTGCCGCTTCACCACGGTCTCATCCACCGGGACGATGCCGGTCAGATCGGCTGTGTAGGCGGCGCCGGCCGGCACCAGGTAGTCCTCGGCCGAACTGGCATTTGCCGTGCCGGTGGCGACAATGACGCGGGAGGCATCGATGCCCTTCTCGGTCACCAGATACTCCTTGGTGTTGACGGCGCGTCTTGCGGCCACGTTGTCCACCACGGCGTTCTTGCCGGCATGGCTGGGCATCGCCTTCTCCGCGGCGGAGGCATTGCCGACCACAACCACCTTGGCATCGGACTGCCGCTGCATGTTGAGGGCAACATCGTCCAGGCAGGCCTTGGCTTCGTTATCCACGCGCGCCGGACGCGCCTTGTCCTTGACGAAGGAGATGGAGCAGAGCGCCTGGGTATGCGGAGACGGAGCCACATACGGAGCCATGATGGTAACCGTGGTCGAGCCGGAGGCCGTCTGGCCCTTGTCGTCGGAGACCGTGCAGGTAATGGTCGCGGTCCCCGTGGGCGCGCCGGTGGACGAGTAGACCGCGCTGGCGCCGGTGCCGCTGACGGTGCCCGCGGCCGCCGCGTACGTGTAGGTGAGGGGAAGGTTCTGCGGGCTCACCGCCGTGGCGGTGATGGTGCTGGATTCACCCGGCGCGATGGTGCTGGGGCTGGCCGTGCAGGAGACGGTGGGCGCGTCGAAGACCTTGACCGTGAAGGTGGCCGAACTGGTGGCAGTGTGCCCGCGCCTCAGGCCTTCGCTTCCCGCCCTGCCTTCCTTGACGCCGCAATCCACGGTATAGGAACCGGGGGCAAGACCGCCCGTGGCCACCGTGACGGTTTCGCCGCTGCCGGTCACGCTGGCTCCGCTCCAGAAATAGATCGCGCTCAGCCTGGGATCCAGGCCGCCGGCCATCGCGGTGATGCTGACCGGGTCGCCGGCATAGACGGTCACCGGGCTGGCCGTGCACGCCAGGCTCAACCCCTCGCGCGGCTCCGGGTTGCCGGAATGCCAGACAAGGCCCACGCTACCGCGGAGGGCGTTGATGTTGGCGATGCCGCCGTAATTCTGGGTGCCGAAGTCCACATGCATGTGTTCGTAATCCGCCTGGAAGAGGCGAATGGAGAGACGGCGATGGAACCATCGGGTCTGGTAGTCCAGTCCCACGCCGCCGGTCCCGCTCAGGCCCCAGGTGTAGGGGTTGTGCACCGGGCCGTCAACCAGCGTCTCGCCCCCCAGCGCATGCAGGAAAGGGGTGAAGTTTCGCACGGGAACGCGCAGGATGAGGCCGCCGGAAGCGCTCAAAAAACCGTCGTTGTTCGACTCGGTGCCGGTAGCCAGGTAGTTGGCTGTGTTCTGGTCCTGAATGCCCCACTCATGAACGCCCGCTTCTGCCTGGACGCCTAGATAGCGATTGAAGAAAAAGGAGGCGCTGACGATCTGTCCATTGACCACGTTATCGTAAGCGGCGCGAATCATTTTGCCACCCGGCACCGGCGTATTCACAGTGCCTCTCGGCTCCAGATAGCTGTAACCGGCGAAGATGTCCCACCTCGGGGCGGCAGCGCCGAAGTGGGTTCCGCTCCCCGATGGGGCCACCTGGGCAACCAGGGAGACAGGAACCAATGCCACGCACGCCAAAGCAAGGGCCCTGCTCAGGGGATTCATTCCATGGGGGTACATGCGTTTTTCCTCCGCAGTCGGACACATGACGCGATGACGGCCAGCGGCGATGCCACGCAACACTCGGCATTTCAGAAACGTCGCCATCTTCAAGGAAAGGGCCGGGATATGCCCTTTAATTGCCTTACCATAGCATGATTGTCAATTCGAAACGGGGGCAATTCGCGTATCGGTGCGCCGATGACCCATTGTCAGCAACAGGTTACACATGCCTGGCTGCCGCTTCGCAGGCGCTGCGAACCCACTGGCCGCGCCGGCGACTTTGGCGCGCAAAAGGATGAGGCCGACCGCACGCGCCGGTCAGCCTCAATGAATCGTGGTTCAAGTGGGCTGGGCAGCGCCGTGGGCGCTGCCCACCTTCCGCATTCCTTTGCTGCCGTGCGGTTGAGTTACTTTGCTTCCGCGGCGGCATGCTTCTTGGCGTGGTGACGTTCCGCCAGGGGCTTGCGCGCCTGAGGCTTCACCACCGTCACGTCCACCGGAGATGTTCCCTGCACATCGGCAGAGAAGCTGGCCCCGGACGGCACAAGGTAGTCTTCCACCGTCTTGGCGTCCTGCGCGCCCGTCGCGACACTGACGCGCGATGCGTCAATGCCCTTCTCCGTCACCAGGTACTCCTTGGTGTTGACCGCCCGCTCGCCGGCGAAATCTTCCAGCTTGGCGTGCTTCTTGGCATGCTTCGGCAGAACCTTCTCCGCCGCCGTCGAGTTGCCCACGACCACCGCCGTCGCATCCGACTGCTTTTGCAGGTCAAGCGCTACTTCGTCCAGGCAGGCCTTGGCTTCGTTGTCCACACGCGTCGGACGCTTCTTGTCGGTGCCGAAGCTGATCGAGCAAAGTGCCTGGGTGTGAGGCTGAGGCGCAACGTACGGCGCCGTGATGGTCACCGTCGTCGAACCGGAGCCCGTCTGGCCCTTGTCGTCGGTCACCGTGCAGGTGATGCCGGCCACGCCCGTCGGCGCGCCCGTCGAGGAATAAACCGCCGTGGTACCGCTGCCGCTCACCGAACCCGTGGCCGTCGAGTAGCTGTAGGTCAAAGGACGGTTCTGCGGGCTCACGCCCAGAGCGGTGATGGTGCTGGTTTCACCCGGCTTGATGGTGCTGGGGTTGGCCGAGCAGGAGACCGTCGGCGCTTCAAACGACTTCACCGTAAAGGTCGCTGTCGCCGAGGCAACTTCCCACGGCTTCAGGCCTTCCTTGCCCGCCTTGCCTTCCTTCACGCCGCAATTGACCGTGTACGTGCCGGCCGCAAGCGCGCCCGTGGCCACCGAGGCCGTGGCGCCATTGCCGGTTACGCCCGTGCCGCTAAACGAATAAACCGCGTTCAGCTTCGGGTCAAGACCGCCCGCCACCGAGGTCACCGTGACCGGGTCGCCGGGGAAGATCGAATTGGGGCTGGCTGAGCAGGCCAGCGTGATCGCCGGTGGCGGCGCGATGGTGCCGAAACGGTAGACAAAACCGGCGCTCAAGCGCGAAGCGTTGATGGTGGTCGATCCCTCATAAATGCCGGAGCCAAAGTTTTCGTGGATGAACTCATAGTCTGCCTGCAGCAAACGGATGCTCAGACGATGATGGAGCCACGAGGTCTGGTAGTCAAAACCGGCGCCAACGGTGAACGTGGGACCCCAGGTATACGCCTCGTGGTCCGGTCCTTCCACATCCGCCATGCCCGCCAGAGCATGCACGAAGGGCGTGATCCCTTCGCCGGGGAAGCGCAGAACCGGGCCGGTCTGCACGGTCAGAATACCGCTGTTGCTGTATCCCTGGTTTTGGTCTCCCGTGTCGATGTACCGGTCATGCTGACCTGAATCGACCTGCCAGCCAAGATTCTTGTTGAAGAAATAACTTAGGCTCTCGGCGGTTCCCACCCGGTTGGTTCTGTAGCTGAATGTGGATGTCGCGCCGGTCGGCTGCAAGGCATTGACCGAACCGCTGGGCCAGAAGAAACTGTAGCCGGCAAAGATATCCCATTTTGAAGGGGAATCGGTGAAAGGGGTCTTAGCGGCCGGTTTGGCCGAGTCCTGGGCAACCATGGCAACAGGCACCGACACCACGAAAGCCAAAACAACGAGCCGGGCAAGAAACTTCACGACACGGGGATCCATGCGTTCTTCCTCCGCAATCAAAATCAGAATGAATCGACAAATCTGACCGATGCAGTTGAATCCCCGGCGTATCCGAGTCCCAGCACGATTTCAAGATGGACGGGAGGATGCCCTGCCAGTCGCCTAACGATAGCACACTCAGGAAAGCGGTGAGGAATACTTTTCGCGGCGCACGGCGCATGACCCAAGGCGGCAAAGAACTGGCCGGCGCGGCGCTTGCCGGGCGCGCCAATAGCTGGCCGCACAATCCTGCGCTCTGCACGGCTTCTTGCTTTCCCCTGGATTCGCTGGAGGGAAAAGAAGCGCGCTCCTGGTTCAACATGCGGCGCCGGAAGACTCTCTGCGAAGCAACTGACCCAGGGGTCAAGCCAGCGGTTTGCGAGCAAAAGAAAGAGGCTGGCCGGACTTGCCGGTCAGCCTCAATGAATCGTAGCTCAAGTGGGCTGGGCAGCGCCCTCGGGCGCTGCCCGGCCGGTTAAGTCACTTTGCCGCCG
>Ga0302320_10003580_pt1 | contig 35986 bp, 33 predicted proteins | sample Bog_T0_3_FD_202130 | JGI IMG/M metagenome (GOLD analysis project Ga0302320, IMG submission 202130) | Peat permafrost microbial communities from Stordalen Mire near Abisko, Sweden - Bog_T0_3 | ecosystem: Environmental > Terrestrial > Soil > Wetlands > Peat | place: Sweden: Abisko, Stordalen Mire...
GGCATAGGTGAACGCTGAAACATACATCATGTAGGTGAAGCGGTTGTCCACTCCCGGGGTGCTTCCGACCACCCGGATCAGGTCATTCCCGACCGCTTTCAAGGGCGGGAACAGGTCTTTGGCGGAGTCCGGGCCGTGCTCCCTGCCCCAGATCTCCACGAACAGCTTCTGCATGTCGGCCACCCCGGGCCCCTCGATCTCCACATCCGTATCGCGCCAGGCATGCTGCTGATTGGCCTGGATGAGCCTGCTGTGCTTGGTCCTGAGGATGGTGGATGAATAAATATTGCTTATGTTCACGCCACCGGTGAAGGCGACGGCGCCGTCCACAACCAGCAATTTCCGATGGTCGCGATGGTTCAACAGCCATTTCCCGCCGCGCATTTTCGCCGGATTGATGGGATTGAACTCCACCACCCGGACGCCGCCGTCGCGCAGATGCTGGAAGAAGGCCGCCGGCGTCGACATGGAGCCGACGCTGTCGTAGAGCAGGTCGACCTGGACCCCTTGGGCCTGTTTCTGGATGAGCAGTTCGGCGAAGCGCCTTCCCACGGGGTCGTCCTCGAAGATGTACGATTCGAAGTTGATGGTGGACCTGGCCGACTGGATGGCCTTCTCCATGGCCTTGTAGGTGGCCGGTCCATCGATGAGCAGGGTCACCTTGTTGCCGGTGCGCAGGGCGGTGCCCCCCATCGCCTCCATCAGGCGCGAGTGCCGCCGCAGGATGTCGGTGGGCTCGACCTGGTCTTTCATCCGGTCCATGACCGCGTTGCTGGCCTGGGGCGAGAGCTGCCCGTTGGGGCCGAGGATGGTCGCCGGGGCGCGCGCGTCGGTGGCGTGGTAGTCGCCGATCTTGGGCATGGGCTTGCACCCGCTGACGAGGACCAGCGTCAACGGGCACAGCAGGCGCGTCAGGCGGTCGACGATGTGGGGCATGGGAGTTCTCCTGGCGGGAAGCGCTCGGCCGGCCCGCAGGCTCCTTGAGCAATTTCTGGGCCGTCCCTGGATCCCGCATGTACAGGGCTCCTGCGGGGCCGGAGGCTCCCCAGGACCCGATGCCCTTGCACATTGATCGCCTTGCCTGGTCATTTTGAAGGTCCGTTTGTGCAAGATATTGATTTCAGGATTAGTTAATTTATGGCTCAGCTTTTGCTCGTCCTGCCAGTACCAGCTTTGTCATCTGGAGCACCTGATGCGACGATCAGCCCTGAACCTGCTCGCTCCGGCGCCCCCCGCCCCCCGCGGCAAGCTGCTGGGGTTGATCGGGCCCGGCCTCATCACCGGGGCTTCCGACGACGACCCCAGCGGCATCGCCACCTACTCCCAGGTGGGCAGCCAGTTCGGCCTGGGGATGCTCTGGACCATGGTGTTCTCCTATCCCCTGATGAGCGGCATCCAGGAGATCAGCGCCCGGGTGGGCCGGGTCACCGGGCACGGCCTGGCGGCGAGCCTGCGCCGGCATTTCCCGGCCTGGGTGCTGTATGCCGCCGTGGGGCTGCTGCTCGTGGCCAACACCATCAACATCGGCGCGGATATCGGCGCCATGGGGGCGGCGCTGCACCTGCTGGTCGGCGGCCCGGTGCAGGTCTATGTCCTGGGCTTCGGCCTGCTCTGTCTCGGCATGCAGACCTTCATCCCGTACCGCCGCTACGTCCCCTACCTGAAATGGCTTTGCCTGGGGCTGTTCGCCTACGTGGGCATCATGTTCGTGGTGAAGGTCCCGTGGCCGGCGGTGCTGCGCGCCACCTTCCTGCCCCGCATCCCGTTCACCGGGCCGGCGCTCACGGCCATCGTCGCCATCCTGGGCACCACCATCAGCCCCTACCTGTTCTTCTGGCAGGCCTCGGAGGAAGTGGAGGAACAGCAGCTGAACCCGGCGGAGGAAGCCCTGCTCAAGGCGCCCGCGCAGAGCCGCAGTCAGCTGGGCCGGGTGCGGACCGACACCTGGGTCGGCATGGCCTTTTCCAATGTCGTGGCCTTCTTCATCATCCTCACCGCCGCGGTGGTCCTGAACGCGCACGGGATCACCGACATCCAGACCTCCAGCCAGGCCGCGGAGGCGCTCCGGCCGGTGGCGGGGCGGTTCGCGTTCCTGCTGTTCACCTGTGGCATCGTCGGCACCGGCCTGCTGGCGGTGCCGGTCCTGGCCGGGGCTTCCGCCTACGCGCTGGGGGAGGCCCGGCAATGGCCGGTGGGCCTGGAAAAGAAACCGGCCAAGGCCCGGGGCTTCTACTGGGTCATCGCGGTTTCCACCCTGGTGGGGGTGGCCCTCAACACCGTCCACCTGGACCCGGTGAAGGCCCTGTTCTGGAGCGCCGTGGTGAACGGCGTGGTGGCGGCCCCGCTCATGGTCGTCATCATGCTGCTGGCCTGCCGGAAGGACGTCATGGGCTCCTTCACGCTGCCCCTGCGCCTGAAGCTGCTGGGCTGGGCCGCCACCGCGGTCATGGCGGCGGTCACGGTGGGGATGTTCGCCACGTTCGGCAGCTGATCAGATCACCCCAGCAGGCGCCCCGCCACCGCGTCCAGATGCCCCAGGAGCGCCGGGTCCCGGTGCGCCGGGGCGGTGATGAGGGCATGCTCCAGGGCGGTCCGGCAGGGGCAGGCCGGGCCCTGGGCGTCGGCCTGGATCCGGGGCACCGCGCGCCCGGCCAGGCCGCGGGCCCGGTCGGCGTTGGCCAGCAGGACCTTGACGATGGCGTCCACGGTGACGTGGTCGTGCCCCGGGTGCCAGCAGTCGTAGTCGGTCACCATGGCCACGGTGGCGTAGCAGAGCTCGGCCTCCCGGGCCAGCTTGGCCTCGGGCATGTTGGTCATGCCGATCACGTCGCAGCCCCAGGCCCGGTACAGCCTGGATTCGGCCAGGGTGGAGAACTGGGGGCCCTCCATCACCAGGTAGGTGCCGCCCCGCACGGTCGCGATCCCCGCCTCCCGGGCGGCGGCTTCCAGGTGGCCGCCCAGGCGGCCGCAGACCGGGTGGGCCATGGAGACGTGGGCCACCAGTCCGCTGCCGAAGAAGCTCTTCTCCCGGGCGAAGGTGCGGTCGATGAACTGGTCCACGATGACGAAGGTGCCCGGCCTGAGCTCCTCCCGCAGGGAACCCACGGCGCTCACCGAGATCAGGTCGGTGACCCCGGCCCGCTTCATGGCGTCGATGTTGGCACGGTAGTTGATCGCCGAGGGGGAGATCCGGTGGCCCCGGCCATGGCGGGGCAGGAAGACCAGGGGCTGCCCGTCCATGTCCCCGAACAGCAGCTCGTCCGAGGGTTCGCCGAAGGGCGAGGAGACCTTCTCCCACCGCTGGTTGCGGAGCCCTTCGAGATCGTAGACGCCGCTGCCTCCGATGAAGCCGATGACGGGCCGGTTGGCTGGTTCACTCATGGTCGATGCCCCCGGCCCGGATTATCGCAGAGTTGCCTGGGGCCTGGACCTGGGTCAACGCGCCGAAACATTCGGCGGGAACCGGAGGAGCATTTTCTTGACGGCCGAGGCCACGTCCTGGTTGGCGTCTTCCGGGGTCGCGGAATCGTCGAGGGCATCCACCGCCTCGGCTTTCCAGACCAGGCGATGGGTCTTGAAGTCCTGGATCTCCAGGACGATGGAGCCCAGCATGCCGCGTGGTCCGGATTCCACCGGGCCGGCGACGCCGACGCCCACGCCCGGCCCCCGGAACCCGCCGAACCCCATGCCGAAGCCCACGCTCCCCCGATGGCCACCCTGGAGCCTGTAGACGGGGTAGTAGGTGACCAGGAAGTCAGGATCGGCGGACATCTCCTTCTGGAGATGCCTGGAGGCGAGCTCCGCCTCCACGGCCTGGCGGACTCGAGCGTCCATGAAAGGGTTCTTGATGCCAGGGCGGGCCGGGGCGGCGTACCAGTCATAGGTGCGCAGACCGGCGAAGTTGGCACTGGCATCGTAGTCGTAGCGGACTTCCGGCCCCGCGCAACCCAGGGCCAGGGCCACGGCGACGGAAGCGGAGCATGCGAATAGGCGGTTCATGGGGTTTCCTCCTTCTACTTGACCGAGCAGCCCCGGCCTTCCAGGAAGGACTTCATGGCCCGGAGATGGCTCTGCCGGGCCCTTGCCGTGCCGGGATCGGCGGGGTCGCCGCGGGCGGGGTCGAACCCGCTCCTGCCCATGGCAAAAACCCGCGCCTCGCGGCGATCGGCGATCATCTTCTCCTCGTTCTGCCCGTTCCCGGGAATGATCACCAGGGCGTCGAGGGCGGCGTCATCGGGGCTCCCGGCCGGCGACTGCCCGGGCGGGGGCGCGGCGACCGCAAAGCCGGAGCCTCCGGGCGCGCCGGTGTAGTAGCTGCCGTTGGCCCAGTAGGCGGGAGGGGAATCAGGATGGAATGCCTGCGAGGAAGAGGAGGTTCGCATGGGCCTGGTCCTCCAGTAGCTCCCTCGGTAGACCCAGGGCTCCCTGCTCCGGTTGAGGAGGCGGCCCTTGAATCCTGCGTGGCAATGGATGTATGGCTAGTTCATGCAGGGCATCGGCAGCTATGGGCCCGTGGAATAGACGCCGGGGAAACCCGTGAGCGTTGGGTATCCTGGTTCCGGTGTCCGGACGCGGAGGGTGGCATGGGATGGAATCTTTCCTGGTTGCGGGGTCTGGCTCTTGGCCTTCTGCTGCTGCTGCCGGGACCCGCGCCGGCCCAGGCCCCGCCCGTGCGGGACGCGGCGGATCTCCAGCAGATGCTGGAACGGCTCCAGGTGGTGGGCAGCGTGCTGTACGTGGCGGCCCACCCCGACGACGAGAACAACGCGGTCCTGGCCTATTTCTCCAAGGGCAGGCACCTGGACACCTGCTACCTGTCCCTGAACCGGGGCGGCGGCGGGCAGAACCGCATCGGCAGCGAGCAGGGCGATGTGCTGGCCGCGCTGCGCACCCAGGAACTGCTGGCGGCGCGCCGGCTGGACGGGGCGGAGCAGCTGTTCACCCGGGCGGTGGACTTCGGCTATTCCAAGACCCCGGAAGAGACCCTGGCCATCTGGGGCCACGACGCCATCCTGGCGGACGTGGTGTGGACCATCCGCAAGCTGCGGCCGGACGTCATCGTGACCCGGTTCTCGCCCACCCGCGGCGGCACCCACGGCCACCACACCGCTTCGGCGATCCTGGCGCTGGAGGCGTTCCGGGCGGCGGCCGACCCGGCCCGGTTCCCGGAACAGCTGGCCCGGGTGAAGCCCTGGCAGGCCACCCGCCTGGTCTGGAACAGCTACCGGATGCGCAACGAACTCCAGGCCATGGCCCCCGGCAGCTACCTGAGCCTGGAGGTGGGCGGCTACGACCCGCTGCTGGGCATGTCCTACCCCGAACTGGGCGCCCTGAGCCGCAGCCAGCACCGCTCCCAGGCGTTCGGGACCGTCGCCGCCCGCGGCCCCAGGACCGAGCTGTTCGAACCCCTGGCCGGGCCGCCGGCCAGGACCGATCTGTTCGAGGGGATCGACCTGACCTGGAAGCGGATTCCCGGTGGAGAGCACGTGGCGCCTCTGCTGGCCCAGGCTCGCCGGGACTACCGGCCCGAGCGCCCGGCAGGGGTCCTGCCGCTGCTGCTCCGGGCCAAGGCCGCCCTGGACCGGCTGGCCGCCGAGCCCCGGGTGCTGGACAAGCGTGAGCAGCTGCTGGAGGCCATCCGCTGCGCCGCGGGGATCTGGGTGGAGGCCTTGGCCGACCGCCAGTCCGTGGCCCCGGGCGACCCGCTGGAGGTGACCGCCACCATCATCGCCCGGGGCGAAGGCGGGGTCGCCCTCACCGGCTATGAACTGACTCCGGCCCTGCTGGCCCGGCGCGCGGCCAGCGAGGCCCTGCCGCTTAACCAGCCGGTGCGGGCCACGTTCCAGGTGGCCTTCCCGGCCGGCACCCCCTGCGGGCAGCCATACTGGATGGGCGAGGGCGACAGCCCGGGCCTGCACCCCGGGGGCCCGCCGGAACTGGCCGGGCTGCCCGAGAACCCGCCGGCCCTTGCCGTCACCTTCCACCTGCAGGCCTCGGGCGTGCCTTTCGACTTGGTGGCGCCGGTCCGCTTCCGCCTGGGCGACCAGGTCCTGGGCGAGCGCTGGCAGCCGCTGGTGGTGGCGCCGCCGGTGCAGGTGAACTTCGATCAGCCGGTGCAGGTGCTGGCCGATGACGGCGGCCGCCAGGTCAGCCTGGTGGTGGTGGCCGGCCAGGGGCCGGCGGCCGGCCGGCTGCGGCTCCAGGTGAGCGAAGGCTGGCGGGTGCAGCCCGCCGAGCTGCCGTTCGCCCTGGCCCGGGCGGGGGACGAGGCGCGCTTCACCGCGCTGCTGACTCCGCCGGCGGCGGCCGGCACCGGGTCCCTGACCGTGACCGCGGAGACCGGGGGCGCCAGCTTTCCCGCCCGCAGCGTGGTCCGCATCGACTACCCGCACATTCCCCTGCAGACCCTGTTCCCGCCGGCCCGGGTCAAGCTGGTCCGCGTGGACCTGAAGCGGGGCGGCGGGCGGATCGGCTACGTGGCGGGAGCAGCGGACGAGATCCCGGCCATGCTCCGGCCCCTGGGCTACCGGGTGGACCTGCTCACCGACGGGGACCTGGCGGGCGGCGACCTCTCGGGCTACGACGCCATCGTCGTGGGCATCCGCGCCTTCAACATCCGCCCGGCCCTGGCCCGGCTCAACCCGCGGCTGCTGGACTACGTGGCCGGGGGCGGCACCGAGATCGTGCTCTACAGCAACGACCAGGGCCTGGTGCTGCCGGCCATCGGCCCCTATCCGTTCCGGATCTCCAGCCACCGGGTCACCGACGAGACCGCGGCCATGGTCGAGCTGGCCCCGCAGCACCCGCTGCTGAACCGCCCCAACCGGATCACCGAGGCGGATTTCCAGGGCTGGGTGCAGGAACGCGGCACCTACTTCGCCGAGGACTGGGACCCCCGCTATGTGCCGATCTTCTCCATGCGGGACCCCGGCGAGCTGCCCGCATCCGGCGGCCTCATCGTCGCCGCCCACGGCAAGGGCCATTTCGTATACACCGGCCTGGCCTTTTTCCGGCAGCTGCCGGCGGGGGTGCCCGGGGCCTACCGGCTGTTCGCCAACCTGCTGGCCCTGGGCACGCCGTGACCCAGTTCCTGCGCACCCTCGGCCTGCGGCTCACCGGGCTGCTGAAGATCCCGCTGCTGGCCTCGGTGCGGCCCAGCGTGGCGGAGTGGGAGGAGGACCGCTGCGTGATCCGGGTGCCGCTCCGGCGCTGGACCCGGAACCACATGGACTCCATGTACTTCGGCGCCCTGGCCATCGGCGCCGACTGTGCCGGGGGGATCATGGCGGTGGAGCTGATCCGGCTGAGAAAGGCCAAGGTCTCGCTGATCTTCAAGTCCTTCCATGCCGAATTCCTCAAGCGCCCGGAATCGGATGTCTTCTTCATCTGCGAGGAAGGCGCCCGGATCCGGGATCTGCTGGACCGGGTGCTGGCCTCGGAGCAGCGGCTGGCGGAGATGATCCCGGTGACGGCCGCGGTGCGCGGCCCCGACGGGGACTATGAGCCGGTGGCCCGGTTCCTGCTCGAGCTCTCGCTCAAGCGCTCGGAGCGAGGGGTGATCTGACTTAAGCCTTGGGCAAAAATCAATGAGGCGGATTGGCAATGTCCCGGCATAAGGGGCCGCAGATCAATGACCTGAAAAGCACAGGTCATTGATGCGCGGTCCCCAATCTTTACATAGCGTCTGGCCAGACGGCATTTAGAATCAAGTATCGAGGAACGGAATGCCGGCAGAGCCCAAGACGATCGGGAGGTACGAGGTGAGGCGCCTCCTTGGCCACGGGGCCATGGGGCAGGTCTACCTGGCCTTCGATCCGCTCCTTAAACGGTTCCTGGCCATCAAGACCGTGCGGGATTTCGACGCCGACACCGATTCGGCCCTGCTCCGGTTCCAGCGGGAGGCGGAGATCTCGGCCCGGCTGAACCACCCCAACATCGTCACGGTCCACGACGTGGGCAAGGACCCCGAGGCGGGTCCGTTCATGGCCATGGAGTTCGTCGACGGCCTGCCGCTGTCGGACCTGATCCAGCGGGGGATCCCCTGCGAGAGCGTGATCCACCTGCTGCTCCAGGCCATGAGCGCGCTGCAGGCGGCGGAGCGCCAGGGCATCACCCACCGGGACGTCAAGCCGGCCAACATCCTGGTGAGCCACGACGGTCGGCTCAAGCTGATGGATTTCGGCATCGCCCGGGGCGAAGGCAGCCGGCTCACCCAGACCGGGCAGATCATCGGGACCCCCTCCTACACGGCGCCCGAGGCGCTGGTGGGGGTCGAGCCCAGCGCGGTATCGGACCGCTACGCCTTCGCCGTCACCGCCTTCCAGATGCTCACCTGCGTGCTGCCGTTCGAGTGCGCCACCATCGCGGCCACCCTGTTCCGCATCGTGCACGAGCCGCCTCTGTTCCCGGACACCATGAGTCCCGGGCTGCGCGCGGTGTTCGAGAAGGCCCTCTCCAAGGATCCCTCCGGCCGCCATCCCGACCTTGCGGGCTTCATGCGCGAACTCATCGCCGCCGTGGACCTGTCCGACGACTCCCGGGCCAAGTTCCTGGCGATCCTGGCCGCGGACTCAGGCGCGGAAGTGGCGCAGCTGATCCAGAGCCACACCCAGGCCATCGCCGTCAACCGGGACCTGGAGACCCAGGCCACGCCGAAGCCGTCGCGCTCCCGCTCCAAGGTGACGGAGGAGTCGGCCACCGAACTGTTCCGCACGCCCAAGCCGGGCGCGAGCACCACTATCGTGGCGCCGGCCCCTCCCCCCAGGCGACGCCCGGGCTGGCTGAGGCCGGCGGCGGGCGCCCTGCTCGCGCTGGCGCTCCTGGGCCTCGGATGGGGCCTGCGGTCCCGCGGCTTCCTCCTGGACATCGCCTCCACACCCAGGGGCGCCAGCGTCCTGGTGGACGGCAAGGCCATCGGCCGCACCGACCTGGTCCAGGCCCGGATCCCCCGGGACGGGGCGACCGTGCGCCTGGAGCTGGAGGGCTACGAGCCCGCTGAGCGCACGGTCCGCCGGGGGGATGGTCCGGTCAGCTTCGACCTGGCGCTCCAGCCGTTCCTGGTCCAGGTGGTGACCGACCCTCCGGGGGCCCAGGCCTTCCTGAACGGCGCCGCCGTGGGGACCACGCCCATCAGGGGCCTCCGGGTCCCGGACGGGGCCCAGGAACTGGTGCTGCGTCTGCACGACCACCGGGACTGGTCGCGGGTGCTGGATCGGGACGAGCCGCTGCCCGAGGTCATCCGCCTGGCCCCGCGCATGGAGGCGGCCAAGGCCCGGCCTGCCCCGGCCCCGGTTCCGGTTCCCGCCCCTGTGCTCCACCGGGCGGAGGCCAAACCAGGCGAACCGGTGGTCGCCAAAGCCCAGCCCGAGCCGGCCGTCAAGCGGCTCCCGGAGCCAGTGCCCACGCCCCGGAACAGCCAGATGGAAGAACCTCGCACGACCCACTAACAAACAGTCATATTCAAACATCATAACTTTTTTTAACCCATTCGCTGGGATGATCCATGGGACACTCCCCCCTTTCCGGGAGGACCCCTTGAACGGTCGGTATTGGAAGCTTCTGCTCGCCCTCATGCTGGCCTGCGCCAGCTTCGCGCCGGCCGGGGCGCCGGACTGGACGGCCATCGCCGGCAGCTACCCCCGGCTGGGCACCTTGGAGGCCCAGGAGGAGGCGGCCATCATGCTCTGGCTCCAGAACATCCGGACCCGCGCCGACCTCGCCCGGGCCGGGGTGGAGAACCATCCTGACCTGGCCTGCTTCCTGGACGCGGTCGGGTCATCCTGGGGCGCTTCGGCCTATCCCGCCACCAAGGCCATGCTGAAGCAGGCCAAGGAGGACCTGAAGCCGGTGGTGGCCGGCCTGAAGGCCAGCTTCGCCCGGCCCCGGCCCTACGTCACCGATCCGGCCCTGACGCCCGCCCTGCCCGATGACGGCAGCTTCGCCTTCCCCAGCAAGCACGCCGCCGAAGGCGACCTGTTCGCGGCCCTGCTCATCCAGCTGGATCCCGCCGACCAGACCGCCCTGGCCGAGGAGGGCAAGCTCATCGGCGACGACCGGGCCCTGGCCGGGGTCCACTGGCCCAGCGACGTGGAGTCCGGACAGAGGCTGGGCAAGGCCTTCGCCGCCTACTGGTCGGCGCTGCCCGAGAACGGGCAGCTGCTCCAGGACGCCGGCGCGGAGTGGAGCTACCACACGCCCAGGCCGTAGAGGAAGCCGGTGGCGGCGTCCATGCCGGAGCTGTGGCCGAAGGCGCAGAGGACCGCCAGCGCCGGGCCGGGGCCGCGCCCGGCCTGGATGGCCCGGGCCAGGCGGTCCAGGGCCCGGCCGACCTTCCCTTCCGCTGCGCAGCGCAGCAGGGTGGCGCTGATGTCGTTGGTGTCGCCGACCCGGTCCAGGATTTCGCGCTCCAGGGCGGCGCGCAGCGGGAGGCGGCCCGGGTCCGGGCGGCAGCGGGCCGCGGCCAGGAATCCGCAGAGGAAGTCGTCGCCGCTGGGGGTGAGACCGCCGCCGAGGCCCACCAGCGTGGCGGCGGCCTCCCGTGCGGGGTCCCGGGCGCCATCGCCGACGGCACGGCCCAGGGCGAGGGCGGCCGAGGCGAGCCGCTGGCCCAGGAGGCCCTGGGGGTGGTCCGGACCCAGCAGGTGGTCCAGGCGCAGATCGGCGCCGGCCTGCGCCTGCCTGGCGCACAGCAGGGCGGCGGCGGCCTGCCAGGAGGCGCCCAGGCGGCGGATGGCCGGCAGCGGCCGCGGGCGGGGCCGCACGGCCTTGCGGCAGCCGATGCGCAGGGGCGGGCCGCCGGGGCGCTCCAGGAGGATCCCCTCGGGATCGAAACGGCCCGCGGCCAGAGGCAGCAGGCCGAGCGTGGTGAAGTCCTGGGCGGCGCCCAGACGGATGCTCCGCGGGTGGTCCAGAGCCGGGTCGTCGATGACGGTGACCAGGCCGCCGCCGTTGCCCGGCTGGAGGTTGAGGGCGCCGCGGAAGACGCTGTGCACCGCCACCTGGAAAGGGCCTGGAGGCACATCGGAACCGATGGCGGCTGCCTCCAGGTCCGTGTCCATTATTTTTCGATGGGAACGATGTCCAGCGCCGCGGGAATGTCGCTTTCCATCTGGCTGTCCGCCGCTTCGTTGGCCAGCTTCAGGCTGTCCAGCAGGTAGAAGAACAGGCTGAGGACCATCGCCACCAGGGTGGCGAGCACCATGCCGCGCAGCTTGGTCTGGCCGAAGTCGATGGAGACTCCGGAGATGCCCACCACCAGGACGATGGCGGAGAGCAGCAGGTTGCGGCTCTTGGAGTAGTCGACCCTGGCCTCGATGAGCATGCGCAGGCCGGAGGCGGCGATGACGCCGAACAGCATGATGCAGATGCCGCCGATGACCGGCACCGGGATGCTGCGGATGGCGCCGCTGATCTGGCCGAAGAAGGCGATGACGATCGAGATGACGCCGGCGCCGCCGACCACCCAGACCGAGTAGACCTTGGTGATGGCCATGACGCCCATGTTCTCGCCGTAGGTGGTGGTGGGGCAGGAGCCGCACAGGCCCGAAAGCATGGTGGACAGGCCGTCGCCCAGCAGCGAGTTGTGCAGGCCGGGCACCTTCAGCAGGTCGCGTCCGACGATGTTGCTGGTGACGAACAGGTGGCCGATGTGCTCGGAGATCACCACCAGGGCCGCGGGCGCGATGATCAGGATGGAGGCCCAGTCGAAGATCGGGAAGACGAACTTGGGCACCGCGAAAAATGCCCCGTTCTGCACGGCACTGAAGTCCAGGGTCCCGGGGACCCAGATGTTGATGACGGCGGCCAGGGCATAGCCCGCCAGCACGCCGATGAGGATCGGGATGGCGGCCATGAAGCCGCGGAACACCATGGAACCCACCACCACCACCAGCAGGGTGAACAGGGAGATGAAAGCCGCCATGGGGACAGTGATCTTGCCGCCGCCGGAGAAGGCCATGCCGGTGGCCACCGGGGCCAGTTCCAGGCCGATCAGGGCGACGATGGCGCCCATGGCCGCGGGCGGCAGGACGACGTTCAGCCAGGCCCGGCCGGCGAAGCGGATGATCACCGAGACGATGGAGAAGATCAGGCCGGCCATGAAGAAACCGCCCAGGGCGTGCTGGAAGCCCACGCCGGGGTTGGCGGCCAGGGTGATGCAGGTGATGGTGGGGGCGATGAAGGCGAAGCTGGAACCCAGGAAGGCCGGGGCCTTGCCGCGGCAGACGAAGGTGTAGATCAGGGTGCCGATGCCGTTCATGAGCAGCACCAGGGCCGGGTCGACGACGGTGGCCTTGGCGGCGTTGTTGAACAGGATGGGGACCAGGATGGACGCCCCGAACATCGCGAACAGGTGCTGCAGGCTGAGGGGGATGCCTTTGAGAAGAGGAACTTTCTCCTCGACCTGGATGATCTCTCGGGTAGCCATATAGGCCCTCCATGGGGTTGGGCCTCCGGACGGGGGGCCACGCGGTGTGGTCCCGCCCCCTTCGGCATGAGTGTCAACGTTCGGGTTCATATCAAGTGTTGCATCGACGAAGCCGGGTGGAAGCAAATTCCCGCAGGGAAGACGCACTCTCTCGCGATGATTAATTATTCAAAATATAGGGCTTCGCCGGATTCTTCCACCCGGGAATTCGGGCTTCATTGGCCTTTTTCGGCGGGCAGGTCGGCGAAGGCGGCCAGGGCCTCCCGGAAGCAGCTTCCCGGAGGCTTCAGGCCGGTGCCGATGGCGGGCAGGATCCCGGTCTCGACCACCTTGCGGAGATCGATGCCGGCGGGAATCCCCCAGACGGGATCCTCGGCGGCGGTGATCTGGCGCATCCGGCCGGTGGACAGGCAGAAGGCTCCGAGCCCGGCGGCCTCGGTGATGGCGGCGTCGCTCGGGCCCTCGGCGGCGGGGGCCGTGAACCAGCGGTCGCCCAGGCCCGCCACCTGGATCCCGAAGTCGGTGCCGTTGCAGGCCATGGCCACCACGACGGTGCTGCCCGCCACGGTCCGGGCGGGGTCCAGGATGCACTTGCAGGCCGCCATGGACAGGTTCAGGAAGAAGCCGTCGCTGGCGTCGAGGAAGGCCAGCGCCCCGGCCAGCAGGTCCCTGGGCTGGTCAAGGCGCACCATGGCCGGGGCCAGCGCGCGGATGAAGAGCGAGGCGGCGGCGCGGTTCCGCTCGCGGCCTTCGTCGCCCATCCGCAGGGCCTGGGCCAGCAGCTCCTTCAGGTCGACGGGGCCGCGCGCCCGCAGCGCCAGGTCCAGGACCCGGGCCAGCCCGGGCTCCGCGTCCACCGCGCAGAAGGCCCGGTGGCCGCGGACGGCGTCGGCCACGATCCACACCGGCGTCCCCGCGGTGATGACCCCGGCCGCGGGGGCCACGGCCTGGTGCCGGTGGCAGGGTTCGAAGCGGACCTCGCCGCACAGGCCTTCGCGGTTGAGCCCGGCGCTGACGGCCGCGCGCAGAGGTTCGCCCATGCGCTCCCAGGCGATGGGCGGCCCGGCGTGGAGGATGGTGGCGGGGGTCATGCCCGGGACCACGTCCAGGGCGGTGCCGAGGCCCACCAGCACCGGCCGGCCTTCGAGGATGATCCCGGCGGCCCGGCGGTTGGCGCCGTCCGCCCCGGCCCCGATCCGGTCCAGGGCCTCGAGCATGGCCGGGTCTCCGCCGGCGGGGGGCTTCCAGGCCAGCTGGACCGCCTCGGCCCCGTTGGCCAGGAGACTCTCGGCGAACCCGGCCAGGCCCAGGTTCAGCACGCTCAGGTCCTGGCGGAACAGGCGGAGGATGGGGGCCACGTCCATGCTCACAGGGCGCCTCCTTGGTCCTGCAGACGGTCCAGCACCAGCGCCGCGAGCATGGCGGCCTGGTGGTTGGACGGCAGCACCACGCAGCCGGCCGCTTCCAGCGCGGCCTGCTGCCCGGCGAGGTTCTGGAAATCCCTCGGGGTGCCGGTGATGGAGGCCAGCACCGGCAGGTATCCGCCGCGCCTGCGGGCGGCCTGCTTCATGGCCGCCAGGGCCGGCGCCAGCGCCCCGGCGGGATCCCCGTGGGAGCCGTAGCCCAGCACCAGGTCCATCAGCACCACGGCGATGCCGGGATCGGTCAGCTCGGCCAGGATCCGCTCGGTGCGGGTGCCGGGGTCGATCATGGGGTGCGGGCGGGAGGCGGTGAAGCGGTCGTCGCCCAGGTCCACCACCGTGTGGCCCACGGAGACGCGGGGATCGGCCAGGACGAAGGCCGGGTCGGTCTGGTTCAGGGCATGGACCGCGCCGGTGCGCTGGTGCAGCAGGATCCACGCCTCGTCGGCCAGGGTGCCCCCGGTGTAGTAGCCGCGGAGGAACCGCTGGGCCGGGAGGATGCCCCGGGTCTCCCGCTCCAGGATCGCCTCGATCTCCTCCGGCGGCAGGGTGAACACCCGGGGCCGGTAGGGCCGGCCTTCGGCCAGGGCCACGGCCATGGCCGCGGTCTCCTCCAGGTTGCCGGCGAAGCGCACCACCGACCCGGGCCGGGGCGGCTCCGGCTCCAGCCCGATGAAGTGCACCACCGCGGGCTTGCCGGCCAGTTCCAGGGCCTCCACCACCCGCGCCGCCAGGTCCCTGGCCGGAGGCTTGGAGACCACCGCGATGACATTGGTGTCGTCGTCCCGGGCCAGCGCCTCGATGGCCATCAGGGTGGTGGAGCCGCCTACCCCGGCGCTCTTCAGGTCCCGGGCGCCGGTGCCGATGGCCTGGCTGATGCCGGACCGGAACCGGTCCACCAGGCAGGTCACCTCCTGGATGCCGGTGCCCGAAGCCCCCACCACCCCCACCGGGCCGCGGCTGACCGCGTTGGCGAAGCATAGCGGCTTGCCGTTGATGATCGCGGTGCCGCAGTCGGGCCCCATCATCAGCAGGCCCTTCTCCCGGCTCAGCGCCTTCAGGGCGATTTCGTCCGAAAGCGCCACCTTGTCGGTGAACAGCAGGACGTGCAGCCCCAGCTCCAGGGCCTTGCGCGCTTCGCGCACGGCGTATTCGGCCGGCAGCGAGATGACCGCCAGGTTCGCCCCGGGGGTGGCCGCCGCCGCCGCGGCCAGTGCAGCCGGGGCGCCGGCCGGGACCCGCTTGCGGGCAAGGAGCTTCTGCGCCACCTCCAGGGCCCGCTCCAGCGCGGCGGCGTCGGCGCCGTCCAGCGCGATGACCAGGTCGTCCGGGCCTGCGGCCAGGTCTTCCGTCGCCCAGCCCATGGCGCCGAGCAGATCCAGGTTCGCGCCGGTGGCCATGACCGCGCTGGCGTCCGCCATGCCCGGAAGGCGCTTCAGTTCCCGGCCCAGGAGCATCAGGAACACCGAATCGAAATAGGAATCCTGCCTGACCAGGGTCGTCTTCATATGGCTAATATAGGACTGTCTGCTTGAGATAGGGGACCAGCCCCCCGGCCCGGACCAGTTCGAAGATGTGCGGCGGCAGCCTGCTGCAGGGGCAGCTTTCGGCCCGGGTGAGGTTCCGGATCAGGCCTGCTTCCAGGTCGAGCTCGATGACGTCCTGGTCCTGGATGCGGCCGGAGTCCTGGCACTCGATCACGGGGATGCCCAGGTTGATGGCGTTGCGGTAGAAGATCCGGGCGAAGAAGGTCGCGACGATGGCGCTGATCCCAAGATACTGCAGGGTCAGGGGGGAGGTCTCCCGGCTGGAGCCGGAACCGAAGTTGAGGCCGGCCACCAGGATGTCCCCGGGCCGGACCTTGGCGGCAAATCCCGGGTCCAGCGCGCTCATGGCGTACGGCGCCGCCTCGGCGATGCTCAGCTCCATATACTGCGGCGGCGAGATCACATCGGTGTTGATGTTGTCGCCGAACTTCAGCGCCTTGCCCCGGATGACCGTATCCACAGGGTGCCTCCTAGAGAAACGCGCGCGGATCCGTGATGGCCCCGGTGATGGCGCTGGCGGCCACCGCCATGGGCGAACCCAGGTAGATGGCCGCCCCCTGGCTGCCCATCCTGCCGATGAAGTTGCGGTTGGTGGCGGACAGGCAGGTCTCGCCGTCCGCCAGCAGGCCGGAATGGAGGCCCACGCAGACCCCGCAGGTGGGCGGCAGGATGGTGGCCCCGGCCTCGGCCAGGGCCGACAGCAATCCGGAAGCGCTGGCTCTCAGCCAGGTCTCCCGGGACGCGGGAGAGACCAGCATCCGCACGCCCTTCCTCACCTTCCGGCCGCCCAGGATCCGCACGGCGGCGGCCAGGTCGTGGTAGCGCCCGCCGGTGCAGGATCCCAGGTAGGCCTGGTGCACGGGCGTGCCCTCCACCTGGCCGATGTCGGTGACGTTGTCCACCGCGTGCGGGCAGGCGATCTGGGGCGCCAGCTGGTCCGCCTGGAAGTCGAAGGAGGCGCAGAAGCGGGCGTCGGGGTCGCTGCGGTCCTGGTGGTACGGGCCCGCGGCCCGGTGCTCCAGGTACTCCGCCACCTTGGCGTCCGCCTCCATCAGGCCGACCTTCGCCCCCATCTCCACCACCATGTTGGCGATGGCCATGCGCTCGTCCAGGTCCAGCGCCCGGATGGCCTCGCCCCCGTACTCCACGGCCTTGTAGGTGGCGCCGGCGTGGCCGATGGTGCCGATGGTCTTGAGCGACATGTCCTTGGCCATGACGCCTTCGGGCAGGATGCCGCGCCAGGTCACCCGGATGGTTTCCGGCACCCGCAGCCAGGTCTTGCCGGTGACCAGGACGCCGAGCATCTCGGTGGAGCCGATCCCGGTGGCGAAGGCGCCCAGCGCGCCGCCCATGCAGGTGTGGGAATCGGTGCCCAGCAGGATGCTGCCCGGCAGGACGTGGCCGAACTCGGCCAGGATCTGGTGGCAGGGCCCGATGAACTCATGGTAGTTGTCGATGCCGTGGCTGCGGGCCCAGTCCCGGGTGAACTTGACGATCTCCGCCTGCTTGACGGTGGCCGGCGGAGTGTAGTGGTCGGAGATGATCACGACCCGGTCCCGGTCCCAGACCTGGTCCTTGAACTCCTTCAGCTTTTCGGCGATCTCCACCCGGGGACCCAGCACGTCGTCCATCATCGCCTTGTCCACCGACACCCAAAGGATGTCTCCCGCCGAGGCCTCGGCCACGCCCGCGCCCCGGGCGAGCATCTTTTCGGACATGGTCTTTCCCGCGCTGGCAGCCCTTGCGGAGTTCGCTCCGCCAGGGCTGCTTGTGCCCAGCGCGGCTGGCTCGTCAGGACGGGGGCCAACGGTGCTAGGCATAGCGCCCTGACAGCAGGGCCCCGGCTCCCGGGACGACGGCGTCCAGGCCCAGCTTCTGCAGCATCTGCCAGGTGGTGCAGACGGAACTGGAGAGCACCGGCAGGCCGCTCTCGGCTTCGATCGTGGGGATAGAGGCCAGCGAAGGCATCTGCACGCAGGCCGAGGCGACGATGGCGTCGACGTTGGCCAGGTTGAGCCGGCGCCACAGGCCGGCCGGGGCGCAGGGATCCAGCGCGCCCACCGCCAGGTTGTCGGGGATCTCCAGGGACAGGCTGTCCACCACCTCGATGCCCTCGTGCTCGATGTAGTCGATGACCATCCTGGTCAGGGGCTTCATGTACGGCGCCAGGATCGAGACCTTCCTGGCGCCGATGGCCTTCAGTCCCTCCACCAGGGCGCCGGCGCTGGTCACCACCGGGGCCGCGCCGCCGTTCTCCACGGTGCGCTGGTGCAGCCGGGCCTCGGACACCCGGTGGTAGCCCAGGCCCATGCTCATGATGGCCACCAGGCAGGCATAGCCGAGCACGTCGACCCTTGCGTCCGACAGTTCCAGGGCGCAGCGGTCGGAATCCACGTCCATGGCGGCCAGCTCTTCCCGGGTGACCTTCTTCATGCGCATGCGGCTCGAGTGGAAGGTGAAGCGCTCGGGCAGCGCCGCCTCCCGGGCCCGGAGCATGGCCGGGATCTCGGTCTCCATGGTGGTGTTGGAGCTGGGGACGATCTGTCCGATGCGGTAGCTGCGCGCCATGGCGGTCTCCGGGAAAGGTCTATTCTGGCAGAGGCTTGCCCTTGGTCTCGGGCAGGAACCAGGGCACCACCAGGCCGATCAGGTAGATCATGCTCATGGTCATGGCCGCGCGGGGGATGCTGCCGAAGCTGCGGACGATGGTGCCGGAGAGGAAGGGGAACACGAAGGCGATCAGGCGCGCGCCGTTGAAGATGAAGGAGGCCGCGGTGGAGCGCACGGCGGAGGTGAACAGCTCCACCGGGTAGATGGCCATCCAGGAATAGGCGCAGCCCAGGGTGAAGAAGCCGTTGATGAACGAGGCCACCATCAGGGTCTCCATGGAGCGGACCCCCAGGTAGACCAGGGCGGTGGTGGCCAGCGAGCCCAGGAAGGTCAGGAACAGGTAGGCCCGGCGTCCCACCGCGTCGGCGATGAAGCCCGAGACCAGGTACGCCACCACGGCGCCGGTGGTGTAGACCAGGGCCGAGCGCAGGCCCCAGGGGGCCGGGTTGGCGATGCCGAGGCCCCTGGCCATCTGAACCGCGAAGTCGGGCAGCCAGATGGAGATGGCATACCAGCCCACGGTGGTGGTGATGGACAGCAGGAAGGCCAGCAGCACGTTCTTGCGGCTTTCGGGTTCGCTGAAGATGTCGCGCAGGGTGAAGGGCCGCTTGTTGAGGGTGCCGTCGGTCTTCCTGGTGGCCCAGCGCTGTTCGCGGATGGCCTTCATCCATTTCTCCGATTCGCCCACCGCGCGGCGGATGTAGAGGCAGAAGAACGCGGGCATGGCGCCCACCACGAACACCAGGCGCCAGGTGTTGGGCCCCAGGGGCTGGGTCTTGCTCAGCACCAGCCACACCAGGGCGGCCAGCAGGGTGCCGAAGCCGAAGCCCGACTGCAGGAAGCCGGCGCCCTTGGGCCGGGCTTCGTTCGGCCAGGTCTCGCTCAGCAGCGCCACCCCCGTGCTCCACTCGCTGCCCATGGCGAAGCCGGTGATGAGGCGCAGGAAGCAGAACATCCAGAAGTTGGTGGCCAGCGCGGTGAAGCCGGTGAACAGCGCGTAGCCCAGGATGGACAGGATCATCATGCGCTTGCGGCCCACGTAGTCGGCCATGATGCCGCCGGTCATGCCGCCGATGCCCCAGCCCAGCAGGGTGACACTGAAGGTCATGCCGGCATAGATGGCGCGGTTCGGCATCTGGGCGGGGCTCAGCATCGCCTTGAGCACGAAGGGGATGACCAGCACCAGCACATAGGACTCGTAGCCGTCGAACACCCAGCCCAGCCAGCTGGCCGCCAGCACACGGTAGTGCTGGGGCCTGAGGTCGCTGTACCATCTCTTGGCTGCGGCGACGGGAAGGGCGACGGCGGTCGGTTCCATGGGGTCTCCTCGGTCATCCTGTATGGGGTTGACGAAGGTTATCATGAACCGGGCCGCTCAGCGGTAGGCGGGGATCCCGGTCACTTCCTGGCCGACGATGAGGATCTGCATGTCGTGGCTGCCCTCGTAGGTGTAGACGCTCTCCAGGTTCGCCATGTGCCGCATGACCGGGTACTCGTCCAGGATCCCGTTGGCGCCCAGGATGGTCCGGGCCTTGCGGCAGATCTCCAGGGCGGCGTTGACGTTGTTTCCCTTGGCCATGGCCACCTGGGCCGGGGTGAGCAGGCCCCGCTCCTTGAGCCCCGCCGCCTGCAGGGCCAGCAGCTGGCCCTTGGTGAGCTCGGTGACCATCCAGGCCAGCTTCTCCTGCTGCAGCTGGAATCCGGCGATGGGCCGGTCGAACTGGATCCGGGTCTTGGCATAGTCCAGGGCGCACTGGTAGCAGGCGTCGGCCGCGCCCAGCACGCCCCAGGCGATGCCGTAGCGCGCCTGGGTCAGGCAGCCCAGCGCCGCCTTGAGCCCCAGGGCCTGGGGCAGGAGCGAAGCCTCCTCGTCCACCTCCACGTCCTCCAGCACCAGCTCGGAGGTCACCGATGCCCGCAGGCTCCACTTGCCGCGGGTCTCCGGCGCCGAGAAGCCCTTGGTCCCCTTCTCCACCAGGAAGCCGCGGATGCCGTCGTCGGTGCGGGCCCAGACCACCGCCAGGTCGGCGATGGTGCCGTTGGTGATCCACATCTTGGTGCCGTTGATGCGCCAGCGGCCGGCCCCGGTGCGCTCGGCCCGGGTGCGCATGCCGCCGGGGTTGGAGCCGAAATCGGGTTCGGTGAGGCCGAAACAGCCGATCTTCGCGCCGGTGGCCAGCTGCGGCAGCCATTTCTCCTTCTGGGCCTCGCTGCCGTAGCTGAAGATCGGCCACATCACCAGCGAGCCCTGCACCGAGGCGAAGGAGCGCAGGCCGGAGTCGCCCCGCTCCAGTTCGTACAGCAGCAGGCCGTAGGCGGTGTGGGAGAGGCCGGCGCAGCCGTAACGCTCGGGCAGGGTGGCGCCGTAGAAGCCCAGTTCGCCCATCTTGGCCACCAGTGCCCTGGGGAAGGTCATGGCCTGGGCGTGCTGCTCGATCACCGGCAGCACCTCGCGGTTGACGAAGTCCCGGGCGGTGGCGCGCACCATCCGGGCCTCCTCCGAAAGGAGCCCTTCCAGGCCCAGATAGTCCGTCATATGGTTGAGGTATGCGTATGCGCCGCTCATGCCTGACCTCGTTTTCCAGGCCCTGATGCTATCATTCCCAGACTTATTCCCCCAGAGAGTGCCCAATGAGCGACCCGATCAAACGAATTGCCATCTGCACCGGCGGTGGTGACGCGCCGGGCCTGAACGCGGTCATCCGCGCCGCGGCCATCAGCGCCATGGACCGGGGCTGGGAGACCTACGGCATCCGCGAGGGCTTCAACGGCATCTTCTTCCCTGAGCGCTACGCCGACGGCGGCATGTTCCGGCTGACCCGGGACCGGGTCCGCGGCATCACCCACCTGGGCGGCACCATCCTGGGCACCACCAACCGGGGCAACCCGCTCTGCTTCCCCCTGAAGATGCCCGACGGCACCGTGCGCGAGGTGGACCGCACCGACGAGATCCTGGAGTATTTCGCCAAGCGCGAGCTGGACGCCCTGATCTCCATCGGCGGCGACGGCTCCCTCACCATCGCCCATGCCCTGGCCCAGAAGGGGCTGCGGGTGGTGGGCGTGCCCAAGACCATCGACAATGATCTGGACAAGACCTTCACCACCTTCGGCTTCGACACCGCCGTGGCGTTCGCAACCGAGTGCCTGGACCGGCTGCACAGCACCGCCGAAAGCCACCAGCGGGTGATGGTGGTGGAGATGATGGGCCGCTACGCGGGCTGGATCGCCCTGCACGCGGGCATATCGGGCAGCGCCCATTCCATCCTCATCCCCGAGATCCCGTTCGACCTGGACAAGGTGGCCAACAAGATCCGCTCCCGGGAACGCCAGGGGCGCATGTACTCCCTGGTGGTGGTGGCCGAGGGCGCCAAGCCCAAGGACGGCCAGCGGATCGTGGCCGAGGCGGCCAACGTGGGCCACCAGGAGCGGCTGGGCGGCATGGGCGAAGTGGTGGCCAAGGCGCTCCAGGCCCGCACCGGCAAGGAGTCCCGGACGGTGGTGCTGGGCCACCTGCTGCGGGGCGGCAGTCCCACCACCTTCGACCGGCTCGCGGCCCTGCGCTTCGGCGCCGCCGCCGTGCGGGCGCTGGAAGAGGGGCAGAGCGGGATCATGGTCGCCCTGGCCAACAGCACCGTGAACTACGTGCCCCTGGAGGACGTGGCCGGGCGCATGCGCTGCGTGCCGCTGGACGGGGACACCCTGCAGACCGGGCGGGACCTGGGGATCTGCTTCGGGGATTGAACTGCAACCACCGGGCCAGCTGGCCTGATCCTCATCGATCCGGCCGAATGACCGGTGACTCGCCATGGTCGCAGTGAGGGCAGGCCCGGTTCGGCGCGAACAGGAACCTCAGGGAAAAAACGATCAGAATGGCAAACAACATTTCCCGCGAGGCGGGATCGGGCGCGAGGCGACACAAGGCCGACAGGGCGGCAAAAACGGCGAGGCGGGCAAGGAAGGCGGGAATGCTCATAAGATCTGCTCAGTGACAGGCAGCCGAAGCGGCACTCCGGCAGAGCCAGGGGCCGAATTTACCTATTCTTTACTTGGCCATATGCGGAGGGGTGCACCTGCGAGACGACGTTCAAGTTGGTGGGCACCTGACTCGCCCCGATCGGGGGCATGCGGTCAATGCAATGGTCCATGCCGCCCAGCAGTGCACCGCCCGCCATCCCTGTGGCCGGGTTTCCGGTGGCAGCCCCACCCAAGCCGCCCAGTATCGCGCCCTTGACCATGGCCTTTGCCAGGCCTTGGGTTAGGGGCGGCTGCGGAGGAGCCGGCGGTTTTGGGACGAAGTCTCCCGGTTGTGGGGCTTGTTGACGAAGGGTCCGAACATGCCGCCTCGTACGGCCTCCAACTGGATGTCCGGGAGAAGCGTAAGGCCAGAATGGGATGAGGTCATGAGTCACCTCCTAGCATTGTGGGCTTCAAGGAAGCCCGAGGTTTCATTCAGCAAGATGCCCAGAGGGTGCGTCCGGGTTCCCCGCCAGCACGATCATAGTGAATAGCGGGAAGCTCTTTCATTCGCTCGATGCTTTGCAGAGTGCTTTTTCTAATAGATCCAGCAGCTTTTTATGTTCATCGATATCAGCGATTTGTTGAGCCGTGCTCACCTGTCCGAAAGCACGATAGTCTTTGCCTAGACCTGTTAATTCCATTCGATGAGCACCTCCTGCAAGCACCAGTCGGATCCTCGTTGAATCCGGTCCAAGGACGGTGAACAACAGGGAGCCATACATTGTAATTTTCGCATTGTCTTGATTTGGATCTTGCCATTGTTGAGAAAAAGATACTGTCCCCAGTCGAGCATTCGTGGCCCACACCAGATATCCGTTATCCATTAATATGTCAAGAACCCTGGGGATAAGGGACCCCATTGCCATGGGCTGAACCCTGATTTGGGCCGCACGAATCTGGGCCATTCTTTCCGCAGAAAAATCAGGGGCCGGATGGAGCTGGACAGGCTTCGTGGGTGAGCATCCCAGCAACAGCCATGTCATGCCGATAATCATTGTCCAATTCATAACGCCTCAGGTGCTTAAATTTTTGTGAAATCATCAAGGAGTATAGGTAAACAAGAATGTTCCATAGATGTTGTCCGTATAAGCCGCGATTCCTGTCGGGCCTTTCCATGTATTTGGAGGTTTAACGATATTTAGAGATGCACCAATATTGGTAGAATGGCTATCATTTTGAATGAAGGTGTCGGTCCAGGTCATGTGGTTTGAAACAGAAAGTGCAAATAGTGTCGTGAATGAATGTGATATCGAAGCACTTACGGAATAATTCTTGCTAAACGCTTTTTGGTGGCTTTCAACAGATTGACTTTGGGTGACGTATCCAGAAGATTGCATCACCGATCCCGATGGTTCATAGTGAATTTTTGGGCACTTGGCCAGGGTGAAACGTGCCGGGTCGGGAGTGAAAGTGTTGGCTGAAAAATCTATCCCAAGAGCATAGTATGGATCCTGCTGGGCAATGTTGTGGAAATCAGTATCCGTTCCGGGGCCGGTCAATGGGCCTCCGCCTGGCCAGTCGCGTTTGAATTGGGCGATTAGATATGGATTATCTATGGGTGCTCTTCCCATCAACTGCGCAACAGTGAGGGATACGACATTGGCTCCCACGACGGCGTTATTAGGGTCGCCGGGGTTGTTGGTCAAGGTCCAGCTCGCTTGAGCAGAGGAGGAGTGGGTGAGGTCGATTGCCGGATTGAGCCAGATTTCGATTATGTCTTGATTATGATCAATTCCGTCCGTGCTATTCGAAAATTGGCTGTTGGCTGCGCTTGAATTAGTAATGGAGATCGACTTTTCATTAGCGATTGTTTCCGACCATCCCATGCCAATAGAACCTGCCCAAGGCATACCTGAATTGCCAATCTGAGCTGTTAAATCAATAGCATTAGAAAAAGAATGGCCTATGGTTGATACGGTACCCCATCCTGAACCAGTGCTGTAATTCACGGTGCTGCCATTGCCTGGAGGGGCATAAATGACTGAAAGCACCTTGTACTTCGGGTAAATGCTGCCTTTTACCTTTACTACACCAGTCCCTCCATTGACAGTGGAAAGGAACACCGGTGATCCATCGGAGGCTTGCACCTTCCCAAGGTCAGTCACCACTGGATTGGGGCCGGCAGAGGCGATCCCATAATGGGCGCCATTGTAGTATTTGGTGGCGCTGGTTCCGGGGAAAGTATGTGTGACGCCGGCCGGGTCCACCCATTTCCAGTCGGAATATTTATTAATTACAAAGAGTGGGGGCCTCCCTCCCTGCGACGGTCCGGCGTAGGTAACCGTTTGAGTGCAGGTTGGCGTATTCCAAGATTGGGCTAGGGAATAACTGGCATGTGACATGGCCATTAACAGGAGGACAGGCCGACCGAGCCCGAGCACGCACATGGTTGCCCCTATTTCAGGTTAATAGTTGGAGATGGATCCAGATCGAGTCAGGACCTTCGTCAGTCCAACATGTCCTGAACGCCTCCCTGGTTTCCGAACTTCAGGAAGGGATGATGCGGTCGGTGGTCACGGCCATGGCTTCGTGTCCCGGGGCCAGCACGTAAATCTAGCGGTGCCGGAGCCGCTGGAGCGTCCGCCGCACCAGCCGTTCCGCCACTCCCATGGCGTGGTCGAAGGCCTCCCGGGCGCCCAGGGCCGAGCGCTCCACCGCAAGGGTGCCTCCGCCGTCCAGGGTGACCGACAGGGCGCATGAGACCCGGGAATCCTTCCCGGCCCAGCCCAGCCGTTTCATGTGGATCTCCAGGCCGCGGATCTGGGACGCGAACTTGCCAAGCTTGCCGCCGACCCGCTGCTGCAGGTAGCCCTGGGAGGACTCGTCGGGGGCGATGCCGAACGCCTTGATGCGGAGCTTGGAGGCCTTGGTGCCTGCGGGGATGGTTTCGGACCTGGCCATGGGAAGCTCCTTCATGCCAGGTCCAATTCAAGAACCGTGCCAGCCCCGTAAGGGCATGAATCAAGGGACATCACGCCCGGCGGCAGGGTCATTTGCCCGAACCCCAGGGAAATATTCCCTCAAAGTGACCGAGACGCCGGGACGGGATTCCGGACCCACTGAGGCCACTGGCCGTCCTCCAGGCCCAGGTCCTGCAGCTTCCCGTCCATGGCCGCCACGCCCAGGCGGGTCGCCCCGTCGGCCTGGAGGCCCACCAGGAGCGAGCGTCCGTCGGGCGCCCAGCAGAGGGAAACCACCGGCTCGGGGGCGGACAGGACCTCGCGCCGGCCGGTGCCGTCCGGGGCCAGGGTGAACAGCTCGGAGCGCCCTCCGGCCGCGGCGCTGAATGCGAGGTCGCCCTTGGCGTTCCAGGCCACGCGGCCCTTGGGCGCGGGGTCAAAGGTGAGCCGCCGGGGCTGGCCGCCGCCGCCGGCCACGACGAACACCTGCGGGATCCCTTCCCGGTCCGAGATGAAGGCGATGGCGCCGCCGTCCGGGCTCCAGCAGGGGCCCCTGCTGGCGCCGCCCTCGGTGAGCCGCGCCACCCGGCCGGAATCCAGGTCCAGGACCTGGAGCTCCGCCAGCCCCAGCCGGCTTTCCTGGACGAAGCAGAGGCGCCTGCCGTCCGGGGACCAGGCCAGGTCGGAAAGGGCGGTGCCCGCCGCGCTGGCCCTGGGATAGATGAGCCGGAACGGCCCCGCCGGCGTCAGCTGGCCCCAGATCTGGGGAGGGCCGCCCTTGTAGGTCACGAAGGCCAGCCTGCCGTCGCGGGAGACGGCGGGCTGGATGGTGAGGCTGCCGAAGGCGGTGAGCTGGCGCAGGTTCCGCCCGTCCCGGTCCACCCCGAAGATTTCCTTGATCCCCGGGGCGGTGGTCCGGGCGAAGACGATGCTCGAATCGGCCACCCCCGGCGTCCCGGTCACCTTGCCCACCAGGAAGTCCACCATGCGGTGGGCCATCCGGTCCACCACCGCGGTCTGGCCCACCAGCCGCTGCTTCAGGATCACGGCCCCGGTGGCCATGTTGACGCATTGGCCCTCGATGAGCACCCTGCCCCGGGCCAGGGTGTGGGAGACGAACTGGAACATCAGGTCGGTCCCCGCCCCGCCGGCCGCCGGGCTCACCAGGTGGAAGACTCCGGAATCCTTGAGGTCCCGAAGGACCGTGGCCCGGAATTCCCGGTCCCCGGCGTCGGCCAGGGCCAGCGGGGGGAACAGCAGGGTGGGCCTGGCCCCGGCCGGCCGGTCCTGGGCGCGGGCGCCCGCAGGGGCGAGCGCCAGCGCCAGGGACAGGAGCGCGATGGGTGCGGACAGCCCGGCCATCGGGCCTACCTCAGCGTGAAGTGGGCGCGGCGGTTGCGGATCCAGCAGGACTCGACGGCTTCGGTGCACACCGGCTTCTCCTTGCCGTAGGAGGTGGTGCCCAGGCGGGCGGCGGGGACGCCCAGGCCCACCAGGTAGGCCATGGCCGCGTGGGCCCGGCGCTCGCCCAGGGCCAGGTTGTATTCCACGGTCCCGCGCTCGTCGCAGTTGCCGTCGATGAGCAGGCCGGCCTTTGGGTACTGGTTCAGGAAGGCGGCGATGGCCGTGAGCACGGGCTTGTCGCTGTCCATGATGCCGGCCTGGTCGTAGCCGAAATGGATGTCCTTGAGGGCGGCGGCGGCGGCCATCTGGTAGGCGGCCTCGGCTTTCCGGGCCGCCTCGGCGGCCTCGTCCACCCTGCGCTGGGGGGCGGCGTCGGTCTGCTGGCTGACGGCGGCCTTGGCCGGGGCAGGGGCGGGGGCCGCCTTGGCCGGTTCGGGCTGGGGCGCGGGGGCGGGCTTGCGGCAGGCGAGAGCCCCGGCCGCCAGAAGGGCGGCGGTCAGGAGGAGGGAGGGAGTGGTTTCGGTGAGAACGGACATGGCGGGATTTCCTATGGGATGAGGGGCCGGGCCCGAGCGGGCGTACCACCGGGCAGGGGTCGAAATGAGGGTGCGATCATGGGTTGGCGCGGCTAGGCCAGACGGCCGGGCGGTGGGCGCGGCCGGCTGCCGTTGACCGCGCAACCGGACGGGAAGGCCGGACAGGGCCCCTCGTAGCCGCCGGCCCGGCCCGGTTCGGCGCAAGCCGGCGCGCAGGAAGGCAGCGCCGGGGCCAGGTCCGCCCCGGCATGGCCATCGCCGGTCTCGTTCTGGGCCGCCTGGGACTGGGTGCTCCGCTGGATCGACGTGGGCGGCCGCGGCGCCCTGGCCGTGGCCGAGCGGGTCTGCCCGGCGGCCGGTCCGGGGAAGCCGCCGGCGCCCGGGGCCCGGCCCAGGACGCAAAGGGCGATGAGCCCCAGCGCCAGGACCATCAGGCTCATCCAGCCCCGGGCGCGTCCGGCCCTTCGGGAGCCTCGGAACCCCATCAGCCGGTCTCCCGCATTGCCAGTCCCACCCAGTCACCTGCCCATGAAAAAACGTTCGGCGCCAGTGTTCGACACTAGACCGGCCCGGTCGGGGTTGCAAGGCAAGAATTTGATCTATACAGATTCAAGAACTAAAAATAAAAAATAATGACGTTAATATATTAAAATAAAAAAGTTATGGCGTTTTTGATCCGCACCTCAGGCACGGAGCGAGTAGATTGCACGGTGCCATCCGGAACGCGCCGATCGCGCGGGCCGGTGATGCGCGGGAGCAGCGGACATGAGCAGCCTGGCTTCAACCCTCGGAACCGAACGCGCGGCCAGCGGCCATCCGGACCTGCTGGCCCACGTGGGCGGCACCCCCCTGCTGCAGCTGCGGCGGATCGCCGACGGCCTGCCCCCCGGGGTCGAACTGCACGCCAAGGCCGAGCACCTCAATCCCAGCGGATCGCTCAAGGACCGGCCGGCCAAGGCCATGATCCTGGCCGCGGCCGGCCGCGGGCTGCTCACACCGGACAAGTCCATCCTGGACGCCACCAGCGGCAATGCCGGGATCGCCTACGCCATGATCGGCGCGGCCATGGGCTACCGGGTGACCCTCTGCCTGCCCGCCAACGCCAGCGCCGAGCGCAAGCGGATCCTCGGGATCTACGGTGCCCGGATCATCGAGACCGACCCCGCCCAGGGCTCTGACGGCGCCCAGCGCAAGGCCAGGGAACTGGCCCGGGCCGAGCCCGGCCGGTACTTCCATGTGGACCAGTACAACAGCGAGGCCAACTGGCGGGCCCACTACGAGTCCACCGGCCCGGAGATCTGGGGGCAGAGCGGGGGGCGGGTCAGCCACTTCGTGGCCGGCGTGGGCACCTCGGGGCTGTTCATGGGCTGCGCCCGGCGACTCAAGGAGCTGAACCCCGCGCTGGCGGCCGTGGCGGTCCAGCCCGACGGCCCCGACCACGGGCTGGCCGGCCTGAAGCACATGGCCACCGCCATCGTCCCGGGCATCTACGACCCCGCCCTGGCCGACGCCCAGGTGACGGTGTCCACCGCCGAGGGCCAGGCCATGGCGCGCCGGCTGGCCCTGGAAGAGGGCCTGCTGGTGGGCCCCTCTTCCGGCGCCAGCGTGTCCGCCGCCCTGCGCCTGGCCCGCACCCTCCCCGAGGGGGCGGTGGTGGTGACGGTGCTGTTCGATTCAGGCTCCCGCTACCTGGCGGACTCCTTCTGGGAGGCTTGATCTCCATGTCCGGGCTCGGCCCGGGCATGGAGTGGGGGTGTGGGGGGACGGAGGGGGAGCGCAGCGACCGCGATGCAACGCATGCGTTGCATCCACCGCATGGGTATCAGCGGATCAGCCCGCCGGCCACGGTGGCGTTGCTGCGCTCGTCGATGAGGATGAACGCCCCGGTGGCGTGGTCCGCGGCATAGGGGTCCGCGGCCACCGGCGCCTGCAGGCGGAACCGCACTTCGGCGATGTCGTTCATGGCCAGGCGGTCGGCGGCCTGGGGCTTCAGGGTGGTGATGTCCAGGCGGGAGCTGATCTCCCGGAGCGTGGCCCGGACTTCCCGGGCTCCCAGGCGGAGCAGGAAGCGCGCCCCGGCCTGGACCGGGTCCTCGGCGAACCAGCACAGGGTCGCGCCCAGCTCCCGGCACAGGGCCGGCGGACGGGCCGGATCCGCCAGCAGGTCGCCCCGGCAGACATCCAGGTCGTCCTCCAGTTCCAGGGTGACGCTCTGGCCGGCCTGGGCCGCCTCCAGCCGGGCCTCCCCCAGCCGGATGCCGCGCACCCGGGACCGGGACTGGGCGGGGAGCACGGCGACGCGGTCGCCCAGCTGGACGGTCCCCGATTCCACCCGCCCGCCGTAGCCCCGGAAATCCCCGGGGGCGCCCGGGCGCGGCCGGCACACCCACTGGACCGGGAAGCGGAACGGCCGCTCCAGGTCGTCCGTGGCCAGGGGCACCGATTCCAGCAGCTCCATCAGGGTCGGACCCTCGTACCAGGGCATCCGCCCGCCCCGCTCCACCACCGAGTCGCCGTCCAGGGCGGAGATGGGGAGGAAGGTCATGGCCGGGATCCCCAGCTCCCGGCCGAAGGCCAGGCAGTCCCGGCGGATGCCGGCGAACACCCGCTCGGACCAGTCCACCAGGTCCATCTTGTTCACGGCCAGCACCAGGTGGCGGATGCCCAGCAGGTGGGCGATGGCCGTGTGCCGGCGGGTCTGGGTGAGCACGCCCTTGCGCGCGTCCACCAGGATGATGGCCAGGTCGGCGGTGCTGGCGGCGGTGACCATGTTCCGGGTGTACTGCTCATGGCCCGGGGCGTCGCCCAGGATGAACTTGCGGGTGCCGGTCGCGAAATAGCGGTAGGCCACGTCGATGGTGATGCCCTGTTCGCGCTCCGCCTGCAGCCCGTCGGTGAGCAGGCTGAGGTCCACCCCGCTGGCGCCGCGCTTCAGGGAGGCGCGCTCGAGGGTGTCCAGGGCGTCGGCCAGGATGGCCTTGCTGTCGTACAGCAGCCGGCCGATGAGGGTGCTCTTGCCGTCGTCCACGCTGCCGCAGGTGATGAAGCGGAGCAGGCCGGCATCCGGGGTCTGGGCCATCAGAAATATCCCTCCTTCTTGCGCTGCTCCATGGCGGACTCCGACACCTGGTCGTCCAGGCGGGTGGCGCCCCGTTCGGTGAGCTCCGCGGTGGCGGTCTCGCGGATGATGTCGCGGATGCCGGCGGCCCCGGATTCCACCGGGGCGGTGCAGGGGATGTCGCCCACGGTGCGGAAGCGAACCCGCAGCTGCTCCACCCGCTCCCCGTCGCGGGCCGGGGTGAGTCCGGTGACCGGCACCAGGGCCGCGCCCCGGCGCACCACGGCGCGGATGTGCGCGTAGTAGATGCTGGGCAGCTCCAGGGCCTCCCGCTCCACGTACTGCCAGACGTCCAGCTCGGTCCAGTTGGAGATGGGAAACACCCGGATGTTCTCGCCCGGGAAGCAGCGGGCGTTGTAGAGGTCCCACAGCTCGGGCCGCTGGCTCTTGGGGTCCCACTGGCCGAACTCGTCGCGGAAGGAGAAGATCCGCTCCTTGGCCCGGGCCTTCTCCTCGTCCCGGCGGGCGCCGCCGATGCAGGCGTCGAACCCGAACTCCTGGATGGCGTCCAGCAGGGTGACGCTCTGGAAGGGGTTGCGCGACTGCTGGGGCGAGCGCAGCACCACCCGGCCCCGCCGGATGGAGTCCTCCACGGAGCGAACGATGAGCCGCCCGCCCAGCTCCAGCGCGCGCCGGTCCCGGAACTCGACCACCTCCGGATAGTTGTGGCCGGTGTCGATGTGCAGCAGCGGGAACGGGAAGGGGCCCGGGCGGAAGGCCTTCTCCGCCAGCCGGAGCAGGCAGGCCGAGTCCTTGCCCCCGGAGAACAGCAGCACCGGGTTGCGGCACTGGCCGGCCACCTCACGCAGGATGTGGATGCCCTCGGCCTCCAGGGCGTCCAGGTGGGTGAGCCGGGCATGCAGGATCATGATCGCTCCTTGGAAGGGTGCAGTCCGCACTCCTTGTGCTCGGGCTGTTCCCACCACCAGCGGCCGGCGCGCACATCCTCGCCGGGCCGCACCGCCCGGGTGCAGGGGGCGCAGCCGATGCTGGGGTAGCCGAGGTCGTGGAGGGGGTTGTGGGGGATGTCCCAGGCCCGCACGTAGGCCCACACCTGGTCCAGGCTCCAGTCGGCCAGGGGGCTTACCTTCACCAGCCCGTTGCCCTCGTCCCATTGGAACGGGGCCAGGCCGCCGCGGGTGGACGACTGCTCCCGGCGCAGCCCGGTGATCCAGGCCGCCGCGCCCGCCAGCGCCCGGCCCAGCGGTTCCACCTTGCGGATGCGGCAGCATTCCTGGCGGTTCTCCAGGCTGTCCCGGAACGAGTTGGGCCCCTTGGCCGTCACCAGCGCCTGCACCGCCTCGGCGCGGGGGCAGTAGACCTCGACGGGCAGCCCGTAGCGGGCCCGCACCGCGGCCAGGGTGTCGTAGGTCTCCTGGTTCAGCCGGCCGGTGTCCAGGAAGAATATCCGCGGCCGGGGCTCACGCCGCCAGATGAGGTCCAGCAGCGCCACGTCCTCCAGGCCCAGGCTGCAGGCGAAGGCCAGGCGCGGGTGGAAGGCGCCCAGGGCCGCGTCCAGGACCTCCTCCGCCGGGGCGCCGGCGTAGCGGCGGCCCAGGTCTTCGGCCAGGCGTGCGGTTGGGGGAATCGTGATCGGCATGAAAAGGATCTGAATACTGACCCCGCCGTGGGATGGCGGGGTCGGGCCTCCACCCTACCCATGCCGACCGTTCAAGTCAACTACACCACCGGCGTCGGCAGCGGCCGGCCTGCGAAGTGGGCCGCCAGGTTGGCCAGCACCAGGTTGCCCATGTCCAGCCGGCACTCCTCGGTGGCGCTGCCCTGGTGCGGCTGCAGCACCACGTTGGCCAGGGCCAGCAGGGCCTCGGGCACCCGGGGCTCGTGCTGGAACACGTCCAGGCCCGCGGCGCCCAGCCTGCCTTCGGCCAGGGCCGCCGCCAGGGCGGGCTCGTCGACGATGCTGCCCCGGGCGATGTTCACCAGGATGCCCTGGGGGCCGAGGGCGTCCAGCACCTCGGCGTTGACCATGCCGAAGGTGCCCGGGTTGCCCGAGGCGGCGATGAACAGGACGTCCGACTGCCGGGCCAGGTCCACCAGGCTGGCCACGAACGGGTAGGGGCACTCCGCCTGGGGGCCGCGGCCGGTGTAGGCCACGGGCATGCCGAAGCCCAGCGCCCGGGTGGCGATGGCGCGGCCGATGGCGCCCAGGCCCAGGATCCCGGCCCGCTTGCCCCACACCCGGCGGGCCAGCGGCAGGCCCTGGGTGGGCCACTTGCCGGTCCGCACGAAGGCGTCGCCCACGCAGACCCGGCGCGAGGCCGCCAGCAGCAGGGCCAGGGCCAGGTCGGCCACGTCCTCGGTGAGCACGTCGGGGGTGGTGGTGACCCGCAGGCCCCGCGCCCGGGCGCGCTCCAGGTCCACCTTGTCGGTGCCCACGCCGCGGATGGCGATGAGCTCCAGGGCGGGCAGGGCGTCCAGCACGGCGTTGGGCACGCCGCCGGCGCCGGTGGTGACCAGGGCGCGGATATGGGGGCCCACTTCCGCCAGCAGGGCCCCGGGGTCCGGCGCCAGGTGCAGCCGGTGCGCCTGGTAGGCCGCGTCCAGGCCCTGGTCCAGGGCGGGCGCACTCATGGGTTGGGTGATGAGGATGGAGGGTCGCATGGACTTGATTGTAAGCTCATGCAGCCCCATTCACTTGGACAGTTCGCCCGCCACCTTCGCCGCCATCTCCACGCCCCGGGCCACCACCGAGCGCAGCCGGCCGTCCTCCAGCACCAGCAGCCCGGCCACGGTGCATCCGGCCGGGGTGGTCACATCGTCCCGCAGCGCGGCCGGATGCCGGCCGGTGGCCAGCACCATCTCCGCGGCGCCCTGGGCGACCCGGGCGGCCAGCTCCAGCGCCACCGAGCGCGGCAGGCCGCGCATGACCGCGCCTTCGGCCATGGCCTCCAGCACCATGTAGATGAAGGCCGGGCCGCTGGCGGACAGCCCGGTCACGGTGTCCATGTGCTTCTCCTCCAGCTCCAGCACCGCGCCCAGGGGGGTGAACAGGGAGCGGGCCAGGGCCAGGTGCGCGTCCTCGGCCCCGGGCCCCCGGGTCAGGACGGTGACGCCCTTGCCGATGGCGCACGGCGTGTTGGGCATGGCCCGCACCACCGGGCAGCCGGGCGCCATGACCGCCAGCTTGGCGGTGGCCAGGCCGGCGGCGATGGAGATCACCAGGGGCTGGTGGTCCAGGACCCCCGCCTCCCGCAGCTGGCCCATGAGCACCGGCACATCCATGGGCTTGACGCACAGGACCAGCGTGCCGGCCGACCGTGCCGCCTCCACGTTCACCTGGCTGGTGAGCCCCAGCCCGTCATCCTTGGGGTTCACGCCCTGGGGATGGGGCCGGCGCACGCCCACCCGCAGCGTGTCCCGGGTGGCGATGCCGCTCTTGAGGAGGCCGGCGGCGAGGGCCTTGCCCATGGTGCCGAAGCCCAGGATGGCGATGGTGGGCAGGGAAGGCGAAGCATCCATGATTGACCTTTCAATGAGGGCTGCCGGCCAGGCGCGGGCGCAAAGGCATTGGAACATCCTTCACAGCCCAGGTAAACCGACCCTCGCGGACGGGGTCCAACCAGGATGGCGAGAGCGACCATTGCTACAACAACAATGTGACGCACATCTTCCTGTTGAGCTTGTTACAGTATATCTGCACCCTGAGACCCTTCCCCCGCCATGGGGATCCCCTCCACCCCATCCCCCCGTGAAGTATTGAAATCCTATGGATGTGAACGTGACCGCGACCCCGCCCTCCATCGCTGAAACCTCGATCCGGCCGGCGGCCCCGGAAGCCCGGGCCGGCTGGCGCCGGTGGCAGGTGGTGGTGCCGGTATGTCTGGCCGTGGTCATCGCCGGCACCCTGGCCTACCGCTCCATGTCGGCGGGCCGGGCCAAGCCGGCCCCGCCGGCTCGGCCCGTGCCCGTGGTGATTTCAACGGTCAAGCAGGGCGATGTGCAGGTCACCCTTTCGGGGCTCGGTTCGGTGGTGCCCACCGACTCGGTGACCATCCATTCCCGGGTGGACGGCCAGCTCATGGAAGTGAAATTCCGGGAAGGCCAGACTGTCCAGAAGGGCGCCCTGCTCATGCAGATCGATCCCCGGCCCTACGAGGTCCAGCTGCTCCAGGCCGAGGGCCAGCTGGCCAAGGACGAAGCGGCGCTCAAGAACGCCCGCGCCGACCTGCAGCGCTACCAGACCCTCACCAAGGAAGGCATCCTGCCCCAGCAGCAGCTGGACACCCAGGTGTCCACCGTGGACCAGGCCGCGGCCGCGGTGAAGAGCGACCAGGCCGGGATGGCGAGCGCGAGGCTCAACCTGGTCTACTGCAACATCACCGCGCCCGTCTCCGGCGTCGCGGGCCTGCGCCTGGTGGATCCGGGCAACATGGTCCACGCCACCGACACCACCGGCCTGGTGGTGATCACCCCGGTCTCGCCCATCGATGTCATGTTCTCCATCCCCGCCGACCACATCCAGCACGTGCTGGCCAGCAGCAAGGATGTCCAGCGGCTCAAGGTCGAGGCCTACGACCGGGACTTCGTCAAGAAGCTGGCCACCGGCTCCCTCCTGGCCGTGGACAACCAGGTGGACCCCACCACCGGCACGGTGCGGCTCAAGGCCGAGTTCCTCAACAAGGACGCCGCCCTGTTCCCCAACCAGTTCGTCAACGCCAAGCTGCAGACCGACACCCTGCACGACGCCCTCACCGTCCCGGCCGCCGCCGTGCAGCGCAGCCCGCAGGGCAGCTTCGTCTACGTGGTGAAGGGGGACAGCACCGTGGAGCAGCGGACGGTGGAGATCCTGCTCACCGAAGGCGACACCATCGCCCTGAAGTCCGGGCTCAAGGCCGGCGAGAAGGTGGTCATCGACGGGCTCGACAAGCTGCGTACCGGCACCCTGGTGGCGGCCACGGAGGCAGCGGTCAAGGCCAAACCTTAATGAAAGGCGTGTCGTGAATCCTTCCAAGCCTTTCATCCTGAGGCCCATCGCCACCTCCCTGCTGATGGCGGGGCTCATGCTCGTGGGCCTCCTGGGGTTCAAGGAGCTCCCGGTGTCGGCCCTGCCCCAGGTGGACTACCCCACCATCCAGGTGCAGACCTTCTACCCCGGCGCCAGCCCGGACGTCATGGCCACGGCCATCACGGCCCCGCTGGAGCGCCAGTTCGGGCAGCTCCCGGGCCTGAACCAGATGACCTCCTCCAGCTCCGACGGCAGCTCCATCATCACCCTGCAGTTCGTGCTGGACCTGAACATCGATGTGGCCGAGCAGCAGGTGCAGGCGGCGGTGAACGCCGCCGGCACCTACCTTCCGGCCAACCTGCCCAATCCGCCCATCTACAGCAAGACCAATCCGGCCGACGCGCCCATCCTCACCCTGGCCCTGACCTCGGACACCCTCCCCCTGCCCAAGGTGGAGGACTTCGCCGACACCCGCCTGGCCCAGAAGATCTCCCAGCTGCCCGGGGTGGGCCTGGTGAGCATCAGCGGCGGCCAGAAGCCGGCGGTGCGGGTGCAGGTGAACCCGGCCGCACTCTCCTCCTACGGCCTCACCATGGAGGACGTGCGCTCGGTGGTGAACAACGCCAACGTGAACGAGGCCAAGGGCGACTTCGACGGCAGCCTGCAGTCCTACGCCATCGGCGCCAACGACCAGCTGCTCACCAGCCAGGAGTACAAGCCCCTGGTGCTGGCCTACAAGAACGGCAACCCCATCCTGCTCTCGGACGTGGCCACGGTCATCGACGACACCGAGAACGTCAAGGAGGCCGCCTGGATGAACACCACCCCGGCGGTGGTGCTAAACATCCAGCGCCAGCCGGGAGCCAACATCATCGCCGTGGTGGACCGGATCAAGGGCCTGCTGCCCCAGCTCAAGGCCTCCATCCCGCCGGCGGTCAAGCTGGAGATCCTCACCGACCGCACCACCACCATCCGCGCCTCGGTGGAGGACGTGGAGTTCACCCTGATCCTCACCATCATCCTGGTGGTGGCGGTGATCTTCG
>Ga0302320_10003583_pt1 | contig 35965 bp, 34 predicted proteins | sample Bog_T0_3_FD_202130 | JGI IMG/M metagenome (GOLD analysis project Ga0302320, IMG submission 202130) | Peat permafrost microbial communities from Stordalen Mire near Abisko, Sweden - Bog_T0_3 | ecosystem: Environmental > Terrestrial > Soil > Wetlands > Peat | place: Sweden: Abisko, Stordalen Mire...
CCTTGACCAAGGCTCCTGTTTTTTTTTGCCCCGGACCGTCCTTCTCCTCGCTCGGCTTGGCCCATGCCCAGACCCCTCGTCCGCCCCATCCTGACCGCCTGGCTGCTCGTGGCGGCCGGGTGCGCTGAGATGCCCACCCAGCGCATGGACGCGGCCCTGCGCGCCGGGGACCCCCGAGCGGCGCTGGCCTTGGTCAAGGCGGGCCAGGCGGCTTATGGCCCCCAGGGCCGCCTATTGTTCCTGATGGACCAGGGCGCCCTGCAGCATTATGCCGGGGACCTCAGCGCCAGCGCCCAGACGGTGGATGAGGCGGCGACGCTGGCGGGGCAGCTCGACGCCGCCAGCATCCGTCAACCGGCGGGCCGGGAGGATGGCGGCGTCACGGCGCCCTATCGCGGCGAGCACTTCGAGCGGGTCCTTTTGCCGGTGCTGGGCCTGGTGGATGACGCCGCCCTGGGCCAGGACGCCGCCGCTTTGGCGCAGGCCCGCCAGGCCCAGGATGAGGCGATGCAGGACGCCCCCAGCGCCGGCCCTGATCCGGTGGCCTACCGGGACGACGCCTTGGCCCGTTATCTGGCCGCCATGCTGCATGACAGTGGCGGGTCGGGGCTGGACGAAGCCTATCGGGGCTACCAGCAGGCGGACGCGGCCTTCGACGCCTATGGCAAGCTGTACGCCACGCCCAAGCCCCAGCGGTTGAAGGCCGACCTGCAGCGGGTGGCCCAAGCCTTGGGCAAGGACGCCGACCTGGCCCATTGGCGCGGGCGCGATGGCGACCTGGCGCCGCACGAGCCGTTGGCCGGCGGCGCCGAACTGGTGCTGCTGGTCTACGACGGCTTGGCACCCGTGAAGATGGCTTTGCCCAACCTGCATTTTGAGCCGCACGCCGCGCCCCTGCCCAAGGGGCGCCTGGTGGCCGGGGTCCGGACCACGGTCATGGAGCTGTATGAGGACGTCAATGCCATCGCCGGGCGGGACCTCAAGGACCGCCTGGCCTTGGGGACCGTCAAGGGCATCGATCTCCGCAGCTGGCGCAGCCTGCCGGGCCGCGTTTGGATCGCGCGGCTATGGGTGCCATCGGGCGAGAGCCGCCCCCGGCTCTATGTCGATCAGGGGGGCTACACCCAGACCGTGGACCTGGGGGACTTGACCTTGAAGGCCGGCGAGCGCCATTTCCTGTTCCACGGCCTGTATTAGGCCGGTTTTCTGAACGCGGGGCTTTTCGCCCTTTTTTGCTTATGACATAATACTTTTCCATGCCAAGACCCGTAGAGGCGCCATGAGGCTGTTGACCCCGCTTCAAGTCAAGCGAGTGGAAAAGGCTTTTCTGGCCCCTGGCCAGTGGTCCGAGGCCATGATGATCGACTCGGCCGGCCTCGCGGCGGCGCGATTCGCGCAGGAGCGGTTCGGGCCTTTGAAGGGCAAGGCCGTGCTGGTGCTCTGCGGCAAGGGGCACAACGCGGCCGATGGCCTCGTCGCCGCGCGGCATCTGCTGGATGCGGGGTCGACGGTCATCGCGGTGCTGGCTTTTCCACGCGATGAGCTCGCGCCCGAGGCTGCAAGGGCGTTGGATGCGGCCCTGGCCGCGGGGCTCCAGCTCGAAGACGACGAGGCTGGGCTGGGCGCCTGGGTGGGCATCAGCGCCTTGCTCATCGATGCTCTGGTCGGCACGGGCGCGCGCCTGCCCTTGCAGGGCGGCCTGGCGCGGCTGGCCGGATGGATGGAAAGGGACGACCCGCCGGTGCTGGCCTTGGACCTGCCCTCGGGCGTGGATGCTGAGACCGGCGCCGTCTCCCAGCCCTGCGTGAAGGCCGCCGCCACCCTCAGCTTCGTCGCCGCCAAGCCGGGACTGTTCCTGGAGCCCGGGCGTGGCCGCGCGGGGGATGTGCGGGTGCATGACTTTGGGGGCGCGTTGGGGGCTTGGATCGACGCCGAGCCGGGCCTGCGCGCCTTCGACCGGGGCGACGCCGCGGCCGCGCTGCCGGCCCGCCGGCTGGACGCGCACAAGAAACAGGCCCGCCTGCTCATGGTGGCTGGCAGCCAGGAATACCTGGGCGCGGCCCTGCTCTGCGCGCGCGCGGCCTATCGCGGCGGCGCGGGGATGGTGCGGCTGGCCCTGCCCCAGGCTCTGGCCATGGCGGCGGTGAGCGCCCTGCCGGAAGCCGTGGTTCTGGCCTTGCCCGGTGAGGGCGCCTTGGGCGAGGATGCCCTGCCGGCCCTGCTGGCCGCCGCCGCCGACAGCGACGCCCTGGTGGTGGGGCCCGGCCTGGGACGGCGGCCGGGCACGCAGGCGCTGGTGCGGGCCCTGTGGCGGGATGCCGCCCTGCCGGCCCTCTTCGATGCCGACGCCCTGCACGCCCTGGCCTTGGCCCAGCTCCCCGCCGGCGCGAGGGTCCTGACCCCGCACGAAGGGGAGCTGAAGGCCTTGATGGGGCCGTTGGCCTTGCAAGCCGGCCGACCGGCGGCGGCCCGGGCCTTGGCCGTGGCGGCCCACGCGGTGGCCCTGCTCAAGGGCCCCGCCACCCTGGTGGCCGAGCCCGGCGGCGGGCTGAGCATCAACACCACCGGTTCGGCGGCGTTGGCCAGCGCCGGCACGGGCGACGTGCTCAGCGGCTTGATCGGGGCCCTGATGGCCCAGGGTGCCGGGCCTTTTCAGGCGGCCGGCCTGGGCGCTTGGGCCCATGGGGCCGCCGCCGACGCCTGGGCCCGTGACAACGCCGGCCGGGGCCTGCTGGCCTCCGACCTGATCGAACGGCTGCCCCAAGCCCTGGCCTTGGCCGGGGCCTGAAACAGAACGCTTCCCGTACTTCCGCTCATCTCCCAAAAGGGGGTCTCATGGAACAGACCATCATCGTCGGCCTCGCCATCTGCCTGATCTTCTTCGTGTGGGTCTGGATCGGCTTGACCATCGTCCAGCGGCTCTCGCTGGAGCAGAAGATCGAGAAGCTGGAGAACATCGAGAACCGCCTGCCCGAGGAGGAGCGCACGCTGACCCACTTGAAGGAGCTGCGCGCCATCGAGCAGAACAAGGTGGGCGGCGCCAAGGTGGTGCTGGGCCTTTTTGGGCTGCTGTTGATCGCGGCCCTGGGCGTGGTCAGCTTCTACCAGCCCGTGCAGGACCTCTTCGGCTTCGGCAACCTGAAGGTGTTCAGCTACTTCGCGGTCGTGGTGCTCAGCTTCATCATCCTGCCCACCTTCGTGGGCTTGACGCTGGCGGGTTCCAGCAAGTCGGAGCCGGTGGACAAGAAGGAACGGGCCGGCAAGGCTGGCGCTTGAGGCGCGGCGCCCTGCTGGCGGCGCTGGGCCTGGCCTTGGCCGGCTTGGCCGGCTGCGCGGGCGCCCCGGCTCTGAAGGCTGAGCATCCGCTGCCGCCGCTGCCGCGCTTGGCGCTGAGCGTGGAGCCGGCGTCGCCGGCCACCCTGCTGCCGGGGACCATCGTGCGGGTGCGGGCCCAGGTGGACGGCCAGGGGCAGCTGGCGTGGGTGTCGGGGACGGTGAGGCTGATGGGTGCGCCGGTGCTGGGGCTCAAGCAGGCCGCCGACGGCAGCTGGGGCTTCAAGACCATGGTGCCGCCTATGACCACGGTGCCGGCGGGGCATTACAAAGTGAAGGTCTGGGGCCGCCTGAAGGATGGGCGGGAACTGAGCGAAACGCTCGATTACGAGGTGAAGTGAGGCATGGCTAAGGCGACGGACAAGGGCAAGGCCGACGACGAGCGGCGGGATGACGCGGCGGTGATCCGCCGCCAACTGACTTGGATGATGGCCATTGTGGCCGTCATGGGCATCGGCAGCGCCGTTTGGTGGTGGGGCCAGGACACGGGCTGGGGCAACGCGGACCGGGCCGTGGCCACCAAGATGGCCCGGGGCGAGGCCGCCTTCGTGGCGGGACGCCTGGATGACGCGGCCGCGCAATACGCCCGCATCCTGGCGAAGTATCCCGACCATCCGCAGGCGGTCCAAGCGCGCACCCAGCTGGCCACGGCCTATCAACAGCTGGGCCGCCTGACCGACGCGTTGAACGTCCTGCAGGCCCTGACCGACAGCCTGAAGGGCGCCGCCGACAAGCCGGATCTGCACGCCTACGCCCTGCTGCAGATAGGCAAGGTCCGCAGCGACCTGGCCGATTTCAGCGGCGCCCTGGCCGCCTACCAGTCCGTGCGCGTCGGCTATCCCAAGACCGACTGGGCTGGCGAGGCGCAGAGCGGCATCGGCCAGGTCTACCAGGCCCAACGCCGCTTCACCGAGGCGCGCGACGCCTACGGCCAATTGGTGAAGGAGCTGCCCGGCGGCTTCCTGGCGGCCGAAGCCCAGACCTCCATCGGGGCCTGCTACGAGGCCGAATTCAACACCAAGGCTGCGGTGAAAGCCTATCAATTGGTGTTGGACAAATACCCCTCCGCCGTGTGGGACACGGCCAAGGCCCGCGTGGACGCCTTGAAAAAAGACCTTGAGACCAAGAGCGGCAAGCATTCGAAGCGGGGCTGAAGCGCCCCTTAGTGAGCGCGCCTTTTTAGGCAGGCTTCGGCGCGCCCTGCCCCCCCCCTCCCCGTCCAGCGGCCTGACCCTTGGCCCCGGTGATGACGCCGCCCTATGGCGGCCGCATCCCGGGACCGAGGCGGCGTTGAGCTGCGACTGCCTGTGCGAGGGCGTGCATTTTGACCTGAAGTCCATCGGCCCCTGGGAGCTGGGCGCGCGCGCCGCGGCCGTGAACCTGAGCGACCTGGCGGCCATGGGCGCCCAGCCGCGCCTGTTCCTGGTGTCCTTGGCCCTGCCTCAACGCCGGGGCCTGGGCCAGGCCTGGCTGGCCGCATTCCACGCGGGCCTGCACGCCTGGATGGCCGCCTTCGGCGCCGAGCCGGCGGGCGGGGACCTCAGCGCCAGCCGCGGCGGGGCCTTCATCGACGTCACCGTGCTCGGCGAGGTGGAGCAGGGCCGCGCCCTGCGGCGCAGCGCCGCCAAGCCGGGCGACCTGCTCTTCCTCAGCGGCCCCTTGGGCGGCAGCGCGGCGGGGCTGGCCCTGCTGCAGCGGCCCGGGCTGGCGCGGGGCCTGGACCCGGGCGCGGTGGAGCTGTTGAAGAAGCGCCACCGCTTGCCCGTGCCCAAAGTGCTGGCGGGCCGCTGGCTGCTGCAGGAGCGCGCGGCCCGGGCCTGCATCGACATCTCGGACGGATTGGCCAGCGAGGCCTGGCACCTCAGCCGGGAGAGCGGGGTGCGCCTGGACATCGACCTGGACGCGGTGCCGTTGGCGCGCGGGTCGGAGGCGGTGGCCAGGAAGCTGGGCCGGCGGCCCGTGGACCTGGCCCTGCAGGGCGGCGAGGATTACGAATTGCTCTTCAGCGTGCCGCCGAAGAAGGCGGCCCTGGTGCTGGGCAAGATGGACCACTATGCCGCCTGCGCGCCGGCGCTGATCGGCAGCGTGGCCGCAGGCCGGGGCGTGCGTGCGCGCCAGGGCGGGCGCTGGAAGGCCTTGCCGGACGGGGGCTATGAGCATTTCCGGTGAGCCCTCGCGCCTGGAGACCTGGACCTGCCGCCAGGCCCTGGACACCGAGGCCCTGGCGGCCTCGCTGGCCCCGGAGCTGAAGGCGGGCGACGTGATGCTGCTCAGCGGGCCCTTGGGCGCCGGCAAGACCTGCTTCACCCGCGGCCTGGGGGTGGGGCTGGGCTTGGATCCTGAGGCCGTGCTGTCCCCGACCTACCAGCTGGTGCGCGAGGTCCGCGGCGGCCGCCTGCCCCTGTTCCATGTGGACCTGTACCGGCTCAGCGGCCCCGACGAGGTGGGGCGCTTGGGGTTGGAGGAGTACTTCGACGGCGAGGGGGTCACCGTGGTGGAATGGCCGGACCGGTTGGGCCGCTTGACCCCGCCGGGTTGCTGGCGCGTCAGCCTGGAAGCGCACGACGATGGCCAGCGCATCCTGGGCGTGGAGCGCCCATGAGGCTGTTGGCGCTGGAAGCCGGCGGCCCGGTGCTGGGCGTGGCCCTGTTCGATGGCGCAGACTGCGTCGCCAGCGCCCATGAGCGCGCGCCGCAGCGCCAGACCGAGGCCTTGGCGCCGCTGGTGCTGACGCTGCTGCAGGCCCAGGGCTGGGCCCCCGCCTCGCTGACGGCCGTGGCCTGCGGGGTGGGCCCGGGCTCGTTCACGGGCTTGCGATCCAGCCTGGCGTTCGGCCAGGGCCTGGCGCTGGCCTTGCCCGGCCTGCAGCTGATGGGCGTGCCCACGCTGCATGCCTGGGCCGAGGCCTTTTGCCCGCCCGACCAAGCCGAAGCCTGCGTATTGTTGGATGGCCGCCGGGGCCAAGCCTATCGCGCGCAGCTGAGGCGTCAAGGCGCGGCCTGGTCAGATGCTTTGCCGGCGGCCCTGCTGGACCTGGGCCCCGCGCGGGCCGCCGCCATGGGCCCGGTGCTGAGCGACCTTGAGGCGCTGGGCCCCCAAGCCTTGGATGGCGCGGCCCTGGCCCGCGCGGTCGGGCGCCTGGCCTTGGCCGGCGACCTGGCCCCCTACGAACCCCTTTACCTCCGCCGCTCGGAAGCCGAGATCCTGTGGGAGAAGCTGCACCCCAAGCCCTGAGCCTGCGCCCCCTGGCGGCCGGCGACCTGGACCAGGTCGCCGCCATCGAGCGGGCCTGGTCCGGCACCCCGTGGAGCCGCGGCCTCTTCGAGGCCGAGCTGGCCCGGCCCGACATCTGCCATTGGCTGGTGCTGGCGGCGGGCCCAGGGCAGGCCCAGGTGGCGGCCTACGGCGGTTTTTGGAAGGCCGTGGACGAGGCCCATTTCACCAACATCGCCGTGCACCCCGAATGGCGCCGGCGCGGCCTGGGCCGCCAGCTGCTGTTGGCGCTGCTGGAGCGTGGGAAAGCGCTGGGCTGCGTCAGCGCCACGCTGGAGGTGCGCCCCTCCAACGCGGCGGCCTTGGCGCTGTACCAGGGCCAGGGCTTCGAAGCGGCGGCGATGCGGCCGCGCTACTACACCGACGATGGTGAGGACGCCTTGATCCTTTGGAAACGGGGGCTTTGAGACCGGCATGCGCGACGAACTGAAGGCATTGCGCGAGCATATCAAGCGCCAGGGCTTGAAGCAGACCTCCCAGCGGGAGGCGATCCTGCGCATCTTCCTGGACCTGCCTGACCACCTCACGGTGGACGAGGTCGGCCGGGCCGTGCAGGAGCGCGACCGGCGCATAGGCCTCAGCACCGTGTACCGCAGCCTGAAGCTGTTCGTGGGGGCCGGCCTGGCCTGGGAGCACCAGTTCCTGGGCGGCAAGACCTGCTTCGAGAAGGCCTGGGGCGTGGCCCCGCACAACTACCTGGTTTGCACCCGATGCCAGCGCGTGGAGGGCTTCTCCGACCCCTTGGTGGAGGCCGTGCGTGACAAGGTCTGCCGGCGCCTGGGCTTCGCCCCCGCCTTCAACCGCCTGGAGGTCTACGGCCTCTGCGAACGCTGCCGCCCGCCCAAGGGCCCCGAGGATGAGGACTGACATGGACAAGGCCAAGGTGATCAAACGCCTGAACCTGGGGCTGGAGCGCGAGCTGGGCGAGGTGGTGCGCTACATGCACCAGAGCTTCTGGGTGAAGGGCAAGAACGCCAAGAAGCTGCGGGCCTTCTTCCGCGAGCAGAGCAGCGAGAGCATGGACCACGCCACCCGCCTGGGCGAGCAGATCGTGGCCTTGGGCGGCAAGCCGGTGGTGAGGATCCTGGAGATCTACGAGCCGCGCTCGCTCAGCGACAAGGCCTTGCTGCTGGAATGCCTGCAGCACGAGCAGGAGGCCTGCGACTTGTATGTGAACCTGCTGCCCCTGGTTCAGGACCATCCCGGCCTCAAGAAGGTCATCGCCGGACTGGCGCGCGAGGAGAGCGGCCACATGGCCGGCATCCGGCGCCTGGCTGGCAAGCTGTAAGGAGCCGACGTGTTCTCGAAGATGCGTGAGGATATCCGCTCGGTCCTGAAGAGCGACCCCGCCGCCACCAGCGGGCTGCAGGTGGCGCTGCTCTACTCCGGCCTGCACGCCATCTGGGCCTACCGCCTGGCCCACGCCCTGCATCGGCGCGGCTTCCATTTCATCGCCCGGGGCATCTCCCAGACGGCGCGTTGGATGACGGGCGTGGAGATCCATCCCGCCGCCGTGATCGGCCGGCGCTTCTTCATCGACCATGGCATGGGGATCATCGTGGGCGAGACGGCCATCATCGGCGATGACGTGCTGCTCTACCAAGGCGTGACCCTGGGCGGCACCGGCAAGGAGTCCGGCAAGCGCCATCCCACCCTGGGCGACCGGGTGGTGGTGGGCGCCGGCGCCAAGGTGCTGGGCAACATCACCATCGGCAGCGACACCCGCATCGGCGCCAACAGCGTGGTGCTCAGCTCGGTGCCGGCCCATTCCACGGTGGTGGGCATCCCCGGCAGGGTGGTGCGGCGGCGCAAGGGCGACGAGAACGACGCCCTGAGCCACCAGAACCTGCCCGACCCGACCATGGACCTGTTGCAGCAGCTGGCGCGCCGCATCGAGGCGCTGGAGCAGCGCGGCTCCAAGGCCCCCGCCCGGAAGAAGAAGGGCTGAGATGCCGGGCTTGAGCCTATCCGCGGCGAAGGCCCGGGCCAAGGCCCTGCGCGCCGAGATCGCCGGCCACGACGAGCGCTACTACCAGAAGGCCGCGCCGACCATCAGCGACCAGGCCTACGACGCGCTGATGGCCGAGCTGAAGGCGCTGGAGGCGGCGCATCCCGCCCTGGTGACGGCGGACAGCCCCACCCAGGCGGTGCGCGAGAAGCCGAGCCAGGGCTTCAAGCCCTTCAAGCACGCCCGGCCCCTGCTGTCCTTGGACAACACCTACGACGAGGCCGACCTGCGCGCCTTCGACGAGCGGGTGCGCAAGGTGCTCAAGCGCGAGCGCGTGGATTATGTCGTCGAGCTGAAGATCGACGGCCTGGCGGTCGCGCTGCATTTTGAGGGCGGGACATTCGTGGCCGGGGCCACCCGCGGCAACGGCGACCAGGGCGACGACATCACGGCCAACCTGCGCACCATCAAGGACCTGCCGCTGGCGTTGAAGGGGAAGCCGCCCCGGCGCCTGGAGCTGCGCGGCGAGGTCTTTCTGGACCACGCCGGCTTTCAGCGCATCAACGCCCAGCGCTCGGCGCAAGAAGCCCCCCTTTTCGCCAACCCCCGCAACGCGGCCGCCGGCAGCCTCAAGCTGCTGGACCCCGCCTTGGTGGCCGAGCGGCCCCTGCGCCTGTTCCTCTACACCCTGGGCCACGCCGAGCCGCTGCCCTGGTCCGGTCACCGGCAATTCCTGGACAGCTTGAAGGGCTTGGGGGTGCCGCACGACCGCCACTACAAGGCTTGCGCCGGCATGGACGCGGTGCTGGAGCAGTGCGCCCTGTGGGAGCACAAGCGCGACGAGCTGGGTTTCGACATCGACGGCTTGGTCATAAAGGTGGACGGCTACGAGGACCAGGCCATCCTGGGCGCCACCAACAAGAGCCCGCGCTGGGCCATCGCCTACAAGTTCAAGGCCGGGCAGGCCGAGACCACCTTGCTGGGCATCGAGGCCAGCGTGGGCCGCACCGGGGTGATCACGCCGGTGGCCCTGCTCGAGCCGGTGAAGCTGGCGGGCTCCACCATCGCCCGGGCCAGCCTTTACAACGCCGAGCAGCTGGCCGCGCTGGACGCCCGACCCGGCGACCGCGTGCTGATCGAGAAGGGCGGCGAGGTCATCCCCAAGGTGGCGGCGGTCCTCAAGGACAAGCGCACGGGCCAGGAGAAGGCCTGGGCTTTCCCGGCCGAATGCCCGGCTTGCGGCGAGGCGCTGGTCAAGGACGAGGGGATGGTGGCCGTGCGCTGCCCCAACCTGCTGTGCCCCGCCCAGGTGGCGGGCCGCTTGGAGCACTGGGCCAAGCGCGACGCCCTGGACATCGAGGGCCTGGGCCCGGCGGTGGTGGACCTGCTGCTGAAGGCGGGCCTGGTCAAGGACGTGGCCGGCCTCTACGGGCTCACGCCCATGATGCTCTCGGGCCTGGAACGGATGGGGGAGAAGTCCGCCGCCAACCTGTTGGAGGGCATCGACGCCAGCCGGGCCCGGCCGCTGGGCCGCCTGCTCTATGGCCTGGGCATCCCCGGCATCGGCGAGCGTTCGGCGGCCGCGCTGGCCAGGCATTTCCACAGCCTGGAGGCGGTGGCCGCGGCGGCCGAGGACGAGCTGGTCCAGGTGCCTGACTTCGGCCCCATCGCCGCCGAGGCGGTCAAGGCCTGGTTCAAGCGCCGCGAGGCCAAGGCCCTGATCAAGCGCCTGGTGAAGGCGGGCCTGAACACCGCGCTGTTGAAGGAGGAGGAGCCCGCCAGCGCCGAGCTGGATGGCAGGACCTTCGTCTTCACCGGCGAGCTGACGGGCATGACCCGCGAGCAGGGCGAGGCCGAGGTGCGCAAGCGCGGCGGCAAGGCCAGCGGCAGCGTGTCGGCCAAGACCAGCTATGTGGTGGCGGGCGAGGCCGCCGGCAGCAAGCTGAAGAAGGCCCAGGCCCTGGGGGTGGCGGTGCTTGACGAGGCCGCCTTCAAGGCATTGCTGGGCTTGTAGTTTTTTTGGCCGTCCCGGCGGCCTTTTTTCACCGGGCCCGCGTAGACAAGGAAGGCCCCCGGGAGGATCCATCCCCTAAAGGCCATGAACCGACCGCTGAGGGACCCATGCCGAGCATCGTCACCATCGAGAACGTCACCAAGGATTACCCTTTGGACAAGGTCGTGGTCCAGGCCCTGCGGGGTGTCAGCCTGAACGTGGAGCAGGGGGATTTCCTGTCCATCGTGGGCCCCTCGGGCAGCGGCAAGACCACCCTGCTGAACCTGATCGGCTGCGTCGACACCGCCACCACCGGCCTGGTGACGGTGGACGGCCACGACACCGCCCGCCTGACCGACCGCCAGCTGACCGAGCTGCGCCTCAACACCCTGGGCTTCATCTTCCAAAGCTTCAACCTGGTGCCCGTGCTGGACGTGTTCCAGAACGTGGAGTTCCCCCTGCTGCTGCAACGGCGCCTGGGCACGGCCGAGCGGGCCGCCCGCGTCGACGCCCTGCTGGCCAAGGTGGGCCTGGACAAGCACGCCAAGCACCGCCCCAGCGAGCTGTCGGGCGGCCAGCGCCAGCGCGTGGCCATCGCCCGGGCCCTGGTCACCCGCCCCAAGATCGTGCTGGCCGACGAGCCCACCGCCAACCTGGATTCGGCCACCGGCGATGCCATCATCGACCTGATGAAGGAGATGAACCAGTCCGAGAGGACCACCTTCATCTTCTCCACCCACGACGCCAAGGTCATGGCCCACGCCGACAAGGTGGTGCGCCTGGCCGACGGCAAGATCTCCTCCCAGGCTCCGGCCGGAGCCCACTGATGGACTCGCTGGCCCTCCTGTTGCGCATCTCGCTGCGCAACCTCTTCTCCAGTTTCCTGAACATCATCATCGGGCTCATCATCCTGGCCGGCACCCTGTTCTTCGTGGTGGGCGGCTCGCTGGTGAAGAGCATGGATGAGGCCATGAGCCGCAGCATCATCGGCTCGGTGGCCGGCCACATCCAGGTCTACGCCGCCGACTCGGTGGACAAGCCGGCCCTTTTCAACAGCTACGACCCGCCCGACCTGGCCGCCATCCCCGATTTCGCCAAGGTCAAGGCGCCCCTGATGACGCTGCCCAACGTGCGGATGGTGGTGCCCATGGGCGTCAGCTCGGCCCTGGTGGCCTACGGCAACACCGTGGACCAGGGCCTGGAGCGCCTGCGGGCCTGCTACCGCCCGCCCGTGAAGGGGCAGCCCAAGCCCACCCGCGAGCAGGTGGAAAGCCTCAAGCAGCACGTGCGCCAGATGGTCACGGTCATCCAAGGCGACTTGGCCAAGCTCAGCGTGGTGGCGGCCAAGGGCGCCGTGGACCCGGCCGACCTGAGGAACCTGGACAAGGCCGGATCGGACGCTTTCTGGAACGGCTTCGACGCCGACCCCCTGGGCCACCTGGAGTTCCTGGAGAACAAGATCGCCTCGCTGGTGCCTGACGCCGACCAGATCTTCCTGGGCTACGTGGGCACGGACCTGGACGCCTTCAAGCAGGGTTTCGACCGCCTGGAGATCGTGGACGGGACGGCGGTGCCCACGGGTGAGCGCGGCCTGCTGCTGGCCAAGTATCAGTATGAGAACCAGTTCAAGCTGAAGGTGGCCAACCGCCTGGACCAGATCCGCGAGGCCATCCACGAGAAGGGCAAGCGCATCGACAAGGATCCCGACCTCAAGGAGCTGGTGAAGCAGAACCGCACCCAGACCCGCGAGATCGTGCTGCAGCTGGATCCCTTGAGCAGCGCCAAGGCCGTGGCCATCCTGCAGGCCGCCACCGGCTCCAAGGAGAAGGATCTGGCCCCCTTGCTGGCGGCCTTCCTGGACACCAACGACGCCAACTTCGAGGAGCGCTACCAGGTCTTCTACAAGCAATTGGGGCCCATGCTGGAGCTCTACCGCCTCAAGCCGGGCGAGACCCTGACCATCAAGGCCTACACCAAGTCCGGCTTCCTGCAGGCCATCAACATCAAGGTCTACGGCACCTTCCAGTTCAAGGGCCTGGAGAAGAGCGGCCTGGCTGGCGCCCTGAGCCTGATGGACCTGATGAGCTTCCGCGACCTCTACGGCTACGTCACGCCGGAGCGGGTGGCCGAGACCAAGGCCCTGGAGAAGGCCTCCGGCACCAAGTTCGTGGCCCGCGACGACGCCGAGGCGGCGCTCTTCGGCGGCGGGGACGCGGTGGCCGAGGGCCACGAGACCCGCATCGACGACAAGGCCCTGCTGGCGCAGGCCGGCGCGGCCGCGGCCGCCAAGGCGGCCGAGACCGGCTACACCCAGCAGCAGCTGGACAACGGCGTGGCCATCGAGGCGGCGGTCATCCTGAAGGACCCCGCCAAGCTGGATCAGGCCCTCAAGGACATCGAGGCGCTGTCCACCCAGCGGCAGCTGGGCATCCACGCCCTGGATTGGCAGAAGGCGGCCGGCAACATCGGCCAGTTCGTGCTGGTGGTGAAGGCCATCCTCTTCTTCGCCACCTTCATCATCTTCATCGTGGCCCTGGTCATCATCAACAACGCGGTGGTCATGGCCACCCTGCAGCGCGTCCGCGAGATCGGCACCCTGCGGGCCATCGGCGCCCAGCGAGGCTTCGTGCTGGCCATGGTGCTCACCGAGACGGTGGTGCTGGGCCTGGTCTTCGGCACGGTGGGCGCCCTGCTGGGCAGCGGCCTGGTCGGCTGGATGGGCCACGTGGGCATCCCGGCGGGCAACGAGTTCCTGTACTTCTTCTTCTCGGGCCCCCGGCTTTACCCGTCCGTGAGCGCGGGCAGCCTGGTGGGGGCCTTCTTCGTGGTGCTGGTCGTCACCTGCGTCTCGGCCCTCTACCCCGCCCTGATGGCCACCCGGATCTCGCCGATCCAGGCCATGGCTTCGGAGGACTGATGAAGACCCTGTTCCTGATCGCCCTGCGCAACCTGGAAGCCCACCGCCGCCGCAGCCTGATGCTGGGCGGGGCCATCGCGGCTGTGACGGCCCTGCTGGTCTTCCTGACCTGCCTCAGCGCGGGGATCAAGCACACCATGCTGCTGAGCGCCACCACCGTGGATAGCGGCCACATCAACGTGAGCGGCTTCTACAAGATCACGGCCGGCCAAACCGCGCCGCTGGTGACCGATTACCTGAAGGTGCAGAAGATCGTGGAAGCCACCCTGCCGGACCTGGACTTCGTGGCGCCGCGCGGGCGCGGCTGGGCCCGCCTGGTCAGCGACCAAGCCAATCTGCAGGTGGGCATCGCCAGCGTGGACTTGTCCAAAGAGCCCATGCTGCCCAAGGTGCTGAAGATCAAGGAAGGCCGGCTGGAGGACCTGGCCAAGCCGGGCAGCGTGATGCTATTCGAGGCCCAGGCCAAGAAGCTGAAGGTCAAAGCGGGCGATGCGCTGGTCTTCTCGGTGCTGACCCCCCGCGGCGTCAACAACACCGTGGACGTGCGGGTGGTGGCCGTGGCCGAGGACATGGGCCTGCTGAGCAGCTTCAGCGTGTTCGTGCCCGACGAGACCCTGCGCCGCCTCTACCAGATGAACGACAGCACCACCGGCGCCCTGCTGGTCTACCTGAAGGACATGGGCAAGGGCGAACGCGACATGGACCTTCTGCGGGCGGCCCTGACCAAGGCCGGCTATGCCGTGCTGGACCACGAGGGCAAGGCCTTCTGGATGAAGCTGCAGGAGTTCAACCGCGAGGACTGGACCGGGCAGCGCCTGGACCTGACCACCTGGGAGGACGAGATCAGCTTCATCAGCTGGATGGTGGGGGCGGTGGACATCATCACCTACATCCTGACGCTGGTGCTGCTGGTGATCATCGCCATCGGCATCATGAACACCTTATGGATCGCCATCCGCGAGCGCACCCGCGAGATCGGCACCTTGCGGGCCATCGGCATGCAGCGCCCGCGGGTGATGGCCATGTTCGTGATCGAGGCCTTCTGCCTGAGCGCCCTTTCCACCGCCCTGGGCGCCCTGCTGGGCGTGGCCCTGGCGGCCTTCCTGGACGCCCTGCACCTGCACCTGCCCCAGGGGGCCCAATTCTTCCTCATGTCCAGCACGCTGCGCTTCGACTTCGTGGCCGCGCGCATCCTGGGCGGGGCCCTGGTCATCACCATCTGCACCACCCTGATCTCCCTGATCCCCAGCTTCAAGGCCGCCCGGATGAAGCCGGTCTCGGCCATGAGCCACATAGGATGAAGCCCATGCCCAAGCCATTCCTCAGTCTGACCCTGTTGGCCCTGCTGGGCGCGAGCGCGCCGGCGGCGGCGGCGGCCCTGAACAAGGAGCAGATGGTCGAGGTCCTGCGCGGCATCGACATGCGCGTGCGCAGCTCCGGCGACTACAAGAGCCTGGTCTACCTGGAGTCGCGGGAGAAGGACAAGCCCGACGTGGCCCAGGAGGCCCTGGTCTACCGCCGCGACGCCGACGAGAAGCTGATGATCCTGTTCACCAAGCCCAAGACCCAGGCGGGGAAGGGCTACCTGCGCATCGACAAGAACCTGTGGTACTACGACCCCACCGTGGGCAAGTGGGAGCGCCGCACCGACCGCGAGCGCATCGCCGGCACCGACAGCCGCCGCGAGGATTTCGACCAAAGCGACCTGGCGGGCCAGTACGACCCGGCCTTCGTGGGCGAGGAGAAGCTGGGCGCTTTCAGCGTGTGGCACCTGAAGCTGACGGTGAAGGACGGCGTGGACGTGGCCTATCCCATCGTGGAGTTCTTGGTGGACGAGGCCACCGGCAATGACCTCAAGCGCCAGGATTTCGCCCTGTCGGGCAAGCTGCTTCGCACCAGCTACGTGCCCAAGTGGCAGAAGCTCTACAGCGAGCAGAAGAAGGCCGACCTTTGGTACCGTCAGGAGATACGCATCTATGACGAGATCGACAAGGCCAACTCGACCCTGGTGAAGATCCAGAGCGTGGACCTGCAAGCGCTGCCGGAGAACATCTTCACCAAGGCCTGGCTGGAGGCGAAGAGCCGATGAGGACGACCGCATTGATGCTGGCCGCGTGCCTGGTGGCGGCGCCCATGGCGGCGGCGGAGCGCCCAGGCGAGGATGACATGTTCGGCGCCCCCGCGGCTGCAACGGCTTCCCCCACGCCCGAGCCTGCCTCCACCACCCGTGGCGACGACGCGGCCGAGCTGGCGCATTCGGAGGCCAGCAAGGACGCCTTCGCCAGCGGGACCACCGTGGACAACCCGCTGCAGATGGGCGGGCTCTATTTCCAGCAGGCCATCGCCTCACCCTTGGAGGGCTACAACGCCGGCTCCAGCGCCCTGACGGCGCCGCTGCTCTTCGACGCCTTCATGGACGCCCGGCCCACCGAGCGCCTGCGCGGCTTCGTGCAGGCCCGCCTGACCTACGATCCGGCCGCCAGCCCCACGGGCGCCTACAACTTGCCCACCGCCGCCGGCCTGAAAGCCCAGGCGGCCGGGCTCACGCCCACGCCGCAACCCAACCCCCAGGTCGCCCTGGACCAGGCCTGGTTGAAGTTCGACGTCGGCCAGAAGGTCTTCGTCACCGCCGGACGCCAGCACGTGAAATGGGGCGTGGGCCACTACTGGAACCCCACGGACTTCCTGACCCTGCAGAAGCTGGATCCCCAGCAGCTGATCGACACCCGCCTGGGCACCGACATGCTGCGCTTGAGCCTGCCCCTGCCCGGCAACGCGGCCGTCACGGCCATCGGCCTGGTGGACGGGGCCAACGGCCAGCTGGGCGGGGCCGCCGGCGCCGCCCGGGTCGAGATGAATTTCGGCAGCCACGCCGAAGTGGGCCTGGACGCCATCACCCAGGCCGGCACCCTCCCCAAGTACGGAGCCGATGTGTCCTTCCCGGTGGGGCCCATCGACGCCTACGCCGAGGCGGCGCTGTTCACGGGCAACGGCTACAGCGTGCCCGCGCTCAACGGCACGGTGACGGCGGGCCAGGCCCTGACGGCGGTGGCTGGCGCCGACACCTACGGCGGCCCGCTGCTGCAGGCCGTGGCCGGCGGCGCCTATGACTTCGCCTGGCGCGACAACCGCCAGGCCACCCTGGGCCTGGAGTACTTCTACAACGCTCTGGGTTCCCAGAACGGGAACGCCTATCCGCTGATGATCTTCGAGGGCGACTACCAGCCCTACTACATGGGCCGCAATTATGTGGCCGGCTACCTCTCGGCCGAGGGCCCGGACGAGGGCAAGCATTCCAGCTACAACCTGTCCACCATCTGCAACCTCACCGATGGCTCCTTGCAGACCCGCTTGGATCTCCAGTGGGCCCTGGACACTTACCTGACCTTCGGCGCCTTCGGCGCGGCCCATTACGGCACCCGCGGCGGCGAGTTCAACTTCGCCGTGGACACGCCCACCATCTACTACGACGGCCAGCCGGTGGCCTACCATATCGGCCGCACGGTGGCGGATATGGGATTGAGCCTGAGGCTGGGTTTCTAGGATGAAAGTCCTGCTGCTGGATGATGACGAGAAGCTGGTTAAGCTCACGGCGGATTATCTTAAGAAGAACAAGGTCAGCGCCTGCATCGCCCTCAACGCCCAGGAATTCGAGCGCCTGCTGCACTAGGAGCAGCCCGATGTGGTGGTGCTGGACGTGATGCTGCCGGGCAAGGACGGATTGCAGGTCCTGCGGGAGCTGCGTCAAAAAGGCGGGCCCATGCCCGCCCTGATGCTCAGCGCCCGCGGCGAGCTGTCAGACAAGATCCTGGGCCTGGAGCTGGGGGCCGACGATTACCTGGCCAAGCCTTTTGAGCCCAGCGAGCTGCTGGCACGGCTGAACGCTTTGGCCCGCCGGAGCCGCCCGCCGGCCCATGGGGCCAGCCAGTTCGGTGCGCTGACGCTGGACCATGACCGCAAGGAGGCGCGCTTGGGCGGCAAGGATCTGGGCCTCAGCGCCTACGAATTCGCGGGCTTAGCCGCCTTGACCGCCTCCAACGGCATGACGCTGAGCCGCGACCAGCTGATGGAGCGCCTCAAGGGCCTGGAACACGACGCGAAAGACCGCAGCCTGGACGTGTTGGTGTCGCGCTTGCGCCAAAAGCTGGGGGATGAGCCGCGCAAGCCCAAGTACATCAAGTCGGTCTATGGTGAGGGTTACGCCTTCCTGAAGCAGGGCCGCTGAGCCGCGGCGATCCTGGCAAAAAAAGAAGGCGGGCCCATGGGGCCCGCCTTCTTTTTTTTTTGCTGATAGGGCGCTATTTAAGCTCGACGTAGATCTGGATCGAATTCGGGGCGCCGCTGCCGGCGGGAGGGCTGTAAGGCAGCGCCTTGACGCGGGCGTCGTCGAGCTGTGCCTGCTTGCGGATCTGGGCGGCCACGGCCTGGGCGCGGGCCTTGGAGCGCAGCTCCGCCGACGAGTAGCGGCCCTTCAGCGGGCTTGGATCCAGCGGCCCGAAGACCTTGACCTCTTCGCCGTCGTACTGCTGCACGCGGCGCGACAGCTTCTTCAGCTCGGTCAGGGCGGCCAGGGTCAGATGGTCCTTGGCGTCAAAGCTGGCGCGGTAGCGCAAGCGCAGCGGGGAGGCCTTCAGCGGCGGCTGGGTGGGGGCTGGGGCGGGAGTGGCTAGGCTGGTGGCCGCCGCGGGGCCGGCCGGCTTGGGCGCGTTGCCCGCCGCCGGCTTGGCGGGGCTGGCAGCCGAGAACGCCGCCATCCCGGGGACGGGGAGGGTGGAGGTGGCAGGCCTGGCGCCGTTGCCTGGCGCCAGGCTAGGCGCCTTGGAGGTGGCCGTGACTGCGCCCGGGGATTTGGGCGCCGTCGCTGAGGGGGCTTGGGCGCCGGGGCCGCCTTGCGGCGCCAGGCCGTGGGCCGTGGCCGTGGCGGGCGCGAAAGCCGGCTTGGCGGCGACAACGGGAGCGGGGACGGGGGCTGCCGCAGGGGTGGGAGCCGCCATGGCGGCGGGTTTGGCGGGCGCCACCGCCGCGACCGCCAGGCCGGCGGGCGCGATGGCCTTGACCCAGCAGGGGTTCATGCCGCCGTCATGGGTCAGGGGCTTGGCCCCGGCGCCCGTGGCGTCGGAGACGTAAAGGTCCCAGGCCTGGCTGTCGGCGCGGGCCGAGCCGAACAGCAGGTGCGTTCCGTCGGTGCTGAACACGGCGCTGGCGCTGAGATGGTCGCGGGTGATCACATCGGCGTCGGCCAGCGGCGTGTCGGTGCTGGCCAGCACTTGCACCAGGTCGCTCTCGTCGCCGCGTATGCGGGTGACCAGGATGCGCTGGCCGTTGACGGCCCACTGCGGCCGGCCCACGGTGTAACCCTCGAAATCGCTGACCTGGTAGGTGTCGCGGCTGTCCAGGTCGCTGACCCACAGGTCGTAGTGGCCGTCGCTGCCGTTGACGTAGGCCAGGTGCTTGCCATCGGGCGAGAAGGACGGGGCCCAGCTGGCCCCGTCGCTGATCAAGGTCACCGCGTTGTAGCCGTTGGCATCCATCACCCAAAGGTCCCCGTTGAAGCTGTAGGCGATGCTCTTGCCGTCAGGGGACACGGAGGGGGCGTTGCCCAGGCGGGAGCTCTTCATGGGCGGGGCGGCGGTCTCGCCGATGTCGGTCAGGGCCGTCAGGCGGCCATCCAGGCCCACATGCACCAGGTCCTGCGTGCCGTCGGCCTTGGACAGCCAGGCCAGCACGCCGCCATCGGCCGCGCCGCAGGGCATCCAGAACGACTGGCCGCGGCCAGGCGAGGCCAGCAGGCGCTGGTCGGATCCGTCGCCGCGGGCCATCCACAGCGCGCCCAGGCGGGTGAAGGCCAGCGTATCGCTCAGGGCCATGGGGGTGGGTGACGGCTTGGCGGAGACGGAAGGCGGCGGGGCGGGCTTGCGGCAGCCTTGGGCCAGCGGCAGCGCGGCCAGCGCCAGCAGCGCCAGGATCAGCGCACGGCGGGTCATGGGCACACCCCCTTGAGCGGCGCCAGGATGCCCGTGGACATCCCGTCCACCGGCCCATCCACCAGCGGCCGGGCTTTGGAGCCGTCCGGCTCGCAGCGCCACAGCTCGTCGCCGCGCATGAAATAGAGGCTCTTGCCCAAGGCCCACACGCTGTCGGCGCCGCCCAGCGTGATCTGCGTGAGCGCAGGCTTGCCGCCCAGGCTGCCTCGGAAGGCTTCAACGCGCCCGCCTGATGCCACGTCCAGCAGCACGGCGTCCTTGCCGGCCAGCAGGCTGACGGTGTTGGGGCTCACCGGGCTGGGGATCAGCATCTCGATCTTGCGCTGCTGGTCGACCTTGTTCAGGCCCTGGTTGATGAAGTACAGCGTTTCGGACTTGGCGTCGGGATCCCAGATCAACAGCGGCTGCTTCACGCCGCTAGGCACCATCACGAAGTCCGGCTCGCCGTCGAGGCCGATCTTGTGGATGCTCTGGCCCGTGCCCACGGCCAGCCATTTGCCGTCGGGGGACCAAGCCACCGCATCCACGCCACGGCGCGGGCTCAGCGTGTGCGGCTGGCGCAGCTGCAGGTCCATCACCCAGGCGCGGCCGCGCTGCACCCAAGCCAGGCGTTGGCCGTTGGCGCTGAAAGCCGCGCTCTGGGAGTGCACATCGGACGCAGCCAGGATGCCGCCGTCGTCATCGGTCAGGTCCTCCATGCCGCGGCCGTCGGCCGAGACCAGCCACAGGTTCACGGCCCCGCCGCGCGAGCTGATCAAGGCGAAGCGGCTGCCATCGGCGCTGGTGATGGCGCACAGGTCGTCGCCGTCAATGCCGGCGTCGGGATAAGATAGCCAGCCTTGTCCGGCGTGGCCCAGGAAGGCTTTGCAGCGGCCGAGGCTGTCGCTGCGGCCCAGGATGCGATGGCCAGCGACGTGCGTGTAGAAGAAGACCGTTTCCTCGCCGCCGATGACGGGCTTGCTCGCGGCGGTCGGGCTGACGCCAGCGGGGCCGGCGTGCAAAGCCAGGGGCAGCGTCAGGCAGAGGCACATGTAGGCGGCCTGCGAAAGGCTTCGCAGGGCCAGCACTCTTGGCAACTTGGTCGCTGGGCTAGGCACCGGGGGCGGCTCGAAAAAGGCATATGGTTTAAAGGTTTTTAAATAGTAAAGGAGCCACCTTGCAAGCGTCAAGAAAGATTTGCACAAGCGCCTGTGGGTAATTTGGGCATGACTGGGTATTCTTGACAAGAGGCCTGACTCGTTGTTAGACTTTTCTGAAAAACGTTTTAAAAACAAGCCTTTCTCGAAGGCATGCATGCGCCTGACCTTGCGCGCCCAAGTGGCGGCAGTCACCCTTCTGTTGGTCTTGGGCGCCCTTTTGGCCACCGGATATTCGGTCCAAGACCAGTTGCGCCAATCCTTGATCCAAGAGGTGGAGCTGCGCGGTCTGACCACGGCCCGGCATGTGGCGGGCTTGGCCGGCGATTTCCTGTTGAACAAAGAGGGGCTGCCGCTGGCCAACATCGCGCAAGGCGCGCGCGAGGGCGATGATGTCTTGTACGTCCGCATCGTCGACAGCCAGGGCCTGCTGCGTTCGTCCAGCCCTTCGGCCCCCTTGGAAGTGCCCTTTTACCCGCCCAGCGAGCTGCAGCCCCTCACCGACAAGGACCAGAGCATCCAGCGCTATTACAACGGCCGCCAATGGGTCGAGGACATCATGGTGCCGGTGCGCGTGGGGCAGCAGCGCGTGGGCCTGGTGGCGCTGGGCATGGATGAGGCCGCGGTGGACAAGGCCGTGGACCTGGCGCTGGAGCGTCTGCTGTGGGTGGGCTTGGGCGTCTTGGGCGCCTCGCTGCTGCTGGCCCTGGCCAGCGCGGTGCTGCTGGCCAGGCCCTTGGAGAACCTGACCCACGCGGTCAAGGCGTTCGGCGGCGGCGTGCTGCATTCGCGGGTCCAGGCCTCGGGGCCGGTGGAGCTGAAGCTGTTGGGCGACAGCTTCAACTTGATGGCGGCGCGCCTGGAAGAGGCGGTGGCGGGATCCATCCAGGCCTTGGCGCGGGCCCTGGCGGAGCATGACCAAGTGGCCCCGGGCCATGCCGAGCGCGTCAGCAAGCTGAGCGTGCGCACCGCGCGCCTGCTGGGGCTGGGCGCCGAGCAGGTGGAGCTGATCCGCCTGGCCGGGCAGCTGATCGACATCGGGCACATGGGCATGCCGGCCCAGCTGCTGCACAAGGTGGACCCGCTCAGCGACGAGGAGCTGCGGCGCCTGCGCTCGCACCCCCAGGTGGGCGTGCGCATCATCGAGCCGCTGGCCGCGCTCAAGCCGGTGACGCCGCTGCTGATGCACCACCACGAGCGCTTTGACGGCCGCGGCTATCCCCTGGGGCTGAAGGGCGATGCCATCCCGCTGGGCGCGCGCATCCTGGCCGTGGCCGACGCCTTCGACGCCATGCTCAGCGAGAAGCGCCACCGCAAGGCGCGCAGCCAGGCCGAGGCCGTGCGCGAGCTGGAGCGCTGCGCCGGCAACCAATTCGACCCCAAGGTCGTGAAGGCGTTCATCCAGCAGCTCACCGCCGCGGGCCTATGAAGCCGGCGAAGACGAGGGACCATGAGCACAGTCGATCCTAGCGCCAAGTCCGGCAACGCCGCGGCGGGGTTCAAGCGGGGCTTGTTGAGCCTCAACTTCAAGTTCACCACCGTCACCGGCGCCCTGCTGGCCGGGCTGCTGGTGCTGGTGACCTTGATGGTCAACGACCAGCTGAAGCGGGACCTGAGCCGGGAGGTGGCCGAGCGCGCCAACACGGTGGCCGCGAACCTGGCCCTGAAGGCTGGCGATCCGCTGCTGAGCGGCGACGAGCTGACCCTGGCCCAGCTGATGAAGGGGTCCTTGGAGAAGGAGAGCGCCGGACCCGTCGAGGACATGCCATGGCTGCAGAGGGCCTTGCAGGACCTGGGCAAGGGCGGGGCGGCCTTGACCAAGAACGAGGGCATCCAGCGGGTCATCATGGAGAAGTTCGCCACCGCCACCGCGGCGCGCAGCTACTTCGACCTGGACAGCTCGGGAGCGCCCATGTCGGTGAAGCCTGACCTGGAGCTGCCCGCCTCGGCGCGGGACGCCCTGGGCCAGGAGCCCTATCCGGTGACCTTCATGGCCGGCCGGGCCTTGTACGAGATCCAGCAGCCGGTGGCCGTGGCGGGCAAGTCCTTCGGCCAGATCCACCTTTACCTGCGGCGCGACGTCATCACCGATTCGGTGCGGGTCGCCACCACCCGCATGGTCGCGGTGATGCTGGTCTCGCTGCTGCTGGGCCTGCTGTGCCTGTGGGTGGTGGTGCGCCTGCTGCTGAGCCCCATCAAGCCGCTGGTGCGGGGCGTGAACGCGGTGGCGTTGGGCGATTTCGGGGTCCAGGTGCGGATCCGGCGCGGTGACGAGCTGGGCGACCTGGTGACGGCCTACAACGGCATGGCCAACAGCCTGCGCGAGAAGGAAGCCGTGCAGGAGGCCCTGGCCAAGTACACCAGCAAGGACCTGGTGAACCAGATGCTCTCCGACAAGGCCCAGCTGGGGCTGGGGGGCCAGCGCGTGCACGCCACCATCCTTTTCAGCGTGGTGCGCGGCATGCATGCCCTCAGCTCGGTCCTGCCGGCCGAGGAGTTCGTGGCCCTGATCAACGAGTACCTGGAGGTCGAGACCGAGGCGATCATGCGCAACGGCGGGTCCATCGACAAGTTCATCGGCGACGAGGTCATGGCGGTGTGGGGGCTCAGCGGCCCGGACACGCCGGAGACCCGGGTCAGATCCGCCGAGCAGGCGGTGAAGTCGGGCGTGGAGGTCCAGGAGGCCATCGAGCGCCTGAACGCGGAGCGGGTGAAGCGCGGCGAGCAGCCCTTCATGGTGTCCATCGGCATCAACAACGGCGAGGTCGTGTCGGGCAACATGGGCAGCAGCGTGAAGATGGACTACACCGTGCTTGGCGGCAACGTCAATCTGGCCGCCCGCCTGGGCCTGGTGGCGGCCCAGGGCGGCCAGACCATCATCAGCCAGAGCGTCTTCGACCTGGTCGGCGCCAAGTTCAAGGTCGACCGCCTGGCGCCCATGCAGTTGAAGGGCATCAAGGAGCCCGTCCCCCTTTACTGGCCGCGCAAGGCCCTGGGCTGAGGAGCCGACCATGGAGATGACGTCACCGGCCCCGACGGGCCCCGCCGCGGCCCGGGCCAAAGCCAAAGCCCGCAGGCCCTTCCGCCTGTTCACCATCCGCTTCAAGTTCGCGCTGTTCACGGGCCTGGTGATCGCCGCGTTGATGGCCGGGGTGGGCTACTTCCTGGTGCAGCAGCAGCGCCAGGCCCTGACCCGCGAGGTGCTGGGCCGCGGCGCCACCATCGCCCAGAACCTGGCCAGCGCGGCCCATGACCCCATGCTGACCAACGACGACCTGCTGACCCTGGCGTTCCTGGCGGCCAAGGCCGTGCAGGTCCAAGCCGCCGCCGTGGGCGACGCCACGGGCCACGACCTGATGGACCCGCAAGACCTGGTCAACGGCCTTCAGACCGCCCTCTCCGAGCTGCCCGGCGACCTGGTGGGCGCGGTGGAGCAGGGCCTGAGCCTGGCCACCGGCCAGAAGGTGGACCTGGGGCTGGGCATGCGCCGGCCCGCCGGCAGCGCCATGGAGAATGAGGGCATCTTCGAGGCGGTGATCGTGGACGCGGCGGGCAATGTGGCCTCGGATTACCGCGGGACCGAAGGGCATGTGGGCCTGCCTTACCAGGCGCCCCATTACGTGATGCTGGCCAGCCCCGAGCTGCCCTACCCGGTCTACGAGCAGGAGTTCCAGTTGGGCGGCCGCCGCCTGACCCGGCGCCTCTTCGACCTGCAACAGCCGGTGACCGAGACCGGCTTGGACGGCCAGGTGAAGCAGCTGGGGGTGGTGCACCTTGGCGTGGACCAGGACCTGGTGGACCGGGTCATCTTCAGCGTGACCATGAAGCTGGCCGCCATCGCCCTGGCCGCCGTGGCCTTCGGCCTGGTGCTGGCCTTCCTCACGGTGACCTGGATGACGCGCCCCATCGGCCGGCTGGTGAAAGGCGTGCTGGCCATCGCCGGCGGCGATTTCGACACCCGGCTGAAGGTGCCCGGCCGCGACGAGCTGGGCGAGCTGACCAGCAGCTTCAACGAGATGGCCCTGAGCCTGGGCCAGAACGAGATGCTGAAGGGCGCCTTCACCCGCTATGTGTCGGACGCGGCCCTCAAGCAGATCCTGGCCGACCCCGGCAAGACCGGCCTGCACAGCCGCCGCACCCTGGCCACCATCTACACCAGCGACGTTCGCGGCTTCACCGCCATGAGCGAGACGCTGGAACCAGAGCAGGTGGTGCAGGTCATCAACACCTACCTGAGCCTGCAGACCGAGATCATCCTGCAGCACGGCGGGGTGGTGGACAAATTCATCGGCGACGCCACCATCGGCGTGTGGGGCAAGGAGACGCCCGCCGAGGATGACGCCTTCAACGCCGTGCGCGCGGCCTGGGAGTCCCAGGCCGCCATCGACCGCATGAACAAGGAGCGGGAGGCTCGCGGCGAGGTGGTGAAGCTCATCGGCATCGGCGTCAACACCGGGGAAGTGGTGTCGGGCAACATGGGCAGCAGCCGGAAGATGGAGTACACCGTCACCGGGGAGCACGTCATCTTCGCCGACCAGATCTGCGCCGAATGCCCGGGCGGCAAGGTCTGGATCAGCCAGAGCACTTACGAGCGCATCAAGGACAAGGTCATCGTGGAGCCGGCCCAATTGAGCAAAGGCCATGAGAACCGGGTGTTCCAGGTCAACGGCTTCCTTTAAGGGGTCCCGATTGGAGATGAGCTTCCCCCACGGGCTGGGGGAGAAGGACATCAAGGCCGTGCGCGTGGCCGTGCAGGGCGAGGCCGCCAAGGCGGGCCTGTCGCCTCAGCACGGCTTCGTGCTGCTCTTCGTGGTCGACGAGCTGCTGTGCAACGTGATGGAGCACGCCCAGGCGGCGTCAGCCCAGCTGAGCCTGCAGGCCAGCTCGGCGGGCTTCCGGCTGACCTTGGTCGATGACGGGCGGCCCTTCGACACGGCGGGCTTGGCCCAGAAGGCGGCGGGCGGCGACCTGCGCAACGCCGAGGACCGGCGCTTGGGCCTGAACCTGGTGGGCCGCTTGGTCGACGAGATCGAGTACCGGCGCACGCCGGCCGGGCAGAATCAGGTGGAGCTGGCCAAGAGCTTTTGACCGCCTGCGCAGGCAAAAAAAAGCGGCCCCTTGGGGGGCCGCTTTTTTTTTTTTCAGGGCTCGGGGCCCTCAGACGTTCATCAAGTTCTGGAAAAGCCGTCCTGCGCCCTGGCAGCGCGGGCAGCTGTGGAACACCGCTGCGGGGACGACTTCACTGAAGCGCTTGGTCACGTTATCGGCTTCGCGCTCACGGGTCCGGCGCTCGGTGCCGTCCCAGACGCGGCTCGGCGGGCTGTCGAAGGCGGCAGGGACGAAGCCTTTGCCGTCGCATTGAGGGCAGATCATGGGGCCTCCATGGGGCGGGTGGGTTCCAGCGTTCATGCTGGAAGTGTACCCGATGGCGGTGTTTTTATCTGCGGAACAGCCCCGAAAATCTTTGTGATCCCGTGCTTTTGTACTATTCGACGCAACGCTTGGTCATCCTGCGGGACATCAAGCCCCCTTGGCCCTCTTTTCACGTCTTTTCTGCTCCACCCATTCCAGGTATTCGCGGAAGGTGCGTTCGCGGCCGCGCGGGACCGGCTGGTAAAAGGCCGGCCGCCGCAGGCCCTCGGGCAAGCCCACCATGTCGGCCACGCCATCCTTGTCGTCGTGGGCATGCTGGTAGCCGTCCCCATGGCCGAACTGCTTCATCAGCTTGGTGGGCGCGTTGCGCAGGTGCAGCGGCACCGGCCTGGCGCCGGTCTCGCCGATCTCGGCGCGGGCCTCGTTGTAGGCGCTGTAGGCGGCGTCGCTCTTGGGCACGCAGGCCAGGTAGGCGGCCAATTGGATGATGGCCACCTCGCCTTCGGGGCTGCCCAGGAACTGGAAGGCCTCGCGGGCGCTCATGGCCAGGCCCAAGGCCGCGGGATCGGCGTTGCCGATGTCCTCGCTGGCCATGCGGGTCAGGCGGCGCAGGACATAGAGCGGGTCCTCGCCCGCGGCCAGCATGCGGGTGCACCAGTAGACCGCCCCGTCGGGCAGGGAGGCGCGCACGCACTTGTGCAGGGCGCTGATCAGGTCGTAATGCTGGTCGCCGTCGCGGTCGTAGAGCAGCACCTGCGACCCGGCAGCCTGCTCGGCCAAGGCCTGCGTCAGCGGGGCATCCTGGGCGCGGGCCATGGCGCCCGCCTGCTCCAGCAGCCCCAGCGCCCGGCGGGCGTCGCCATCGGCCAGCGAGGCCAGCGCCTGCAGGGCGCCCGGCTCGGCCGTCAGCCCCCAAGCCCCCAGCCCGCGCTCCACGTCGGCCAGCGCCCGCGCCAGCAGCGGCGTCAGCGCCTCGACGCCCAGCGGCTCCAGCTTCAGCACGCGGGCCCTTGAGAGCAGGGCCGCGTTCAGGCTGAAGCTGGGGTTCTCGGTGGTGGCGCCCACCAGCGTCAGGGTGCCGTCCTCCAGGTGGGGCAGGAAGGCGTCCTGCTGGGCCTTGTTGAAGCGGTGGATCTCATCGAGGAACAGCAGGGTGCGGCGGCCATGGCGGGCGCGGGTCTGGCGGGCCTGCTCGACCACGGCCCGCACGTCCTTGATGCCCGCATCCACGGCCGAAAGGGCCAGGAACTCGAAGCCGCCCTGGGCCGCCAGCAGGCGCGCCAGCGTGGTCTTGCCCACGCCCGGGGGGCCCCAGAAGATCAACGAGCCCGCCTCGCCCTTCAGGAAGGCGTCGCGCAGCGGCAGGCCGGGGGCGAACAATTTGTCCTGGCCCACCACCTCGTCCAAAGACCGAGGGCGCAGGCGCTCGGCGAGCGGCTGCGCCCTCAAGTCCGGCTGGTCGCCGAAGAGCTCCATCAGTCCATGCTTCGCAGGATGGCGCCGGTGATCAGCTTGGGCTGGAAGTAGGTGCTCTTCTGCGGCATGACGTCCTTGGCGTCGGAGACCGCCTTCAGCTGGTCCATGCGGGTGGGGTTGAGCAGGAAGGCGCACTGGGCCTGGCCGCTGAGCACGGCCTTGGCCGCCTTCTCGGCGCCCTTTTCAAAGGTCAGATCCTGCTGGGCGGCGATGCTCTCGGGGGTCATGCCCAGCACCTTCTCCAAGGCCAGGGCCTGCAAGAGGCTCACATCCAGGCCCTTGTAGGCCTTGCTGCGCTTCTCCTTGACCACCTTCTGCGGGTCCGACGAAGCCTTCAGCGTCAGGCTGTAATAGCCCTCGGGCAGGACCAGGCCGAAGACGTGGGGCTCGGCGCCCCGGGCCTTCTTCAACGCCATCTTGGCGGCCAGTGCGCCAGCCTTGCCCATCACCGCCAGCAAGGCGTCCAGGCTGGGCTGCTTCGCCACCACGAAATCGACCCCCAGGCCCAGCAGCAGCTTGGCGCCGCTGAAGCCCTTGCGGTCCACGATCAGCCGGTGCGTCGGCAGGATGATCAGGCCGGGGTTCTGGAAGGGCGTGAAGCAGGCCAGCGTATGGGCGGCGGCGGCCCTCACGGCCTTGGGGGCCTCCTTGCTGAAGCGCAGCATGGTCTCGTAGCGGTGGTGCCCGTCGGCGATGTAGACCGGGGCCTTGGCCAGCGGGGCCGTGAAGGCCTTGATGGCCGCGGGCGAGTCGACCACCCAGACCTTGTGGCGCTCGCCGTCGGGCGTGCGGAAGTCGGCCGCGGGCTTCTTCTTCATCTGCGCCGCGATCCACTTCAGCGACCTGCCCTTGGCGTCGTCGTAGAGGAAGAAGATGGGCGAGAAGTTGGTGTGGGTGGCCTTGGTCAGCTCCAGGCGGTCCGCCTTGGGCTTGCTCAGGGTCTTCTCGTGGGGGCGCACCACGCCCTTCTTGTAGTCCTCCAGGCCCAGCTGGGAGTAGACGCCCATGAAGGTCTTCTTGGCGCCGCCGGGGGCGGTGTAGGTCTGGCTGGCCACGTAGATGGCCGGCTTGGCGTCGTTCTTCAGCACGCCCTGCCCGCGCCACAGCTGCAGCTGCTTGGCCGCGCGGCTGTACTTGTTCTTCTGCGCGTCATCGCCGGCCTGGGATTTGCCGAAATCCAGGCGGATCACGTTGTGCGGGTGCAGGTTGTAGTAAAAGTCCTGCTCCTTGGGGGCGATGATGTCATAGGGCGGCGCCACCACCTTGCCGAAGTCTTTCACCTTCGACAGGTCGTAGCGCAGGGCTTTGAAGGGGGACAGCTTGGCCATGGGTCTCCTCAGGTCTCGATCCGGTTAAAGGTCCTCTAGGTCACGGTGCATGGCCTTCAGCCCGCTGTCCACGCCGCGGGGGGTGAAGCCCCATGACCGCAGTTTGGCGATGCTCAGGCTGGCATCCATGGGCCGCGGGTCCTTGAACACCACGTCCGTGGCCGAGGCCGCCTGCACGGCGGCTTCGGGGAAGCCGAACTCGCGCGCCAGGCGCACGCCGAAATCGTGGCGGGTGAGGCGCTCCGGCCCGGCCAGGTTCAGCACGCCGGACCAGCCCTGCTCGGCGCCCATGGCCAGGCCCAGGCAGGCGTCCTCGGCGTAGATGGGCGTGCGCCATTGGTCGGTGAAGGCCACCTGGCGGCCGCTGGTCAGCAGGGCCCGCAACCATTTTTCGGCGAAATTGCGGCCCTTGGCGCCGCCGCGCCCCCAGCCGTAGGTGAGGGCCAGCCGCAGCACCAGGGCCCGGTCGCCGCCGGCTTGGATCACCAAGGCTTCGGCGTCGCGCTTGCTGGCGCCATAGACGCCCAGCGGCCTGGCGGGGTCGGCCTCGTCGGCCAGGGCGCGGCTGCCGTCGCAGACCTGGTCGGTGCTGGCGAAGACGATGCGCGCGCCGGCCTTGGCGGCGGCCTGGGCCACCAGCTTGGCGCCCTGCACATTGATCTGGCGGGTGGCGGGCACATCGGCCGCGCAGGCGTCCGGGTCGGCCAGGGCCGCCAAGTGGAAGACCACCTGCGGCTTGGCCTGGTCCACCAGCGCGGTGACGGCGTCGGGCAGGCACACGTCCAGCGGCCGCTCCTCCACGCCTTTCAAGCCGGGGGCCTTGGCATGGTACGAGCCCCAGACCGTCCAGCCCTGCTTTTGCAGGTGGACCGCCAGGTTGCTGCCGAGGAAGCCTCCCATGCCGGTGATCAGGGCGCGCTTATCCATGGAGCTCCATCAAGGGCGTGGCGACGGGGAAGGTGAAGGTGCGGGGGTGGCGGCCGATCGGGCCGTGGGGCTGAGGGCCTCGGCGTCGCTGGGCCCGCCCCAATGCACGCTGACCAGGCCGATCATCAGGCTGGCGCCGACCGCCACGCCGGCGGCGCCGCTCAGGGTGGCCTTGGCCCGGTCCTGGCCGAAATCGGGCGGGAACTGGTGCTGGGCGCAGCTCTCGATCACCAGGGCGCCCAGCACGGACCAGAAGGCCGTGAAGGGGGCCGACAGCAGGGTGACGCCCACGAAGCTCTCCCAGCCGCTGTCGTGGGTCTTGGCCGGCGGAGGAGGGCTGGCCGGCAACAGGGCCAGGACGTCGGCGCTGGGGCTCAGGGCGGCGGCGGTGCCGCTGAGCGCGCTGGCCGTGGGGCTGAGGGCGATGGCGGCGGTGCCGCTGAGCGCGTCGGCCGAGGGGCTGAGGGCGATGGCGGCGGTGCCGCTGAGCGCGCCGGCTGAGGCGGCGGCGCTGGCGGCCAGCAGGGCCAGCAGGGCCAGCAGGGCCAGCAGGGCGCCCAGCCTCACCATTTCGTGATGTTCACCTTGGAGCGCCGGGCGGCCTCCAGGTTGTCGCGCACGTATTGGGCTTTGCTGCTGTTGGGGTCCAGCTCCAAGAAGCGCTCCCAGGCGGCGATGGCCCGGTCCACCCAACCCCGGTTGATGAAGATGCCGCCTAGGCCGAAATACGCGCCCGAATGGTCCGGCTTCAGCTCCAGCACCTTCTCATACTCGGTCAGGGCCTCCTCCCACCAGCTCTTGGCGAAATAGGCGTTGGCCAAGTGGAAGTGGGCCTGGGGATGGGCGGGGTTGAGCTCGACGGCCTTCAGGCAATGCCGCACGGCCTCGTCGAGCTGGCCCAGCTTGAACAGGATGATGCCAAGGTTCAGGCGCGACGGGAAATGGCGGCCGTCGGCCTCGACCGCCTGCTTGAACAGGGGGAAGGCGGCTTGCAGGTCGCCCTGCTTGTAAAGCTCTTGGCCTTGGCGATTCAGCTCGACGGCGGACATCAGGTCTCGGTGGGGGCAGGTGGGCGGGCTGCAAGCCGCGGGGAGGCCCGCGGCTTGCCGTTCATCCAGCTGGCGTTGGCGCTAGTAGATGACCTTGTTGAGCGGGTATTCCACCAGGCCCTGGGCGCCGGCGCGCTTCAGGTCGGGCAGCAGCTCGCGGGCCTGCTTCTCCTCCAGCACCGTGACCACGTCCACCCAGTCGCCCTTGGCCAGCGGGCTGATGCTGGGGTTCTTCATGGCGGGCAGCAGGGCCAGGATCTTCTTCAGGTCCTTTTTGGGCACGTTCATCATCAGGCCGACCATGCGCTTGGCCACCAGGGCGCCCTGCAGCAGCATGACCACGTTCTCGATCTTCTTGCGCTTGAACTTGTCCTTCCAGGACGCCTTGTTCACCACCAGGCGGGTGTTGGTCTCCAGGATGGTGTCCACGATGCGCAGCTTGTTGGCCCGCAACGACGAGCCGGTCTCGGTGATGTCCACGATGGCGTCGGCCAGGTCGGGGCACTTCACTTCGGTGGCGCCCCAGCTGAACTCGACATGGGCCTTCACCTTGTGCTTCTCCAGGTAGCGCTTGGTGCCGCCCACCAGCTCGGTGGCGATGCGCTTGCCTTGCAGGTCCTTGACGGTCCTCACCGGGCTGTTCTCGGGCACGCACAGCACCCAGCGGGCGGTGGTGTCGGTGGCCTTGCTGTAGTTCAGCTCGGCCAGCTCGATGACGTCGCTCTGGTTCTCCACCACCCAGTCATGCCCGCAGAGGCCGCAATCCAGGATGCCGTCCTGCACGTAACGGCTCATCTCCTGGCTGCGGATGAGCATGAGCTTCAGCTCGGCGTCGTCCACGGTGGGATAGTAGCTGCGGGAGCTGATGTTGATCTGGAAGCCGGCGCGGCCGAACAGGTCCACGGTGGCCGCCTCCAGGCTGCCCTTGGGAATGCCTAACTTGAGGATCTCGCTCAAAACTGCCTCCTTGGATCGGTCAATGGGTCTTGAAACGACAGTTTAGGCCCCCGCGCCCGCATGGTCAACGCGTGGCGGGCCGTTCCCACTGCTGGCCGGCCTTGCCATCCTTCACCAGGATGCCCTTGGCGGCCAGGGCGTCGCGCAGGCGGTCGCTGGCGGCGAAGTCCTTGGCGGCGCGCGCGTCCGCCCGCCGCCGCAGCAGCTCGGCGCATTCGGCGTCCAGCTCCGCCGGCGCGGCGTCGGGCGTCAGCAGCCCCAGGCCCAGCCAGCGGTCCATGGCGGCGATGAGCGCGGCCTTCTCGGGCGCCGGCAGGCTGTCATCCTTGGCGGCCTCCCAGGCCACCGCCAGGGCGCGCGGGGCGTTCAGGTCGTCGGCCACCTGGGCCCAGAACTTGGCCCACAGCGGTCGGGACTCGGCGGCCTTCACGGCCTCGGCCGTGGGGGCGGGCAGGGCCTGCAGCGGCTCCAGCCTCTTGCGCAGGCTCAGGCGGCCGGCGCGGGCGCCATCGAGCCCTTCGAAGGCGAAGGTCAGCGGGGCGCGGTAGTGGGTGCCCAGGCAGAAGAAGCGGTAGTCCAGCGCGTCGTAGCCCTTGTCGATGAGGCTTTGCAGCGTCAGGAACTCGCCGCTGGACTTGCTCATCTTGGCCTTGTCCAGGATCAGGAACTCGCCGTGCATCCACAGGTTCACCCAGGGGGCCTTGCCCGTCAGGGCCTCGGTCTGGGCGATCTCGTTGGTGTGGTGCACCGGGATGTGGTCGATGCCGCCGCAATGGATGTCGAACTGCTCGCCCAGGTATTTGAGGCTCATGGCCGAGCATTCGATGTGCCAGCCGGGGAAGCCCGGCCCCCAGGGGCTGTCCCATTCCATCAGGCGCCGCTGGCCCTTGGGGCTGTGCTTCCACAGGGCGAAATCCTCGTGGTTGCGCTTGCCGCCCGTGGGCGCCACGCGGGCGCCGGCCTCCTGGCCGGCCAGGTCCTTGCGGGCGAAGTCGGCGTAGCGCGGGAAGCTGGACACGTCGAAGTAGATGCCGTCCTCGGCCTGGTAGGCATTGCCCTTGGCCAGCAGGGCCTGGACCATGGCCAGCTGCTCGGCGATGTGGTCGGTGGCCTTGGGCCAATGGGTGGCGGGCACGATGGCCAGGCGCCGCAGGTCCTGCATGAAGGCGGCCGTGTAATGGGCGGCCACCTCCCACACGGTCCTGCCCTCGCGCCGGGCCCCCTGCTCCATCTTGTCGTCGCCGCTGTCGCCGTCGCTGGTCAGGTGCCCCACGTCCGTGATGTTGCAGACATGGGTCACCGCCAGCCCGTCCAGCCGCAGGGCCCGCACCAGCAGGTCCTCGAAGACGTAGGTGCGCAGGTTGCCGATGTGGGCGTAGTGGTAGACCGTGGGGCCGCAGGCGTACAGGCCCACCTGGCCGGGCACGCGGGGCTGGAAGGCCTCTTGGCGGCGGGTGCGGGTGTTGTAAAGGCTCAGGGAGGGCATGGTCGGTTCCAAAAAGTTTTGCGGGCGCCCGCTCATCCGGTGTTCTTCAGCCCCGCGGCGATCCCGTTGATGCTGAGCAGGATGGCCTCCTCCAGGGCGGTCTCGGTCTTCAGGTCCGGTTCGTCGCGCATGCGCTTGAGCAGCTCCACCTGCACCAGGTGCAAGGGGTCCAGGAAGGCGTTGCGGCGCTCCAGGCTGGCTTTGAGCTCCGGTTCGTGCTCCAGCAGGGTGTTCACCTGGCCCACGGCGCAGACCGCGGCCACCGCGGCCTGGTAGCCCTCGGCGATGCGCAGGTGCACCGCGCCGACGGGCCCGGCCAGGGACGCATAGCGCCCGGCGATGGCCAGGTCGGCCTTCTTCAGCGTCATCTGGGCGTTGTCCAGCAGGTCGCGGAAGAAGGGCCAGCGCACGTACATGCGCCGCAGCCGCTCCAGGCAGGCGGGGTCGGCGCCCAGGCGGGCCTGCATGGCCTGCCCCAGGCCGTACCAGCCCGGCAGCAAGTGCCGGCTCTGCGTCCAGCTGAAGACCCACGGGATGGCGCGCAGGGTGTCGAACTCGAAGCTGGCGCCGGCGTTGCGCTGGCTGGGCCGGCTGCCGATGCGGTGGCGGCCGATCTCGTTGATGGGCGTGGCCTGGCAGAAGTAGCCCAGGAAGCCGTCCATGCCCAGCAGCTCGCGGTAGGCGCGTTCGGCCTCCTGGGCCAGGGCCTGCATCTCCGCGACCCAGGCGGCCTCGGGGCGCAGCTCGTCGGCGGGGAAGCTGGCGCTGAGCACCGCCGCCGCCAGGTGGTCCAGGTGGCGGTGGGCCCAATCGGCCTGGAAGTAATGGTCGCTGACGACCTCGCCCTGCTCGGTGAGGCGCAGGCCGCCTTCCACGGTGTCGGGGGGCTGGGCCAGGATGGCGCGGTGGGTCGGCCCGCCGCCGCGGCCGACGCTGCCGCCGCGGCCGTGGAAGAGGCGCAGCTTGACCTGGTGGGCGCGGGCCGTGGTCAGCAGCTGCTCCTGAGCCTGGTACAGGTACCAGCGCGAGGCCACGTAGCCGCAGTCCTTGTTGCTGTCGCTGTAGCCCAGCATGACCTCCTGGCGCCCGCCGCGCAGCCGCAGGTGGTCCTGGTAGGAGGCGCTCTCGAAGAGCCCCTGCATCAGCTGGGGGGCGGCCTCCAGGTCCTTGCGGGTCTCGAACAGCGGCACCAGGTCCAGGCGGCTGGCCTGGCCGGGGCGGTAGAGGCCGGCTTCGCGGCACAGCAGCAGCAGCCCCAGCACGTCGCTTTGCAGGTGGGTCATGCTGATGACGTAGTACTGGAAGGCGTGGGCGTCCAGGCGCTCCAGCACCCGCGCGGCCAGGCGCAGGCTGGACAGCAGCTCGGCGGTGGCGGGGCTCAGGGACGAGGCCCCGCGCGCCAGCGGCCGCGGCGTGGACAGCTCGGCCTCCAGGACGGCCAGGCGCGCGGCCTCGGGCAGGGTGGCCCAGCCGGCATGCACGCCCGCCTCGCGCAGCAGCTCGTCGACGGCGGCCTCGTGCACGCTGGAATGCTGGCGCAGGTCCAATCGGGCCAGCTGCAGCCCGAAGACCTGCACCTGGCGCATCACGTCCGCCAGGGCCCCGTCGGCCACCACGCCGGCGTTGTGCTCGCGCAGGCTGGCGTCGAAGAGCTGCAGCTCCTCGAGCAGGGCCTGCGGGCTGGGGTACCAGGTGCCGTGGGCGGGGGCCCGGCCGCTGCGGCGGGCCAGCACGCGGCGGCCCTCCTGGGCGCTGCGCCGCAGCTTGGCCAGCATGAAGCGTATCTTCTGGCGGTAGGGCTCGGCGGCGATGTCGGGGCTCATGCGCTCGGCCAGCGTCGGCAGGGCCTGCTGGTCGTCGCGCAGGCTGGCCAGCAGGGCCCGGCTGACGCCCACCTGCTGCTGGCTGACGCTGAGGCGGCCGAAGAGGCGGCGCAGGGCCTTGGCGTGCAGGCGCAGCGCCATGCCCCGCATCTCCGCCACCACCTCGGCGCTGACGCGGGCGGTCACGAAGGGGTTGCCGTCGCGGTCGCCGCCGATCCAGCTGCCGAAGGTCAGGAAGGGCGGCAGGGTGAAGGCCTGCTCCTCGCCATAGACCACCGCCAGGTCCTCGCGCCAGTCGCGGTAGAGGCGGGGCACGGCCTTGGCCAGGCTGCCCTCAAAGTAGTAAAGATTGCGGCGGGCCTCGGTCAGCACGGTGGGGCGGTCGCGGCGGATGTCGTCGCTCTGCCACAGGATCACCAGCTCCTCCAGCAGCGCCAGGCGGCGGCGCTCCAGCTCCTCGTCGTCCAGGCCCCCCTCCAGCAGGCTGGCGGCCTGGGTGGTCAGGCGGTGCAGGATCTCCTGGGTGGTGCGCCGTTTGCTCTCGGTGGGATGGGCGGTGAACACCGGCATGATCAGGGCTTCGGCGAAGAAGGCCCGCAGGGCCGGGGCCGGCACGCCGCGCGCGCGCAGGTGGCGCAGGGCCTGGCGCAGCACGCCCGGCGCGCTCAGGCCGTGGGCGTGCAGCTTCTCCGCCAGGTTGACCATGCCGAAATAATGGGTGAAGGCCTTGATCAGCACCACCAGGTCGGCCAGCTCCAGGCCGGCCACCAGGTCGGCCAGCTCGTCCAGGCGCTGGGGTTGGCCGTGCTTGCGGAAGTCGCGGGCTAGCCGCCGGGCCGCCTCGACCCGCTCCAAGGCCCCGTCACCCTCCTGGCGCGCGACCACCTTGCCCAGGTTGCTGGCCAGGGTGCGGATCAGGAAGGCGAGGCTGTCGGGGCCGCTGCTGCTCATCTCAGGCCCGG
>Ga0302320_10003584_pt1 | contig 35963 bp, 30 predicted proteins | sample Bog_T0_3_FD_202130 | JGI IMG/M metagenome (GOLD analysis project Ga0302320, IMG submission 202130) | Peat permafrost microbial communities from Stordalen Mire near Abisko, Sweden - Bog_T0_3 | ecosystem: Environmental > Terrestrial > Soil > Wetlands > Peat | place: Sweden: Abisko, Stordalen Mire...
CGACCACAGGTACACGATTGCAACTGGCGCTCATGCGCGCCGCCAGCGGCTTGACCACGTTGCCATCCAGCTTGCCCAGCAGCTTCAGCAGCTCTTCTTCCATCTTCTCTTCTTCGTTGGGGATATACGGAACGACGTTATCCATGATGTCCATGGAGGCAACGCCGGGATAGCCCGCGCCGCTGATGGCCTGCATCGAAGTTGCGAAAATCTGCGAAATTCCAAAGCGCTCTTCGATAGGCTTCAGAGCCAGCACCGGCCCCATCACCGTACAGTTGGAGTTGGTCACGATGTAGCCACCCGACTCCTTGCGCCAGATCTGTTCTTCAATCATCCGCAGGTGATCGGCGTTCACCTCCGGCAGCACCAGCGGCACGTTAGGAGCCATGCGGAAAGCACTGGAGTTTGAAATCACCGCGCAGCCCGCCGCAGCGAATGCAGGCTCCAGTTCGCGGGCATAAGCCGCGTCGATGGAAGCGAAAATGATCTTCGGTGCGCCAAAAGGTTCAGGTGGCCGCACGGTCATCTTTGCGATGCGTTCCGGAAGCGGCGAATCGAGGCGCCACTTGGCCGCTTCGCCATAAGGCTTCCCGCTGGACCGGTCGCTGGCAGCCAGCCACGCAACCTCAAACCAGGGGTGATTTTCGAGCAGCTGAATGAACCGCTGGCCGACCATTCCGGTCGCGCCCAGGATACCGATAGGAAGTCTGGATTTAATGGCCATAAACACTCTAGTGTACAGGAGGACGCGTGCGCGAATCGCAAATTACACGACCGAGGGAACTGGATTGGCACCGGACCCCGGCCTTTCCCGCACTAGAATCTCCCGTGCCCCGTTCTTGCGCCTTTTTCCTGGCGCAAGGGCGGGAAAGCACCGAGGCTTGAGCGCAGCTGCATACAGATCGCCGGTGCACAGGCCGGCCATCCCCCTTATACTGCCAGCCATGCATATCCGCGTGTTGCCTTTAGTCCTGATCCTCTCCGCAGCAGCCGCCATGGCCCAGCCGACCACAACGACGCCCCAGCCAGTGTGGGTGCTGCAGGACTCCGGCTCGACCGCCAGCCTGCGCGGCATCGATTCGGTAGACGGGAAAGTAGCCTGGGCCAGCGGGAGCGAAGGCACAGTGCTCAAGACCACAGACGGCGGCGCGCATTGGCAGAAGTGCGCCGTACCCGACGGAGACAAAGATGGCGCATCGCTGGATTTTCGCGGTGTTCAGGCTTGGGATGCAGACACCGCCATCGTCTTGGCCTCCGGTCCCGGCGATAAAAGTCGCCTCTACAAGACCACCGATGGTTGCAAGACATGGAACTTGCTTTTCAAGAATCCAGATAAAGATGGCTTTTGGGACTCGGTCAGTGTTGCCGACCAACAGAACCTAATGATTCTTGGCGATCCCGTAAATGGGGAATTCTCCATCTTCATTAGCGCAGACGGAGGAAAGACATGGGACAGAACCCACGAGCCAGGTCTTCGCAGCAATCTGAAAGAGGGAGCATTCGCAGCAAGTAATTCATCGCTTGCCGCTGATTGGGTGGATGGGTACGTTGCATTCGGAACGGGTGGCCCGTCAGGAGCGAGGCTATTTAGAGAATGTGAAACCTGCAAAAGCGGTGCGAAGTGGATTCCATCACCCATATCCTCTTTTCCAAAAGTCGAGGCTGCTGGAATCTTCGCAGTAGAGCTTCGCGATTGGCGACGCTGGGCAGCAGTTGGCGGCGACTACACCAAACCCAATGCCCCCACCGGCACCGCCGCCTGGTCCAACGACAGCGGCAAGACCTGGACCGCCTCCACCATCCCGCCCCACGGCTACCGCTCCACCGTCCAATGGTCCCAATCCGAAAAACTCTGGATCACCGCCGGCACCAACGGCTCCGACATTAGCCGCGACGACGGCCGCACCTGGCAGCCCCTTGACAACGGCAACTGGAACGCCCTCTCGCTCCCCTTCATCGTCGGTCCCAAAGGCCGCATCGCCCGCCTCAACCCGTCCGCCATCCCCAAACCCTGACGAGGCCATTCTTTCCCAACCAAAAAAGCACCGTGCCCCGTCCTTGCGCCTTTTTTCTGGCGCAAGGGCGGGAAACCAACGCACCCCGCTGTAAGATTGCGGCAGGATCTTCAAGTCAGGAAGCACAAATGCCGAACGGCCTAAAGCGGCTTCATCATTCCGGGCAATCCCACTTACTCACTTTCAGTTGCTATCACCGGCTCCCGTTTCTCGCGCAAACGCAAATGGGTGACCCATTTCTAAAGGCTCTGGAACAGACCAGACAGCGATTTGGAATGCTCGTCTACGGCTATGTGGTCATGCCGGAACATATTCACTTGCTGGTGAGCGAGCCTGCCGCGGGCGTGCTCCCAACGTTCATGCAAATCCTCAAGAGCAAGGTCACGCTCCTGGCGCGCAAGCGAGGAGCAACGACAGCCGAGATGCCACATTTCTGGCAGGAACGATACTTCGATCACAACGTTCGAAACCACGAAGGGTTCGTTACCCAGCTTCGTTATATTCATCGCAATCCGGTAAAGCGAAGGCTGTGCGCTGAACCTGGACAGTGGCAATGGTCGAGCTTCAACGCTTGGGCATTGGGCGAGGATGGTGCGGTTGAGGTAGAGTCGGAGTTACGTGCGGCTCGTCGTGAGGCGAAGCGGTGCGGAATTCCCCCGGCGGACCTGCCCGAGAATTCGGCGGACCAGCGGTAATGAGCTCCCGCCCTCGCGCCAGAAAAAAGGCGCAAGAACGGGGCACGGTGCATGGTTGCAAATCCGGCTTCAGGAGTGCACTCTCCCGAACCCACGCCCTATCGCGTTAAAATAAATACAACAGGATGACGCAAACCCCATCTACGGATGCTGGCCCGTCCGCACCCTCTATGCGGGAACCCGGCCTGCGGTCACAATCTCCTGCTCAAACACAACCCCATGCTAAGCAAAATCAACCGCCCATCATCCAGGTTTCCAACCTGCGAAAATCCTATAAAACCGCCCGCGGCGAGCTAACGCTTTTTCGCGATTTGAGTCTTCAGGTTGAGGCTGGGGAGATGGTCGCCATCGTTGGCCAGTCGGGCGCAGGTAAAAGCACACTTTTGCACATTCTGGGCGCGCTTGATACACCCTCCGCGGGAACTGTATACTGCGCGTCAACCAACGTGGCCCAACTTTCCCCCCGTCAGGCCGCGGCCTTTCGCAATCGAGAGATCGGTTACGTCTGGCAGTTTCATTACCTTCTGCCGGAGTTCACGGCGCTTGAAAACGTGGCAATGCCGCTGCTTGCACGCGGCACAACGAAGAGAGAGGCGCTAACCGTGGCGGCAAACTGGCTCAGGGAAGTTGGCCTCGACGACCGCGCCGATCATCGTCCCGGCGAACTCTCAGGCGGTGAACAGCAGCGTGTGGCGCTGGCCCGCTCGCTGGTTTGCAATCCGCGCCTGCTGCTTGCTGACGAGCCAACCGGCGACCTGGACGAAATTACCGCAAGCCGCGTATTTGAGCTGATTGAACGGCTGCATCGAAGTCACGGCCTCACCTCAATACTGGTGACGCATAACCTTGATTTAGCGGCGCGATGTACGAGAGCATTAAGGCTTGAGGGCGGAAAGCTGGCTCCGCTTGCAACTGCGACCCGAGTTGGAACGGCCGCCAAAAGCCTTTAATAGAAGTAGCACCGCAGAAGCAGATTTTTGAATCTAAAGCAGTAAGCAGTTCGGGTGTGGCAACAGTTTTCCGGACTGAAAAGGCAGGATGGAAGTCTCGAGGCAGTTGATCGCCGACAGACTGTCGAGCAAGTAAATCGCTCGTTACCATTCACAAGAGCTGTTCGGAGGCAGGATTTCTTTTCCGAGGGCCTCCGGCGGCGAAGTTTAAAGAAGGGCACGCGCGGGTTGGGCTGAGGCCGGCACTAAACCGGACAGCCACTCCAGCCGATAGCCTGCATCAAGGGGGATCATCATGTTCGAACGCTATACGGAGAAGGCACGACGCGTGATCTTCTTCGCGCGATATGAGGCCAGCCAGTTCGGTTCGCCCTATATCGAGACCGAGCACCTGCTGCTCGGCCTGCTGCGCGAGGACAAGGCCTTGACCAACCGCTTCTTGCGCTCGCACGCCTCGGTGGAGTCGATTCGCAAGCAGATTGAAGCCCACACCACCATTCGCGAGAAGGTTTCTACCTCAGTCGATCTGCCGCTTTCAAACGAGTGCAAACGCGTGCTGGCCTATGCGGCGGAAGAAGCCGAACGGCTGGGCCACAAGCACATCGGCACTGAACATTTGCTGCTGGGTTTGCTGCGCGAGGAGAAATGCTTCGCTGCGGAAATCCTCCAGGAGCGCGGATTGAAGTTAGCTCAGATTCGCGATGAGCTGGCCCGCGTTACGCAGGAGAAAGCACCTGCCCAAGCGCGTCAGCGTGAGAGCAGCCTGCTGGCCGAGTTCAGCCGCGACCTGACCCAGGCCGCGATGGATGGACAGCTCGATCCTCTCGTTGGCCGCGACGGCGAACTGGAACGCGTGATCCAGATCCTTTGCCGCCGCACCAAAAACAATCCCGTGCTGATTGGCGAACCCGGCGTAGGCAAGACCGCCATTGTCGAGGGTCTAGCTCAGCGCATCGCCGATGGAGAAGTGCCAAGCTTCCTGGCCGACAAACGTGTGCTAGGGCTCGATCTCTCGCTCATCGTTGCAGGAACCAAATACCGCGGCCAGTTTGAAGAGCGCCTCAAGACCATCATGAAAGAGCTGATGGAGAATCAGAACTCCATCGTCTTCATCGATGAGTTGCACACGCTGGTTGGCGCAGGCTCGGCAGAGGGCTCGCTCGATGCTGCCAATATCCTCAAGCCCGCGCTCTCTCGTGGAGAAATTCAGTGCATCGGCGCCACAACGCCGGCTGAGTATCGCAAGTCCATCGAGAAAGATCGCTCGCTTGAACGCCGCTTCCAGGCCGTCAAAGTGCCGCCGCCGAACGAAGCTGACGCAATCAGAATCATCCACGGCATCAAGGACCGCTACGAGAAATTTCATGCGGTCAGCTACACCGATGCCGCTATCGAATTTGCGGTCTCGCACTCCAACCGCTATATCCCCGATCGCTTCCTGCCGGACAAGGCCATCGACCTCATCGACGAAGCCGGCGCGCGCGTAAAGCTGCGCCAGACCTCGCTGCCTGAGGAGATTACCGAAGTCCAGAAGCGCATCAAGTTCATCGTTCATCGCATGGACTCGGCCATTGCAAACCACGAGTTTGAGAAGGCCCGTTTCTATTCCGATGAAGAACGCAAGGAGCGCGAAAATCTGCGTGCTCTGCGCGACAAGTACCACCTCGACGACTCGGCATCCGGCATCGTGGGCCGCGAAGATATCGAGGATGTCGTCAGCCGCTGGACCGGCGTTCCCGTCACCAGCATCAAGGAAGAAGAGACGCAGAAACTGCTCCGCGTGGAGGGCGAGCTGCACAAGCGCGTCATCTCGCAGGAGAAGGCGATCTCCGCGCTGGCTCGGGCAATTCGCCGTTCGCGCGCTGGCCTCAAATCGCCCGCACGGCCCATCGGAAGCTTCCTGTTCCTCGGCCCCACCGGCGTCGGCAAAACGGAAATGGCCCGCACGCTGGCCAACTTCCTCTTTGGCTCAGACAAGGCGCTTATCCGGTTCGATATGTCGGAGTTCATGGAGAAGCATTCGGTCTCCAAGCTGATCGGTTCGCCTCCGGGATATGTTGGCTACGAGGAGGGCGGCCAGCTTACCGAACGCGTCAAGCGGTCTCCTTACTCGGTAGTCCTACTCGACGAAATCGAGAAGGCGCATCCCGATGTGTTCAACATCCTGCTGCAGGTTTTTGAAGATGGCCAATTGACCGACGGCCTGGGCAATACCGTCGACTTCAAAAACGTCATCCTCATCATGACTTCGAACATCGGTGCTCGCCACCTGATGAAGAAGCAGGGCCTCGGCTTCCAGAGCGATCGCGAAGACATCGTCTCCGACAAAATCGAAGAGCTGGTCAAGCAGGAAGTCAAGAAGACCTTCAACCCTGAGTTCCTCAACCGTCTCGACGAGGTTATTCTCTTCCAGGCGCTTTCTGATGCGGATCTGATCCAGATTGTCGAACTGCTTGTGCAGAGTTTGAATGCCAACCTGGCCCAGAAGTCGATCACCATCTCCGTCACCGAGGAAGCCAAGAAGTGGATTCTCGACAAGACTCTCGGGGATCGCAGCTACGGTGCCCGTCCGTTGCGCCGCGCATTGCAGCGCTATGTCGAAGACCCGCTGTCGGAGGCCTTGATTGCCGGAAACATCAACGACCGTCCAGCCTTCCTCGAGGTCTATCTCGACGCCAACCAGCTTTTCTACCGCCCGGTCAGCGCCAGCGAAGTCACGGAAGAAAAGCCCGCAGGCATTCTCCTCTACAGCAACTAAACGGCCCGAATGAATACCAAAACGGCACAACCCCCGGCTACCATTCCCGGGGGTTTTGCATTTTGGTGCCAGCAGTGAGATGGACGTATTCAGCGACAAAATCAGCGGGTATACTGGCTCCACCCATGAACAGAATATCGAAAATCCTGCTCCTTTTAATTTTGATTCCCCTGGTCGGAATGTCTCTTAAAGCGCAATCGCCCTGGAGCCCGATAGGCCCAGCGGGTGGAGATGCGCGGGCTTTTGCGGCGGTCCCGGGAGACACGAGTCACCTGTACCTTGGCACCACCAACAGTTGGGTTTACGAGTCATTGGATCGCGGCGCGACCTGGCACCGCCTTTCAAAGTTAGACGCGTCCGACGACCTTATTCTGGATCACATCATTGTGGACCCGGTAGATCCAACCACGGTTTATGTGGCCGCATGGGTCGTCGACCATCCAGATGGCGGCTTATGGGTCAGCCGCGATAGCGGCAAGACCTGGAGTGTCGTTGATGGCCTCAAAGGGCGCTCGATTCGCGCCTTTACCCTGGCTCCCTCCAATCCGAAAATGATGTTTGCGGGAACTCTCGATGGTGTTTTCCGCTCCACCGATGCCGGCGCCACTTGGACTCAAATGAGCCCGCCCGGCAGCCAGGAGATTCACGAAGTTGAGTCGTTGGCAATCGATCCCGTCGATCCCAACATCGTCTATGCAGGGACATGGCATCTGCCTTGGAAAACGACTGACGGCGGCAAAAACTGGCACAACATCAAGCAGGGCCTCATCGACGATTCCGACGTGTTTTCCATCATTATTGACCCGTCCGCGCCCAGCGTGGTGTACACCAGTGCATGCAGTGGCATTTACAAAAGCGAGAACGCGGGCGAACTCTACCACAAGATTCAGGGCATTCCCACCACCGCCCGCAGAACCCGCGTGCTGAAGCAGGATCCCGTGAACCATAACGTGGTCTACGCCGGCACCACCGAGGGACTTTACAAAAGCGTGGACGCAGGTAAGACATTCGAACGCATGACCGGTCCGGATACGATTGTGAACGATGTCTTCGTAGATCCCAAGGATACGACCCATGTTCTATTGGCCACCGATCGCAGCGGAGTGCTTTACAGCAAGGATTCCTCGGCCAGCTTTATCGCCACAAATGACGGCATTTCCGGCCGCAAGGTAGAGGCTCTGCTGGTAGACAAGGCCCATCCTGAACGAATTTACGCGGGCGTGCTCAACGACAAGACTTACGGCGGCGTTTTTGCTTCCTCGAACGGCGGGACCAGTTGGGAGCACCTGGCCAACGGCTTGGACGGGCGTGACGTTTATGCCCTGGCGCAAGCATCCGACGGAACAATAATGGCCGGTACCAACAAAGGAATATTCGCGCTGGCCGCGGCGGGTGGTAATTGGGTTCCGCACAACACTATCCAAAATTTTGTTTCGAAGAAAACCACCGTCCTCAAGAAAGGCAAGAAGGTCACCACCGAGACGATGGTGCCCGATAAGCCGCATGAACTCGATGGGCGCGTATACGCTCTCGATCTGTCGGGAGACGCATGGCTGGCATCTACTGCGAGCGGCCTTCTGACCAGCAAGGATCACGGCGCCACCTGGCAGGGTGGTCTGGTGTTGGGTTCAAATGAATATGTCACCGCTTCCGCCCACGGAACGGTAATGGCCGCAGCCCGGCGCAATGGCGTGGTCGTGTCCGCCGATGCCGGCCAAACCTGGACGCCGGTCGAGATCCCACCCGCGATTACGCGCATCAACCGCGCCACGTTTTCTACCGACGGGGCTCTGTGGCTCGGCACTAGAGAGGGCGTTTATATTTCGCGGGACGAGGGAAAGACATGGTCGTGGATTGAGCGCCTGCCTATGCGCGACGTGAATGATGTCTACTACGATCCGCAGATGAGCAGGGTGCTTGTCAGCTCACGTGAAAGTGATTGGGTCTTCGCGCTCGATCTCTCAGCGCAAGACTGGACCTGGACCAGAGCCGGATGGAAAGTCTTCCTCATCCGGGCCGCGGGCGGGCGATTGGTTGCAGCCTCGCAATATGACGGTGTGCTGGTCGAACCGCACTCCGCGTGGGGCGGCAGCGGGCAGAAATAATCTTGCGTGCGGTTTCGACAAAAGCATCTTAACCAGCCAGAGAATGTCTGGGTGCCCCATCCTTTACGCTTTTTTCTGCGGAAAGGGTGGGAAACTTCGACCTCGACTCAGTCGAACACCACCGTTTTATTCCCGTAGCTGAGAATGCGCCGATCCAGGTGCCATCGCACCGCACGAGACAGAACGACACGTTCCAGATCGCGTCCCCGGGCAACCAGATCTTCCACCTGGTCGCGGTGTGAAATGCGCGCCACGTCCTGCTCGATGATCGGTCCATCGTCAAGCACTTCGGTTACGTAGTGGCTCGTCGCTCCAATCAGCTTTACACCACGCGCATGCGCCGCGTGGTAGGGCTTAGCCCCTGTAAAAGCGGGCAGAAACGAGTGATGAACATTGATGATTGAGGCCGGAAAGCGGGCCACAAAACTCGGCGAAAGAACTTGCATGTAACGCGCCAGAACCACCAGGTCAATCCCGTTGGACTCGAGCAACTCAAGCTGCCTCGCTTCACCCTCGGCCCGCGATGCCGCCGCTACTGCAACATGCTCGAACGGTATCCCATAAAACTCGGCGAGCTTTTCCACGTCCCGATGATTCGAAACGATCAACGGTATCTCGCATTCCAGCTCTCCTGACCGCCATCGATGCAGCAGATCCGCCATGCAATGCAAATACTGCGAGCAAAACAGTGCCACCTTGGTCCGTCGCGCTCCGGAAGTCAATTGCCACCGCATGCCGAGCTCAACCGCCAACGGCGCGAAGGCTGTCTTGAACCCCTTTAGATCAAAGGGCGTCAGATGGTCAGCCGACCCGCCCAGCCCCCATTCCACGCGCATGAAAAACAGCCCCAGATCGTGATCCTGGTGCTGATCGGCGTGCAGAATATTGGCGCCCCACTTGTAAAGCAGGCTTGAAACCCGCGCCACCAAACCCTTGCGGTCAGGGCAATCAATAAGCAAAACAGCTGAATCCTTCATGTCCCATTCAGCTTAAGCCATAGGCGCGTTTTTCAGAGGTATGAACACAATGCAAATGAAACGCCGGGACGAATGCGGCCCCGGCGATGTGTGTGACTCCACAAATAGGTGAAGAAAACTCGAAAAGCTAAAGAAACGCCATCAAGGAGCAATACTTCCCGACACCGCACGCGGCGCACTCAACTGCAAGCGCAGGTTGCTGGCCAGATCAGCCACGATTCTGAGTTTGTCGGCGATAAGAGACGGCACTTCGCTGCCGGAAAGGGCCAATTGTGAGTGCAGCAGCAGGCCGGCGACGGTGCTCTTCAATTCGTTTTCAATGGCTGCGGATGCTGCGATGCGGGCCAGGGCCTGTTCCCGCTCGCGGCGATGCAGTGCGGCGCGAATCTCCCGCGTCAGTCGAGCCGCGCCGGAAAGCGCGAAGTTGATTTGCAGGGGAATTGCCAGGGCCGAGCGGTCCCATATTGCTTCAGCCGCCGCCGGATCGCATTCGGCCATCGTTTCATCCAGCACCACGGCGGAAAACTCGCGGCGTCGCAGCGCAGCAAGCGCGGCCTTGCGTCCGTCCGCTACTTCAACTTCCATGCTCAGTTGCGCGCTTACCACGTCGGCACAGTTCCTGGCGCCTTCAATTCCGGTCACTATCAGAATGCTCATATCGATCTCCTCGTTCGGCGGCTGGCCGGTCCACGGCCCGTTTCAGTTCTTTCGTTCTTGCGTTCCGATTCGGCTCTCGCATTCCCCAGGCGTACCTGGGGCGTTCCCGTAGTTGCCCTATCGGCGCGGTTCGTCCCAACTTGAGTGCATGGCAGTCACGATTCCCGAAGCGGGTCCACGATTCCGTATTCCTTCAGCTTGCGATAGAGCGTCGTCTTGCCGATGCCCAGCAGCTTCGCGGCGTGCAGCTTGTCTCCGTTCAGGATCCGGATTGCGTTTAGAATTGCATCTCGCTCCAGATCGGCCAGCGTCTTTACCTCGGTTACGACGCCATCCTCTCCTGCCGCTTCAGACGCCTGGATGGCGATATGCCGTGCGTCCAAACCTTGTTGCTGCAATTGCGTAGGCAGGTCACCCAGGTGCAGTATCGGCCCCGAAGAAAGGGCGCAGGCACGTTCAACAGAGTTTTCGAGTTCGCGTACATTGCCCGGCCAGTCGTGTCGCATCATGGTGCGCAGAGCCTCGTCGCTCAGCGTGAACTTGGTGCCGTGCTCCCGGCTGATGCGGTCTAGAAAGTGCGCCGCCAGCAGCGGTATGTCCTCGCGCCGATCTCGCAATGAAGGCAGACGGAGGTTGACCACATTGAGCCGGTAGAACAGATCCTTGCGGAATGTACCGTTCTCAACCATCACGGCCAGATCGCGGTTGGTGGCGGCCACAATCCGCGCCTTCATCGGTACGCGGTGAGTCGCCCCGACCGGCCGTACTTCCTTCTCCTGCAAGGTTCGGAGCAGCTTGGCCTGCAGATCGAGAGAGAGCTCGCCAATCTCATCCAGAAAAACCGTGCCCCCTTCGGCCGACACCAGCAACCCGTCCTTGGAGCGGTTTGCCCCCGTAAAGGCGCCCTTTACATAGCCGAAGAGTTCGCTCTCGATCAGCGTCGGCACCAGCGATCCGCAGTCGACGGGAAGAAATGGCTTTTGCGAATTGGGTCCGTAAGCATGAATGGTCCGGGCCACCAGCTCTTTGCCCGTTCCGCTCTCGCCAAGCACCAGCACCGGGTGCGTTGACTGGGCAACTTTCGAAAGAATGCGATAGAGCTTCTCCATCTCCCCGGACCGGCCAATCATCGCGCCCAGCCCCTGCGAGATGCGCAGCCGCTCCCGCAACTGGCGCGTAGTGGTATCGGTAAGGTGACTCTGTGCGGCGCGATCCAGCACCGTGGAAAGCTCGTCCATCGCGAACGGCTTGGTCAGGTAGTCCGATGCCCCGCAGCGCATCGCCTCAACCGCCGCATTCACTGACCCCGACGAAGTCATCGCGATCACCGACGTATCCGGGTAAAGCAGTTTGACCTCTGAGACCAGTTCCAGGCCGACGTTACTGCCCGCTGGCAGGTTCACCAGCAGGATGTCTGCCGGGCGGCCACGGAGCAGGCTCCGCGCCTGGCTCAGGTCTCCCGTGCTCTCGACCGCGTAGCCAAGGCTGGCCGCAATCTCGGCGCAGGCGGACCGCATCGCCAGGTCTGCGTCCACTACCAGCAGGTGCAATCGCACCGCCGGCTCCGCTAATTGAGGAATAAACTCCATGGTTCTTGCATTCTCGACCGTAGCGAGCATTCTATTCGCCTCACGCATGACTTGTTGTATCGCTGGTTGATGGAAGGTTCGAAAGATTTCAGTTTCACAGGGGCGATGTCTCTACTCAGCGCGTCCTGACTGGCAGCTCAATGGCTATCCGCGCACCGCCGCGGTCGCAGTTTGAAGCGACGATCCTGCCGCCTGCTGCCTCAACGATTGACCGCGTAATTGAGAGCCCGAGCCCGCGTCGAGACGCCGACAAGGATTCGCCCCCAGCAGGATTCGCACGTGTGCTGAAGCCGGTTTCAAAGACTTTGTCAAGCTTTTCGCCCGGGATCCCAGGTCCGCTGTCGTCAACGGTCAACACCAGGTTTTTGGGTGCTCCAGCTTTCTGAGGCTGCTCCCGCAGGCTCAGCTGGATCTTGCCTCCCGCAGGCATGGCTTCAGCCGCGTTCTTTACCAGGTTCACCAGCACCCTGGTCAGGTCCTCGCCATTTAACCTCACTGGAAACCTGCCCGATTCGGCGTCGACCGTCACAGCAATGGTAGGCCCAGCCAGGGCACACAGCAAGTTCCGGTTTGCCAGCAGCTCTCCAGCCAGACTATCGATCAGCACCGCGGGCATCAGGTCCCACCGGCTCGACCGTATCGACCCTTCGCCCAATTCGGTCTTCGCATCGAGCTTCACCGGGCTGCGCAACCCCGCGCATGAAGAATCGGACTGAGGAATCTGAAGGGTATCCAAAGAGACCAGCTTCTCCACCAGCCGGCGGCTTGCTGCGGCCACCAATCGTAGCTCGTTTCCATAGTGCTTATATGGAGCCGCCAGCACCCCGGGCTCTTCCAGCAGATCGCAATAGAGTCCCAGCGCCATCACCATATTCCTCGCGTCATGCGCCACTTCTGCGAGTTTTTCTCCTTCTGCGTGCGACGTTGAAAGCGTCCCAACCACCGCGTCCACTAGCTTCCGTTCCGCTCCGCCCGATTCCATCGTCTGATTCGTCTGCATGGCCCGCTCCCGTTCTCGTTCAGTAATCCGTTTATGAATTGTCCGCATTCGGAATTGAGGCGCCAGTCCGGCAGTTCCCTAATCCCGATTACCTAATCCCTGCTTCGTGTTTCTCGTCCTTCGCCCTTCTCTATTACACGTAGCGTGCCAATCTAGGACTCTCTCTCTAAGTTCCTAATAAGGGAAGGATTTACCGTCCGATTCCCGTACACTCGTCACGACCGACAAGAAAACATTCGACCCAAAATGGGAAGAAACCATCTGCGGCAATCGGTCTAAATGTCCTGTTTTGAGCCGGTTAATAGGCTATTCCCATTTCAGAGCTTAAAAACTCCCATTTCCCGTTCTGGAACCAGCTCCCGCCGGCTTCCCAGACCGTGCTCTCCCGTACAATCTGACTATGAACGCGACCCATCAATTCTTTCGTCCCGGTGGCAGAACTCCTGCCCAGCTCCGCCCGCTTTCCCTGGTTCCCGGCTTCGTCCAGACCGCCGAGGGCTCCGTTCTGGTTTCCTTCGGTAATACGCGGGTCCTCACCAACGCCACCATCGAGCAAGGGGTTCCGGGCTGGTTGCGCAACACCGGCCGCGGCTGGGTCACAGCGGAGTACTCCATGCTCCCCCGTTCTACGGTCACGCGGACGCCTCGGGAAAGCGAGCGTGGCAAAATCGGCGGCCGGACCCACGAGATTCAGCGCCTGATCGGCCGCAGTCTCCGTTCCGTTGTGGACATGCTCGCCCTGGGCGAGCGCACGGTCATTCTCGATTGCGACGTGATCCAGGCCGACGGCGGAACGCGCACGGCAGCCATCACCGGCGCGGCAGTTGCGCTGGCCCTGGCGCTCAACGCTCTGGTCGAAGCAGGAACGCTGAAAAAGTCGCCCCTCAAGCAATTAGTGGCCGCAACGTCCGTAGGGATCGTCGGCGGAACCGAACTGCTCGACCTCTGCTATGAAGAAGACTCCGCCGCCGAAGTCGACATGAACGTAGTAATGACCGCCGACGGCGGCCTCATCGAAACCCAGGCCACAGCAGAGAAGGGAAGCTTCTCCCGCGCCCAACTAAACTCCCTGGTAGACTTGGCCGAAGCCGGCCTCAAAGAGATCTTCGCCGCGCAGCGAGCCGTGCTGGGGCTGTAGCGCAGTGACTGTTCTAGCGGCGGTCTTGAGCAGCATGAAGAAAACGCAAGATGTGAATCGAGTGATCGTCCACCGCGTAAATCATCAAGTAGGGGAGCGGCGCGAGAACAAGTTCTCTCGTGCCGCTCCTCATCCCGATGCGGCCCGCATTCGGGAATGATTTTAGGGATTTTGCGGCGTCGTACAGCCTTTGCAATGTAGAAGTGGCGAACGCGGGATGGTTTAGGTAGAGATAGTTGGCGATGCCTTCCAGGTCGTCGGCTGCGGCCATCGACCAACGGAGTCGCTTCAACCCCGCATCATCCGCGCCACGCGCGCGTCCATCTCTTCCTCTTCAAGAAATTCGCCGCGGGCAATCTGATTAATCCCCAACTGAATCTGTGCATCGAACCACTCCTGTTGGGCAATCAGGCGGTCTACGGCCTCCGCAGCCAACTCAGACTCGCTGCGTCCAGTGCGTGTCGAAAGGTTGGCGAGCGCCGCTGCCTGACGTTCGGGAAGCTGAAGGTTCATGAGCCAAGGTTAGGAGTAGCCAAGGCTCCTGTCAAGCTCCACCCCACTCGTTTAAGCGGGAAACGTAATTTGCGATGCTGAATCCAAAAATCCTGTTTCCATTACCCCCGTTACGATGCTAGCCTTTCCCTAGCGCACAAGGGCGCATCCGGTCCGCGGAAAGGACAGAGTCCACCTGGCAAGTACAACTCGCTTTGCGAACTGACTTTCTGCCCTCAATATGCGGACCGGGGCATACGAAAGGAAGTTCGTCATGCCGGTTAGAGTTCTCCCGTCCAACCCCAACCTCGATCAACTCAAGCATCAGGCCAAAGACCTGATCAAAGCCCACACAGCCCGGAGCCTTGCCGCAGCGCAACTTATCCGCGAATTCCATCCCCGCTATTCAGGAGCCACAGACGAAGCCATCTTCGCCGCCGAGTTCAAGCTCAGCGATGCACAGCTAGCCATCGCTCGCGAAAGCGGTTTCCCCAGCTGGACCCGTCTCAAACGACGCATTGAGAAGCCAGCCCCCACCGATCGACTTGACCTGCCTCATCATGAACGCATCGAAGACGCCATCTTTCGCCGCGCCGTTGACCTGATCGACACGGGCGATGAAGCGGGCCTCCGTGCCCACCTCAAGCAGCATCCCAAACTGGCCCGCCAGCGCGTGGTCTTCGAGGGTATGAACTACTTCGAAAATCCATCGCTACTCCAGTTCATCGCCGAAAATCCCATTCGCCACAACAAAATGCCGGAAAACATCGTCGCCATCACCGAGGCCATTCTAGAAGCGGGCGTAGACCGGTCGGAGATCGAAATAACGCTCGCGCTGGTTGCATCCGGGAGCGTGCCTGAAGCCTGCGGCAAACAGGTCCCGCTCATCGACGCTCTTTGCGATGCGGGCGCAGACCCAGACAGCGCCATCCGGACGGCAGTTTTGCACGGCAGCCTGCAAGCTGTCCGGGCACTGATTCGTCGCGGAGCAAAGGTCGATCTCCCCGTCGCCGCGCTCGGGTCTGCTGAAAACTTCCGGCGCATGCTTCCCACCGCAACTCCAGCCGAGCGCCATCTTGCCCTGGCCGTTGCCGCGCAGTATTGCCGCGTCGACATCGTCCGCATCTTACTCGATGCCGGCGAGGACCCTAACCGCTTCAACCCCGTCGGCGGCCACTCCCATTGCACGCCGCTCCATCAAGCAGCAGCCTATGGGACGATGGAATTAGTCCAGCTCCTGCTCCAATACGGCGCCCGCCCCGACATCAAGGATGTCCTCTGGAAGGGCACTCCAGCCGGCTGGGCCAACCACATAGGCAGGACCGAATTCGAAGCCTACCTTCGGCCCTTGGAAAAAACCGCAGCAAAGCCAACGTGATCAGATCAATCGCGACCCGGACCGTAAAACACACAAGCCCCGTGCCCCGTCGGGGTACCCTCCGGGTCGGATTTTTTCCTATCGCAAGGGCGGGAAGCCTCAACGCTCATCAAGCCCTTCCTAGGGTGCATGAAGACATACGCGGTCACCCCAACGCCGCCGCCAACAACAGCGTCGTTCCCAACCCGGCAATCGAAAGCACAGTCTCCATTACCGACCACGTAGCCAGCGTGTCCTTCACCTCCAGCTTGAAGAAGGACTGAATCATCCAGAAGCCGGGGTCGTTCACATGCGACAGAATCAACGACCCCGTCCCTGTAGCCAGCACCAGCAATTCAGGCCGCACGCCGGCATGCCCAGCCAACGGCGCCAGCACTGAAGATGCAACCGCCATGGCCACCGTAGCCGATCCCATGGAGACACGCACCACCGCAGCCAGCACCCACGCCAACACAAGCGGCGGCATGTGCGCACCCAACGCGAGGCTGACAGTCGCCTGAGCCGCGCCGGACTCCTTGAGAACCCCACTTAGCCCACCCGCTGCAGCCAGAATTACCAGCACATTGGCAATCGGCTCGAACGACTCCGTAGTCAGGTGCCGCAACAATTCTCGCCCATGATGCTGTCCCGTTTGGATATGTGGGCCAAGCGTCAGCAGTGCCACCAGCACGGCAATGAGCAGTGCGATATCAGGGCTGCCGACGAAATGCAGAATCTGATTCGCAACGCTGGCCGGCGCGGAAATCGAGTCGGCCCAGCTTCCCAGAAAGATCAGCGCAATCGGCAGCAAAACAGCAGCCGCGGCACGAGCAGCCCCCGCCGGCTCAGGCACAGCTTTCACGATTACTTTCTTATGAGCGACCGCAGCTTCTTCCTGCCGTTCAATCTGCAGCTCCTCTTCTGGACTAGCGGCAAACAGAGGCTGTCCTTCCTCAACAGGACCAGACGCGCCCTTGTTTTTTCTCTCCCAGCGCCGCGTCAGAAACCATCCCAACCCCGGCCCTGCCAGCGCAGCCGCGGGCAATCCAGCAGCCAGGCCAAAGAGAATGGTGCGTCCCAGGTCAGCATGATATTGCGCAGCGGCCAGCATCGCAGCAGGATGCGGAGGCAGCGTCCCATGCACAATTGATAATCCAGCCAGCAGCGGCATTCCTGCCAACACAGGAGGCCGTCCCGTTCGCCGCGCTGCCTCAGCCACAATCGGCATCAGCAGCACCAGGCCCACCTCAAAGAACACCGGCATGCCGACGACAATTCCCAACACCAGCAGCGCCCAAGGCAGTCCAAAAGCCCCGCAGCGATCAACAAGCAGCCTGCCTAAGGCAGCGGCGCCGCCTGACCCAGCCAGCAGCCGCCCCAGCACCGCGCCCAGTCCAAGCACAATGGCGATGTGCCCCATCAAGTTCCCAACGCCTGTCGTGAAGGAGAGCGGAACCTGCTTGAGCGGCATGCCTGAAGCCACTCCCAGTCCCAGCGCAGCCACGGCCAGTGCTAACGCCGGATGCAGCCGCACCCGCGCGATCAGAATGAGCAGCACCAGAACCGTTCCCGCAGCGCAAGCTACCAGGTACCAACTACTGGGCGACGTTGCGGCGGCAGAGTTCACCGCCAGATTATTCCACACCGGGGCAAGCAAGAGGCAAAGTCAATCTCCGCACTCAACCGCAAACCGCGCCTCCGCCGTTTAATCCAACGCCCCTAGAGCCGGTTGGCAATCACGCACACACCAAGCATGAATAAGTACACAGTCGCCACTTCACCAACCAGAATCAGTGCGCGCACGCTCCGCGGCCTGTTTTTCAAGTAGGCCGCCTGCTCATAAGCGAAACCTGAACAGATCGATGTGTAGAGCACTGCCTGCACCGCCGGCGCTCCGCGATAGATCTTGGTGAGAACGAGATAGAGAATCGCCATCCCCAGGGCGCTGAAGATCGCCAGTCGCGACGCGACCTTTCGTTCGCTCGGCGAAAGCTTCGGTCCACCAACAGAGCATCGTTGCAGCATTGCGAATGTCATACGGTCCCCTCTCTTAATGTCTTGAAAATTGTCCTGTTGCAAATCGGATTGTCGAATCTGTGGATACATGCGTGCGTCAATGGCTCCTGCGATCACATCCAGAACCAAGCCAATGGACGCTCGTTGGCCCGCCAGTACCTCGGCAAACTCCTCACCGTACCGTTTACGCCACGCCGCGGGGTAAAGTCGAAGCAGCCATCTCATGCGTGCGCCAGCCTGCGTTGCCCAGTCCGCGCGACCGCCATCATGGAGTCGAGCCGGGCACGCAAAGCGCGTTCTCCCATAGCGGTTAGCCGGTAGGGATTGCGCCGGTCTTCGCTCTTCAACGGCTCAATGAATCCGCGCGCCTCAAGCCGTGCCAGTGCTCCATACAGCGTTCCCGGCCCCAATCGCACGCCGGCAACCGCCTCAATGTCCTCCGTCATGGAGTAGCCATGCCTCGGCTCCTCCGCCAGGCTCACCAGGATGAGCAAAGCCGGCTCAGAGAATCGTCCAAAATCAGCCAGATCAGCATCGCTTTCACTCTTCAGCAGCATTACATCTCCTCAGTACTACATCTCGCGTACTACGTGTAACGTAATATTACGTACAACGTACTATCGTGTCAAGCGAGAATGTGTACTTGAGTTTCTGTCCAGAATGTATGCGGACTGCGGAGCGCAGAGGATGGAGGTAGCAAGGCGCATGAACGTAGTTTTTCGGCGATTACTCCCGGCTAACGGCAATTCACCCGAAACCGTGCTGGCTGTCCGAAGTGACCAACGTTTGCTACGGACCGAAGCCGCGGTTCATGTCCCAGAGCGGATAATGCGGCAGAGTGCCAGCCGGATCGCGCACGAATGCTTCCGTCTGATTTACCAAATCCCGCCTGCGCTGGCGTGCCGCAGGTCCAATGTCGACGCGGCCCAGGGCTGGTGTTTGCGCACCGGCGCGGGTTATTCCGGGAGGCGGTTTCAGGCCGTCAGACAGTTCTGCTCTTTTCAGCAGAGTTGTCAGCGATTCCCGAATTTCTTTCGTTGCGGCGCCGAAGCGCTTCTTCCACTTTTCCTCAACATCGCCCGTGCGACTGTAATACTCGTGCTGTGCCTTGATGCCGGCTTCGGACAAGCGCACGAACTTGCCGCGGCCGCGCGCAGGGTCTCGTTCAACAACGATGTAGGGCTTGTGCTGCCAGCCAATACCTGCGGTCTCTTGCGAACAGCCGGTTCGCTTGGGAATCTCTGTTTCAGGGATCGGTTCGTCACCGAGAACGCGGATCGCATTTGCGCATAGCGAAATCGGCGTTTGGGACTCACGTTCGAAATCGAGTGCGAACGCGAGCAGAACGCGAGAAAGCAGCACCGGCAGCGGCAGGCCCTTTTCCGCAGCCGATTTCCGGGGTCCGAACTCAGGCAGCTTCAGAAGCGCAACGGGCAAGCCCTGCGGCAATTCGAGGTCGATCTGGTGCTCGATTGCTTCTAACGAGCGGCGCAATCTCGTCGCGTCGTCACCGAAGCGTTTTGACCAGCGGGCGTCGATTTCCGGGATCAGGTCGTGCCAGGTTCTGACGGCTGTTTCACCACTGGCCGTGAGCCGGACCGGCCAATCGGCGCGGATGCCTCGGCCGCTTCCGAAACCGGCACGCTTTCCGGACTGCAGCGCAACGACGCCCCATCGTTCGAGGCAACCAAGCTCGGCTGCGACGCCAGCCCCGGCTGTGAGCGCGCGCGAAATGAGCGTTCGAACCGAAACCGGTCCATTGGCCAAATGCCGCAGCAAATTAAGCCAAATGGCCAGCGAGAGGCGCGCGCAACGGCTCTGCGTTTGCAGCATACGGTGCTCGAATTCGCAATCGGCCTCCACGCTATAGGCGACCAGAATTTGCGAAAGAAGTGCCGAAAGCGGCTTGTGCGGCGCCGACATCATCCCATCGCCAAGTCTATCGCGGGCCGGACCTGCGAGATAATTGGGGGACATACCTATTTCCCCGAAACGTGTCGTGTCTCATCTTTTTCACCGCCTCATCGTGAAATGGTTGGGGAACCACGACACTTCAGATCCCCTAAAATATTTCCACGCAGTTTGCAGTTGATTACCCCCTGTTGGCGCACAATTGGAATTGGATAAGACAAGTGCGGAACTTACCTCCGTGCCGATGCGGAAAAACCACCCAACCCACCCCCCCCACAGACATCAACAGCTTTTCCCCTGTGAAACTGCGGAGCAGCATTCAACCCATACAAAATAAACAACTTGCAAGCAGGAAGTCCACAGAAACACAGCCCCTGTGCTTCTGTGAAACGGTGGAGCAGTTTTAACCTCAAATAATTGATAAATAGGTAGTTAATGAGCATTCTTCGCCGATCGGAAAAGCCACCGATTCAGCGGCGTAATCTGTGTTCCCGGTCACACTTTTCCCTTGTGCGTCTCTGCTACCATAAGGATGATTGCAGTTCCTGCCGCCCGCGAGGCTGTTTTCCCGCCCATCTGGGCCCGAGCGCACAAGGCGGCCCGACCCAATCCAGATCTATCCAAGAAGGAGAACTCCTTATGCCATTAGTCTCCATGCGGCAACTCCTCGACGAGGCCGCCAAGGGCGGTTACGGCGTCGGCGCATTCAACGTCAACGATATGGAACAGATTCAGGCCATCATGGAAGCGGCGAAGGAAACCCGGTCGCCCGTCATCATTCAGGCCAGCCGCGGCGCGCGCCAGTTTGCCCAGGACCGCTATCTCTTTCACCTGATTCTGGCCGCCAGCGAGCTGTATCCAGATATCCCGATCGCCATGCACCAGGATCACGGCAACAGCTTTGAGACCTGTAAAAGCGCTATCGAACTGGGCTTTACCTCCGTCATGATGGACGGCTCCCTGAAAGCCGACGGCAAGACTCCCGCCAGCTTTGAAGAGAACGTCGAAGTCACCCGCAAGGTGGTGGACTATGCTCACGAGCGCGGCGTAACCGTTGAAGGCGAAATTGGCGTGCTCGGCGGCGTTGAAGACGGCCACGGCGCCGGCGGCAGCGGCCTCGACCACATCACCGACCCCGACCAGGCAGTCGAGTTCGCAGAACTTACCGGCGTTGACGCCTTGGCCATCGCCATCGGCACAAGCCATGGCGCTTACAAGTTCACCAAGAAGCCCGATGGCTCCGTTCTCAAGATGGACGTGCTGCTGGCCATCCACAAGCGCCTGCCAAACACTCACCTGGTCATGCACGGCAGTTCTTCGGTTCCCAAGGACTTGCAGGATATCGTCAACAAGTACGGCGGCAAGCTGAAGGAAACCTGGGGCGTCCCGGTTGAAGAGATTCAGCTCGGCATCCGCAACGGCGTTCGCAAGGTCAACGTCGACACGGACAACCGCCTCGCCATCACAGGCGCCATCCGCAAAGTCCTGTGGGAGAGCCCGGAGAAGTTCGATCCGCGCGACTACATGAAGCCTGCACGCGAGGCCATGCAGAAGGTTGTTGCTCTGCGCATGACCCAGTTCGGTCAGGCAGGTCACGCCGGCGACTATTCTCCCATCGACATCAAGGAAATCGCCAAGGGCTACGCCAACGGCACGTTAACAACGCAGCCACTGGTGGCCGCCAAGTAATTCCGGTAACAAGCATCAAGAAGAAGGGCCACTCCGCATTTGCGGGGTGGCCCCTTTTCATTCTCGGGAACTGCTCTCAAGATTTAGTGATGCGAGCCTCCACCGCTGGCGCTGCTCGCACCACTTGAACTACCGCTGGACGAGCTGGAACTGCTCACGCTCCCTCCGCCTCCTCCGCCATGAGAGCCCCCGCCGCTCGAGCCGCCGCTGCTGCTTCCGCCGTGAGAACCGCCGATCGAAGAGGCACTGCTTCCTCCGTGAAAGCCGCTGCCGCCGCTGAAACTGCCGCCATGCGCTTGCAAAGTCCCACTGCGGTTTGTCATTGGCACCGAGACCGTCGTAGTTTTGCCTCCACGAATCTCCTGTTTAGCCACCAGGAAGCTCTGTGACTTGGCATCGAAATGGATAGGAATAGCAGCGCGGCTGAGTTCTGTGCTCTTGCTCCCAGTTCTGTCAAACGGGCGCGCTTCCATGTGTGGAACCTCTGCCATCGCCAACGGACGCATAGGCGAATTACGAAACTCCTTCGGCGGTTCCTTTAGAAATTCAATCGGAGACTCTGGCTCGAACTTGACGGGCACCAGTGTGATCTCGTTCTTGCCATTGATGGTGAAAACTTCATGCTTGGCGTTGATGGCCGGTTGGCCCTTCACATCGAAAGGATGCAACGGAACGAATCCGATTTTATGATCGCTCTTGACCCAGCGAACGGGCTCTATATGATGCCGCTTGCCGCCCGCCACCCATACATAATGCCTCTTGTGGCGAATCCAGGTTCCGGCGTGACATACAGCCCAGTCGTATCCCGCCCCAGGTACAATTGTGCGGTCAATCACGGTGACCCTTCCCGTGCTCGGGTCCCTCATGGTGCGGTAGCGAATAGATCCCGGCGTGCAGGGAAAGTAAGTATCGAACTCAGAAATCCTTGGTTGCGTTGCCGCGTCGCTCTGCACCGCTTGTGCTGGTGAACCGCTCAGGCTTAATGAAGCAAGCTTGAACCCAGCTTTCTGGTTTGCAGGCATTCCGTATCCAAAGTGTTGATTTCCAGACATTCCAGCGGCCTCCTGATCTTCTTCCGCAGCTTCCTTCGGTTCCCAACAGGTTCCATAGGGTGCGCATTCGAAGAACTTTCCCTTGCCATCCATCTCGGCCATGCCGGGGATCGGCGCTGTAAGTCCCGATTGCTCCATCACGTGAGCAATCGCCGTATCACGCTGTGCAACCCTGTCATTCACCCATTTATCCCATGCAGCAGAGGCTTGTTCTACGGCAGTCCCATCGGAAACCCAGGAAGGCCTCTCCTGCCCATAGCTCCAGGTGTGTCCTGGAATAACTTCGTCCTTTGGTACGCCAGGTATCCGCAATTCTCCACCTGCCAGCGGCGTGATGGTCATTGCATCAGCAAAGCTCTCCACCCTTGCATAAGTCTTGTCGGGAAATCTCGAAATCACGTCGTTTACGGGGGTATGCAAAACAAATTTCTCGCCCGCCACGTACGGGTGAACATGCAAAGACACGGAGCCTGACAGCAGCGCCAACTCGGTGAAGGGAACACCTGCCGTCTCATGCAAGTCGTTTAACGTGAGAACAGAGTTCTCTCCCAGGTAGATGATCGAAGCGTTCTCAAACTCGATCTCTGCGCGTCCGGCTCCTGTCACCAGGCTGAATCCCGTTTCAAGCGGCAGATCGGCAACCGCCTTCTCCCAGGTTCCAATGCTCGCTTTTCCGTTAGGCTCACCACGCTGAATGCGCACATCACCTTCTACATAACTGATGCGGACAATCTGCGCGTACGTTTCATTCGAATAGTGATGACCGAGAATGAATTGCGCTTCCTTTTTGAGCTTTTCGCTGGAATCTCCATTCAGAATGGCCTGAATTTCTGCCAGCGCCAGCGGTTCATTCTGTTGCATCATGGCGTTGAGCGCGAGCAGTTTCACATCGTCACTTTGGCCTGGCTCAATCGCCACCCGTTCGCCGCTCTTGGCATGTAACTCAACTTCGAGAGCACCGCAATCGTCAATCCAGCGGCTCTTGGGATAGCTGCTGCGCAACTCTGAGCAGGAGTTCGCCGCGGGCTTGAATTGCCCCAGCTTGTTTTCCGCATATGCCTTCCAGTAAAGAGCTGCGTCTGCGTGATCGCCGTGCTGACTGGCAACCTGGGTGAAAATCCTGAGTGCATCGGCCCATCGGCCCTGGTCAATCGCTTTGGTTCCGTCCGCGCAAAGCTTGCTGTTCGGATCGTTGGCAACGCTGACATTTGCCGGCGCCTGTCCGCTCGAGTCGGGCGCGACCTCCATCCCAGCCAATGATCCTGAGCTAAGTAAAGCTTGCCCCGGCGGTTCCAGTGATGTCGCGGCGCCAGCTACAGGCAACCACGCAATTCCCGCCAAAACTGCGGCAACAATCCCAAGCCTGGTCTTCATATCGTCCCTCCCTTGGCGGGGATTCCGCCACTCCCCTCTCGATGCGTCACCCTGGAGCGCAACACACGCACTTCGAAAAGCACGCCATCGCGATTCATTTCGTCCTGCAACCGGGCAATCGATTGGGCATTCAACCCACCTGGCTCATTCGCCGCATCGGCCAGCAAACTATCCAGGTGGTCCAGGGCGGTGGTCAACTCCGGATCATCCGACTTCGCCGCATTCTTCTTGCATACACGATTCGCCGCCAGCAGGCTGCGTGCTTCATCCCGCATCGGAGACGCCATCGCCGACGAGTCCAGGTCCGCATGTTTCAACTCGACAAGAAACCGCTCCGAGCGGTCCAGGTGATCGTCCAGAACAACCACCACAATAGGCTGCTGCTTGCTCTGCTGCGGCGCGGGTGCTTGTTTCGCAGTGGGAGGCTGCGGTTGCTTATGTTTCTCCCACCACTGGCCTGCAAAAAACGCGCAACCGACTAGCAATCCACAAGTCGTCGCGTACATAAGGCCCCTATACAATCCTCTCGACCACCAGCGCCGTTTTTCCTTCACGTAAACCGGCAGGGAATCCGTAATTGCCGCCCAGACCCGCTCACCGTAGTGCGCATCACGCCCCGGCGCAATCACTCGATTCATATCTGCGAGGTCGCGCTGCAAATCGGCGAAGGCTTCCGCGCACTCCCGGCAATCTTCAAGATGCCGCTCCACCGCGGCCGCGCTCTCGCCCTCTCCATAAGCCTGTCCAATCATCTCTTCTTCCGTCAAATGCATCATGTCGCCACCCTGAGCGGAGCCAGCCGCCGCCGTAATTTCTGCACTGCCCGGAATACCGCCTGCTTGGCTGCATTCGGTTCAATTCCCAGTGCCGCCCCAATTTCCGCTGTCGTTCTATCCTCCATGTGCCGCAGCACAAAGGCCGTTCGTTCCGTAACAGTCAGGCTATGCAGTGCGGCTTCCTGCATAGATCCAATCTCGCCGCTCAACAGAATCCGGTCAGGCCCGGCAGCCTGGTCCGCTACCTGCAGCTGGTCAAGTTCTGGGTCGTTCGAATCACCAACGCGACTGGTCTCATCTCCGCGACGATGCTTCACCTTATCCAGCGCGCAATGCACCGCAATCCGGTAGATCCACGTGCCAAAATTCGCGCGGGACTCAAACCCTTCCAACTTACGGTATCCACGCAGAAAGGCTTCCTGCACCACGTCGTCCGCATCCGCCTCATTGCCGGTGATGCGATAGGCCACGCGGAACAGAAGATGACTATGGCGCACAACCAATGCCCCATAGGCCTCCTTATCTCCTGCCAGTACCGCCTGGATCGCCGCGTGGTCGTTCTTGTCCATGCGCAATATTAGACACCTATTCGAAGGCCGCGGTTAGGACAGATTTGTACAGGTAAGGGAGGAGACGGGTAGAGACGGTGGTCCGTCCCGCCTAGGTTTGAAACTTGCTGGAGCCTTCATCCGCCAACTAGCTAAGACTCGCGCAGCGGGCGTTAACTTTCCGCACTTGATTGAAAACTCTCTCTCGTCTGCTGCTCTACCCCGCCGGAACTTCCGAGGGATGTCCAAGATGGTGAGCCCCCAGGCCGTTTTCCTGGTCCTTGTACTGCAACTGGTAGAGCTTCCAATAGAGTCCGCGCTGAGTCAGAAGCTCCTGATGACTACCCATCTCGCGCAACTGCCCCTTGTGCATCACCAGGATGGTATCCGCCCGCTGCACGGTGGATAGACGGTGCGCAATCAACACAGAGGTTCGCCCTTCCACCATCCGCTCCAACGCGCCTCGGATGCGAAGTTCCGTATCGGTATCTACACTTGAGGTTGCTTCGTCCAGAATGAGGATGCGCGGGTTATAGGCCAGCGCGCGGGCAAAGTTGATAAGTTGTTTCTGCCCAGTCGAGAGCGAATTGCCCCGTTCCTGTACTGGTTCGTCGAAACCATTTGGAAGCGTTTCAATAAAGTCCAGCACGTTCACGTCCCTCGCCGCCTGTCGCAGAGTGTCTTCACCAATCTGTTCGTTGCCCAGACGAATGTTCTCGGCCAGCGTGCCGGTAAACAGAAACGGATCCTGCAACACAACGGCAAAGTGCTTGCGCAGCGTATTCAGGTCCTGCGAACGCAGGTCGACACCGTCCAGCAGAATCTGTCCCGCCGTCACGTCGTAGAACCGCATCATCAGGCTAATCAGGGTAGTCTTTCCCGCGCCGGTATGGCCGACAATTGCCACCGTTTGCCCCGGCTCTACTGTGAACGAAACATCCTTCAGAATCCATTCAACGCCATCAATTGCCGCCAACTTCGCTCCATCGATAACCGATCTGTCATCCTGAGCTGAGCGTGCTTCAGCGGAGTCGAATGACCTGCCTTTGTTTTTCGGCACGCTCTCGCCGGCCGCCGTAACCCGGGCCAACTGTTCGTCCGTCAGCTTCTGGTACGTAAACCAAACATGTCGAAACTCAATCCGGTTGCTCCCATCTCCAGCGAGCGGATTTTCCGGACTTACAATCTCAGGCACGGTATCCAGCAGCTTGAAAATTCGCTCACAAGCAGCCATGGCCGATTGCAAAATATTGAACTTGTCGCTCAAGTCCTGAATGGGCCGCCAGAACCGCTGCGAATACTGGATAAACATCGCCAGCACGCCGATCGTCACGACTCCGTGAAGAACCCCGAACCCGCCTCGCCAGATCACAAGCGCAATCGCCACCGCCGATAGTATTTCAACCGCCGGATAGTAGAGCGCATAAGCGAAAATCGTGTCCTTGAAGGCGATCATGTGCAGCCGGTTCACATCTTCAAAATCCTTGTAAGCCTTCTGCTCGCGGTTGAATAGCTGCACAACTGCCATGCCGGAGACGTGTTCCTGCGTAAAGCTGTTGATACGGGCAATGGCGGCACGAACACGTCGATAGCTTTCGCGCACATGACTCTGGAAGAGCTTAGTCACCAGCAGGATCAGGGGCAGCACCGCAAACGCAATCAGCGCCAGCCACCAGTTGATGGCGAGCATGACGATGGCCATGATGGTGAGATTGAAAAAGTCGTCCACAATGGCCAGCACGCCGGCGGTAAACATCTCGTTGATCGCGTCCACGTCCGACGTCAATCGCGTAACCAACCGCCCAACAGCATGGTTGTCGAAGAAGCCTATGTGCATGCGCTGCATGTGGCGGAAGATGTCGCGGCGCAGGTCGAACATGATCTTCTGTCCCACCCACTGCATCATGTACGTCTGAATAAACTCAAAGAAATAGGCAGACAATAGCGCGCCCATGAAGATGGTGGCCAACACCGTAATTCCATGGTAAGGATCGGCCGGCAAGCGCTTTGTAAGCCAGTTGGTAGCCGGTCCGGGCGTGCCAGTCAGATAGCGATCGATGCCCACCTTCACCAGGTAAGGCCCAGTCACATCGCTCAGAGACTTCAGACTGACAGCCAGAGAAGAGATCGTGGCCTGCACCCAATACGGGCGCACATAATGGCCCAAGCGCCGCATCAGCTTCGAGTCGTAGACCTTTCCTACAGGGTCTTCATCGCGCTTTGTGGGCTCGGGATGTTTCTGCTTATCTTTTTTGTCGGCCGCCATGCAGGTGTGGGTTCAGGCTCCATCTTCATTGTACGGTGAGCCGCGCGACCACAGTGCGGAGCGCCAAGTCAAAGCCACAAATGCTGGTTGGGACGCTTCAAATCTGGAGCAGGACGGTTCTCAGCATGCACCGTTAGACCCGCGGCCGGGATTCCTTTCGTCGCGACCAGAGAATCCCCCAGCCCAACAACTGGAGCCAGAGAACCGAGAGAATCGTAACGACCACATAACCGACCAATTGCTCGATGGTACCTCGGCTGTTCGGTAAGCCCGTCTTGGCGAATCCGCGAATTAAACCCGCTGACGTTGCAACCGACAACATGCCGACAATCAACCCCCACTTCCTCGAAGGAGAGAGTGTACCGTCCAGTGGCCGGTCAACTGTGCGAGTGGTTCGGTACCACAAGGCAAGCCAGATCAGGAGAATTACACCTCCAACCACAGAACTGCCATATTGAATGATCTGGTAGATTTTCACCGTCCCCAGAATCGGCAAATAGGTCGCGTCCCTGAGGAATGTCCAATGACGATAAGGCCAAAAGGTATGATGCGTGAACGAATCCCAAAGTATGTGCGTTCCGGTCCCCACCAGAATCGAAGCGATAATAAGCGCAAGCCGCCCCGCCCCCCAAAATCGAAACCTGTGCGGACCAGGGCTAAGCCTGCGTTGGATCGATTGCGGCAGCAAAGCCTCGATCGGCCCCCTCATATAAGCGTGGAAGATCCAAAGAACGATAAGACAAACCGGCAAATCCAAGACAAAAACACCCAGCAGTGTGTGTCCGAAATGTCCTCCCGGTACCAGGCGAACAAAGTATTCAAGATCGGGCCCAAAAGTGCCCACCACCAGCGCCGAGGGTATCAGACGTGTTCGGCGAAAGGGCAATGCAGCTGCGGCGTGAGAAAGAGTGAAGGGCACTGTTTTCATTATTCACTAGCCACGGCATCGCACAGCGAAAACTCTTGCGTCCGTCTTCAAAGGGCGGTATCACTGTTGGTACGATTCCTCGAGCACCGGAGCCGGCACATGGCCGCGGGGAGCAGGAGACAGAGCCGATGGATGCAGCCACACCAAGCACGAAGCAGCGCTGGCTAAGTCTTCGCGGCCTGGATGCAGCCAAGGCCGGACTCACGCTCTACATCCTCGGCATGATGACCTCCGGTATCTATTACGCCCGCTTCCACATCCTCGCGCTCGATTTCACGCGCATTCAATCCATCGTTGTGGGCGTCTATTTGATCGGCCTTTACCTTGCAGCCCCCGCAGCGGTTGTGTGGTGCGTCCGAGGCATCAGCAAACTCAAGTCTGTCCGTTTCGTCGTATGCATCGGACTGCTGGGCGGGTTGGACGTTGCTCTTGCGACGCTTCTCAAATGCACCGGGAAGACCCTATTTTTGTTGTCGGCCGTAACTCTTTCTTTGCAACTAATCCTATTCGTGGATTGGAAGACCCTTTGGACTTTGCTTCGGACTCGAAGACTCGTGATCGTCCTGCTGCATCAGCCAACGCGGGAGAGACTTGTTGCGTTTGGCATTCTGGTTTGCCTGCACTTCTCATTCTTCTGGTTTCCGCGTATTCCGGGCAATTTCGCTGGTGGAATGCCAGTCCAAGTTCAAGTGTTCACGTCAACCCCCGGCCTGCCTGACAGCCGTTTTGCCGCGACCAAAAACAAGCCGCAGATCAACAGCCAGATGGATTCGTATGCCCTTTGGCTGCTCTACCAGACAGATACGGATGTTTACCTCCTGGATAGCTTGCCGACCGGCAGCACGCTCATCGATGACGATGTAATGCGAATAACGCAAGACCAGGTTATCCGCATGGATTACAACACCGCGCCATAGTTTTCATAATCCTTTGGAGGGAGCCTTATGCGTTTTCCTGTGACACTGGCAATCTCGATCCTGACTTCCCTCGGAACACTCGGCTTGCAATCCGATTGCTCCCCCGGTTCGACCGTGGTGCTGGTAACCGATTGCAGCGGAGCGGCGGTGGCCGGGGCGCGCATCGACGTAAAGGCCTGCTGCGCCGGAAACCAGCAAGTGCAGAGAAGCGCCGTATCCGCCTCCAACGGAGAAGCTACCTTCGACGTCAATGCCAGGGAAATCTGCGACGGAAAAATCACTTTCGCGGGATTCTCCACAACCGTATTCGGCACCGGCTCCTGCACCACACCCGACAAGAACGGCAAAAGCAAATGCACGGTGCAGGTTTGCAAAAAATAGGCACAAGCCAAACGAGAAATGCTAATCTATCCAGGATGAGAGGCTCGGCAATGATCGAGAACAGGGAACAGCGCGGAATGGTTCTGATTGCGGCAATCGCAATCGGCTTTGCGCTCCTATTCATTCTGGTTGCGATGCTTGTTCTGCCAGGCCACTCCGGCAATTCTACGGACCTGGTCGCGATTCTGCCGCTTCTATTGGTAGGAATCATCTCCCCGCTCAGCCTGTTCTCGCCGCTGGCCTTTGAATACGCTGGCCGCGTGCCTCAATCGCCCCTATTGGCCGCATCCTTTCAGCGGCCTCCACCCTCCCGTCGCGGTTAATTCTTCAAAGATTTATAGGATTCTGGCGTTGTCAGGCACTTTTGCCTGCTTCGGCGTCGTGGTCCTTCATTGGCGAAGCTCCGCTTGCGATCCCCGAAGGGTGAATATGAATCCCGCTACCTTCTGCGCATTGTTCATCTTTGCGCTGTGCATTCCATTCCTCCTCATCGCGCTGATTCTCGTCCATTACGTTTTGCTTCGAGTTCTTTGGCGCCATCGCAAACGCTCCGGAAAGGGACGTCTCGGTTTCTATCCCTCCGCTCTTGCGCTGAGCCTCGCGTTTCAATTCATCCAGGTCTATCACCGGCCGAGCATGGCCCATGTTCTTGAATCGAGACAGGACGAGGCCGAAGACGCCGACGAGGATGACAACGGCGATCCGGAATCGACCGCAGCCCGGCTAAAGCACTTCCACCGCCAACTCAGGCGAATTCGCCGCGGCGACCCCGTCGAAAGGCTGGTGTTGAGGGTTTGAGGGATGGGCAATCTTGCACTCGCAGAGTTCGCCCCTGTTACGGCGGCTTAACCCTCACCATTTACACTGGTAAACGGAGATTCATGTGTTTTTCGATAAGATCCTAACGAAGATTTTTGGCACGGCAAATGAACGGCTGATCAAGAAGTTATGGCCCGTGGTAGCGCAGATCAATTCCCTTGAAGAGGGCATCAAGCTCCTCTCCGACGAGCAACTGCGCGCCAAAACGGCCGAATTCAGGGCTCGGATCGCCGAGCAAGTCAAAGGAATTACGGATGCGGACGAGCTGAAAACAGCAGAACGCGCCGCTCTGGACGCGATTCTTCCCGAGGCCTTTGCCGTAGTTCGCGAGGCCGGCTGGCGCGCCGTGCGCATGCGTCACTTCGACGTTCAGTTAATTGGCGGAATGGTGCTGCACCAGGGCAAAATCGCCGAAATGCGTACCGGTGAAGGAAAAACGCTGGTTGCTACCCTCGCCTGCTATCTCAACGCTCTCGCCGGCCACGGCGTCCACGTTGTCACGGTCAACGACTACCTGGCCAAGCGCGACGCCGAGTGGATGGGCAAGATCTACGAGTTCCTTGGCCTCACGGTGGGCGTCATCGTCCACGATCTCGACGACAGCGAGCGCCGCGCCGCCTACGCCGCCGACATCACCTACGGCACCAATAACGAGTTCGGCTTCGACTATCTGCGCGACAACATGAAGTTCGAAATCAAGGACTGCGTGCAGCGCGGTCATTACCACGCCATCGTCGACGAAGTGGACTCGATCCTCATTGACGAAGCCCGTACACCGCTCATCATCTCCGGACCTACTGACCAGACCACCGACAAGTACGCGCGCGCCCGCAAGATCGTACCCGAACTCGAAAAGGGTGAGGAGATCGAAGAAGGCGAAAACAAATACCTCACCGGCGACTACATCGTCGACGAGAAGCAGCGCACGATCGGAGTAACCGACCAAGGTTGGGAGACGATCGAAAAGCTGCTCGGCATCGGCAACATTGCGGACGCGGAAAACTGGGAACTAAAGCACTACGTCGAAACCGCCATCAAAGCCGACGCCCTCTACCATCGCGACGTCGAGTACGTGGTCAAGGATGGCGAAGTCATCATCGTTGATACCTTCACAGGCCGCCTGATGCCGGGTCGCCGCTGGTCCGATGGCCTTCACCAGTCCATCGAAGCCAAGGAAGGCGTCAACATCCGCAAGGAAGACCAAACGCTCGCTACCATCACCTTCCAGAACTACTTCCGACTCTATAAAAAGTTGAGCGGCATGACCGGCACTGCTGAAACCGAAGCCGCCGAATTCGAGAAGATCTACAAGCTTGAAATCGTCGTCATTCCCACCAACAAGCCAATGCGCCGTCTGGAAAACCCTGACGTTGTGTATCGCACCGAGAAAGAAAAGTACAAAGCGGTAGCCGACGATATTGCCCTGCTGCACGAGAAGAAGCAGCCCGTGCTGGTTGGCACGACATCCATCGAAAAGTCCGAGCGCCTTTCTGGAATCTTGCAGCGTAAAGGCGTGCGGCACGTGGTGCTGAACGCCAAGTTCCACGAGCGCGAAGCAGAAATTGTTGCCCAGGCCGGCCGGCTTGGCATGGTTACTATCTCCACCAACATGGCCGGGCGCGGAACCGACATTCTGCTCGGCGGCAATCCTGAATTCGAGGCGCGCAAAGATCTGGTGAAGAAGGGCAATGCGCGAGCCATCAGCGCCAACGAGGGAGCTATCAATCCCATGGCGCCTGCAGGTTTCCTGCGCTTCTACTATCAGGGCCAGGAGTTCGAAGTCAGTGAGCCGGATTGGGCCGAAGCCATCAAAGGACACGCAGAAACCGCGAGGCTCGATCATGCGCAGGTGATCGAGGCCGGCGGACTGTTTATTCTAGGCACTGAACGCCACGAATCGCGCCGCATCGATAATCAGCTCCGAGGCCGCGCCGGACGTCAAGGCGATCCCGGTGAGTCGCGTTTCTATCTCTCTCTTGAAGACGATCTAATGCGCATCTTCGCCAAGCAGTGGATCTCGACGCTGCTGGAAAAGCTGGGCATGGAAGAAGGCGTGCCGATCGAGTCGAAGATGATTTCGAATCGCATTGAAGGCGCGCAAAAAGCCGTTGAAGGGCAGAACTTCGAGTCCCGCAAACACCTGCTCGAATACGACGATGTGATGAACAAGCAGCGCGAGGCTGTCTACGGCGTTCGCCGCAAGTTGCTTGAAGAAGCCGATCAGAAAGAACTCATCCTTGAAGAGTATGTCGGCGGCATTCTCAGCGATATGCTCGACGAATTCGCGCCAGAGCGGCTGCACCCCGATCAATGGAATTTGAAGGGTCTTCAGGACAAGCTCATTGGCCAGTTTGGATTGAACCTTGAGACAGCGGGAATCAAGCCACTGGAACTCAGTCGGCACGAACTGGGCGAAGCCATCTTCGAAAAGCTGAAAGAAGACTACGAGGCCAAGGAGAAAATTCTAAGCAGCGCGACTATGCGCTATCACGAACGGATGGTCATGTTGAGCGTCATCGACGGGCTTTGGAAAGATCATCTGCTGGCCATGGATCACCTGAAGGAAGGCATCAACCTGCGGGGTTACGCGCAGCGCGATCCGCTGGTCGAGTACAAGCGCGAATCCTTTGACATCTTCGAAGCCATGATGACCAGGTTCCATGAAGATACGGTCCGCTTCCTGTTCCGCATGCAGATTCTTGGTCCCGATGGTCAGCCGGTGAATGCCGCGCCTGAGCCACGTCGCGCGGTCCCGCCAGCTCCGCCCGTAGCAAGCGCCGACAAGCCGCCAACTCTGGAAATCCCGCCGCAGCGGGAAATCTCGATCCCCACGCGCCAGGCCTCAACCACCATCGACGCTTTGGAAAAGGAGTTCCAGCGCAAGAAGCAGCGCGAGCTTGAAGCCGCGCAGTTTGCAGGCGCCGGCGATGCCAGCCAGCCCTCGCAGCGGCGCACCGGCGAAAAAGTGGGCCGCAACGACCCATGCCCATGCGGCAGCGGCAAGAAGTACAAAAAATGCCATGGGGTTGAAAAGTAGGTTTTCAGGCAGCCCGCGACAAACGCTCCGTGCCCCGTCGGGGTACCCTTTGGGTCGGCCTTTTTCCTGGCGCCAGGGCGGGAAAGCACAAACCCCCAATCGGGATATTGTTCATCGGGCGCAAAGTGCCATCAATACTTCGCGTGCCCCGGATCCAACGTGGCCGGAGCATCTTCCTCAGAGTCTTCCGACCCCTTCCCGTTGCTAGGCTTCGACAGCGCGCGCTTCGCCCATCCAAACAATCCGGACTTCGCACCCTTGTCCGCCTCTTCCGGGAGCCCGCAAGCCTTGCGCGCCATGCGCCGAATCGCTCTTGAAATAGGCGAATCCTCCATAGCCAGCGGCGTAGCCGCGTTCTGCGTTCGCCGTGCAGAGGCATAGTCGTCTGGAACCTTCCAGTCAATGTTCCTGGTCAGCGCCTTCTCAATCTGCTTGTCGTCAAACAGTAGCGCCGAAGGCGTATACCTGTTAATCACGACCTGCAGCTTGGGGCCGCGAGAGGCGAAGTATTGTCCGATCATCCGGTTTGAATTGCGCAGTTCGGTTACACCAACCTGCGTGACCATATATAGGCTCGCGGAATCGTCAAAGAAGCGAGCATCCTTCAACTCAATCCGCGTTCCGGCGTCGATCACGATGAAATCGAAGGCCTGCCGCGCTACAGCCAGCAGCCTGTCAATTGCCTCGATTGGGGCCTGGGTCGGAGGGAACTCCGCAGGTGCAGCAAGCACCGATAGTCCCGATGTATGCCTGGCTAGTAGCGTAGAAAGAAAGCTCGCATCCAAGCGATTTGTATTCTCGATCGCGTTGAAGGTGGAGTACTCGGTCATCATTCCCAGGTTCAGTGCCGCATCTCCCAATGGCAGGCCAAGATCGATCAGCAGTGTGCTTTGACTCGACTCCTGCGCCAGCGCAACGGCAAAATTGGCCGCAATCGTCGTGACGCCGCAGCCTCCCTTTGCACCCAGGAACATGAACAGCTTTCGGGAAGTTCTGCGGGCGGGCAAGGTTGACGACCCGCGAATCGAGATGCGAGCCAGGGCGTCGGCCAGGGTGGTGGGATTCAGCGGGAGGGTCAGGAATTCGCGTGCTCCGGCCCGCATGCAGCGAACCGCCAATTCAAGATTGGCCTTGGCCGAACAAACAATTACAGTTACTGCGCCATAGGCGTATATGGCCTCCACGATTTGGAGGGCATATTCCGGATCGCCGTCCAGATCGACAATCACCACGTCGCAATTCTGCTCCAGCATGCGGGGCAGATCGTCCAGATCGGCAGGATAGGACGTGTACTCGCGAATCAGCCCGATCGGGCAGCCGGACAGAGCTTCAGACACAGCCCTGCGGCGCTGATAGTCCGGCCCGATCAGCAGAACTGACAACAATCCCGGTCCTGAAGAGTCGGGGGTCTTTGGAGCCTGTGCCATTCGATACCCTGCTTAAGTCTAATCGCTGAGTCGTAAATCAGGCGAATCGCAGGAGTTGATAGTACCAAAAATGCAACAAGGTTCAAGGGTTTCTGTTCCGGTTTTACAAATGTTCAATGAATCCAGACATTGCAGTGGCCCACGTGGAAGCCTGTCTCTTCACTTATTGCCCCAAGGCGAAATTTACATCCACATCAACGGTCGAGGGAGCCGGCGCGGCCACAAACCTCCATTTGCTCACCGCGTCCTCGGCGGCTGTCGATAACGCATGGCTGCCGCTCAAAGTCTTCACGCCCGTAACTTTGCCCTCAGCGTCCACGCTTGCCTCCACCTTTACCACCCCGGTGATTTTCATGCGCTTGGCAAGTTCCGGATATACGGGCGAAACTCGCGACTTCACGGCACGCTCTTCGGCCGCTCCGGCGGTCACGGAAATTGTCAAAACCATTGCCAACACCGCGGGATAAAGCCATCGCATCTCTTTGCTACGGCACCTGCAGTAAGTGATTGGTAGCAGAACTCTATTCATGGACCCTCCTCGAAGATGAATTGCTCTCTGCGGTTATCGGCGCAGGCGAGTCGGGCATGAGCGTATCTGCGTATTTCTGATTACCAAAGAATTCAGAGCAGTTTTGAAGACTATCCAGGGAAAATCGCCTAAAAAGCACCCTACTCTTGCACACCGCTCTCAGAAACCGCCGCAAAAGTAAGGTCCTGTGCAGACGACCCGCGCTGTTCTTTCCATTGGTCGAACAGCCGTCCATAGCTGAGCGTTATGTAATCCGCCTGCGCCACGTCCAGTGCTTTAGCCGTTCGATCGATCCACTCCGCGGGTCCTTCCAACTCGGCAAAGTCTCCAATCGGCGTCTCATCGACCACGCAATGGCCTTCCCCGTCTTCCCACTCTGTGCGCCACTTTTCATAGTGGAAGGCGGCGACCAGGCCAATCGATAGAAAAACTGCAGCCAACGCCTCGCCATCCGAGACCAAAGTCTCCGTCTCGACACGGTGCTTATGGGTGTCTTCGCCGGGGCCAACGTCAGGCAGCCGTTTGTGGGTCAGCAGGCAACGGCCCGCATAGTTGCGGAC